>Ga0207695_10000385_pt1 | contig 99958 bp, 81 predicted proteins | sample KBSC54metaG_FD_184354 | JGI IMG/M metagenome (GOLD analysis project Ga0207695, IMG submission 184354) | Corn rhizosphere microbial communities from Kellogg Biological Station, Michigan, USA - KBS C5-4 metaG (SPAdes) (version 2) | ecosystem: Host-associated > Plants > Roots > Rhizosphere > Soil... | reverse complement strand
TCTGAAGCGAATTTCTCATTCGTTAATGACTGTCCGTTCATGGTCGATACCCCCAACCTTTAGTGTGACCCTTATTCTTCTTGTGACCGCCCGAATACTTCTATTCTTTGGATAGCAAAGCCCTTGTCTAAATTTCAGCATTGCTTCTTGCTTCATATTGCTCCCCTCAATCTAGGTTTATCTTATTACAAACTAATACTATATATATTTTTGCGCGCATTAACATATGTTAATAAAAACTAGGAATATTGAGGTCACGAATTCTTACAACTCGAATACAACAATAATCTTGGCCGACTTGTTCACATCACATGCTTATCAAAATAGGACTCATCGAAATCGACGAGCTCCATGAGGCGTTGACGATCGAGAAACGCAACGACACCGTTGCGGAACGAAAGAAGGCCTGCCTCGCGCAGATCCCTGAGCACACGGTTTATATGTACGGTCGATAGACCGACGGCGTCGCCGATGTCGGCTTGCGTCAATGGGCAGTCGAAGCCGTCGGAATTCCGATGCTGCCGCGAGGCTCCAATCCGGGTCGCCAACTCGAGTAAAAGATAACCGGTTCTCTCCATTGCATCGCGCCGGCCGATATTGGCAAGCCCCTCGGACATACGGGCCTGGCGTCGCATTAATTCCGTGAGGACAACGCGATAGAAAGAGGCGGGCGCTTCGATCTTCGGAAGCGATGTGAAGTCCGGAAAGACTATGACGCTGACATTGGTGATCGCCTGTACCGTCTCGCGTGAGAGCACGGTCAGCGGGGTCGAAACCATGTCGCCGCGCAATACGAATTCGGTGACGATGCGCGTGCCATTCGGCATCATCTTGCTGGAGGCCGCCCATCCCTCCTGGATAAAGAGGAGGCGCGGCGCATCGCTCTCATAATCGCAGATGATGTTACCGGCAGCAAAGGTACGCGGAACGCCACCTAAACTCTGTATATGATCGATCGAGATCTGCGCTGCCATGATATCGGCCCCTCAAACCGAAAGCATATCCTGAACGTTCAAAAAGACCATTCGCAAATATAAATCTCGCTATCCGCGGCAATTTTATATCATATAAAATCAGATGTGTCTTTGATCGAAATCGATCTACAATCATGACCGCGCTGCACTATTATAAGTATATGAAATACACTTTCTGTAAAGAATAAAATAGGATGGTGAAATAGGAAAATCTGAGCGAAGAAACTCACATTAAAGTATTACATGTGGCTGCCTTGATTATACTTTGTGCATGGCCTGCAAGTCATCCCCGATCAGATGTCGGCGCATATTCATGATTCCGGCTTCGGCTTCGGCCACGGTGGTACGATGACGATTCGATTCGATTCCCTCGGACTCCGCGGCTTTCAACAACCAAGCGATATGAGGGGGGAACAATGCTGCGTTGCCGACGAAATATGCCTCTCGCCCGACCGAATTGAAGAAGCCTTCGACCTTCCCGTCCCAGCCCAATCCTACATGCGGAATCCTCAGAGCATAGGCGGCGATACAAGCATGCAGCCTGTGCGCCAGAATAACGTCGGTCGAATGAAGTATCCGGACCAAATCATCTGGAACCCGCGGGCGTTCAGCGAGATCCAACATTCCGGCTGCAATGACACGATGCATCGAGACTGAATTCCGAATCTGCTCGGCAAAGACTTGATCTTCTTTGGCGCCGTTACAGAACAGGATCACCCGATAACCATCATCAAGAAGTAGTCCGATCAGATCCCGATAATCTCCAATATTGCAGAATGGGATTTTCGACATGTTCCGGCTGGCGTGTCGCTGCAGGATCATAGGATCCGTCACGCAGAGGCCGACCGTCGGTTGGAGCCCTTGCGATGGCATGCGACGTTCATGGCCGGAAAATGCCTGGACCAACAATCCCGGATCGCGAACAATCTTGGCGGCTGGCCCTTCAGGAAAATGCTCGCGCCAATTATCTTGGGCGAAGCCGTCACGCACGGAAAGATGGACGAGCTGAGCCTGCTTCAGTCGAGCGAAGAGATCATACGCTTTCTTCGACCAGCGCTCGCTGACGCCCACTGCGTAGATCGCCAGTGGCCGATTGTGGCGACAGACGCAGTCAAGGACCTGGCCGACTTTCAATGGAAAATTGAGATCGTCATCCTGGAACAGATTACCGCCGCCGATCACCACCGCATCCGCCGCCGCAATCTTGGCGTCCCACTGGTCATGGAGTTTGCGCAACTTCCGCTCCAGCATGAAGCGAACCAACCGTTGCCGCGCGAAGACAGGTAGCCGCTGTAGCAGCTTGAGCGCATATCGGCGTTGCCCGCCGCGGCCTGTCCCGAAATCCTGTCGCCCCGCAAGATCGACGGTCTCGACTTCTATATGGTCCGCCCTGTTCCTCAATGCGGTCTCGACGCATTGCGCCAGAAGCCCGTCGCCCAGATTTTCGCTGTATTTGACGTTGAAGACGACAATCTTCATTGCAGTTCTCCGACAACACCGAACTGCGGCTTGCGCGCGATACTCATCTGGCTTGCTGTGGCTGTCAGGGCGGAAATACCGCCTGCAAGGATGTAGAACATCAATCCCAGATCATAGACGGTGCCGGAGGTTGCAGCCGAAATCAGGACGGTGATGAGCCCGGCTTTGGCTGCGCGCACAACCGCGGAAACCTTACGGGACGGCAAATGTCTGGATCGCGTGTCGGCTGCCATCAGCATGGCGACGAAGCTTGCAAAGATCAGTGTGCCGATGACCCCGATATTGGATAGGAGCACGAGGCCGAAACTCGACGCCCGGGCGCTGCCGAGGCCGGCGCCGAAGCCACTCGTGTCGAGGAATGCCTGGTAGGCCATGGCGTTCCACATAAAGCGTTCGCGCCCGGACTGGCTGTCGGCCTTCGAGAAGAGCATCTCGTCGAGAAAATCATGCAGGTTATGAGCAAGATCAGGCATGACGATCAAGACGAAAAATACGACGAGCGGCATCGCCGCCAGAATCGACACAATCATGACAGGTCGCCCCGCGCCCGGTTCGCGACGAGAAGCCAGAAAGGATTGCAGACAAAGGATCGGCAGCAAGACAGCGAGCCCAACCAGTGCTGTCGCCGACGTCGAAAGGATCAGCGCTGCAAGCAATAGCCCGGCGACAATGCCTGTCGTGGTGGAGCGGATACCGCTCAGCCACAGGCTGGTTGTCATAGCAAAGAGAACAAGCGTGAAGTCCGCAAAGGCGGAAGCTTCGGGAAACGTCCCTGAAATCCGCTTGAGGCCACCCTTCTCGGCGCCGGTCAACAGAGCGTAATTGGCCGTTCGGACGAAGCCGAGAAGAAAATCGGTGTGGGTGAAATGGGTGACGATATCGGCAAGCGCGAAGCCGAGGTTGACACTCGCCACAACCAAAATGCCGTTGATCAGGATTCCAGGGGTGCCGTTGCTTCGGAAGAAGGCAAAGGTCGCGGCGAAGCAGATGAGGCCCCCCACCGCATAGACGGATTGGGTAATATTGTTCGACGAGAATTTCAGCGGCACCAGCGCAATGAGATTACGTGCGCCGATTGACCGCTCGACCGACATAGTCTGCGTCACGCCCTGAAACAGGCGCGGAAAGAAAATGGCCGTTGCCAAGCCAAAGGCGGTCAGAAGCAGTAGGAGGAAGCCCGGACGCGGGGGTGCCAGGGCGGCAAGGAACGGCCCTTCTCCATGCGCCATGAACAACCGTGCCGTGAAAAATAACAGAAAGAGGCTCGGCACCAGAACCGATGCGCCGCCGAGGCCGGGCACGCTGAAGGCCGCGGCTGCGCCGAAGATCGTCGACAGTATCATGACAACGAACGACCACCGCACAGGTGCGGCCAGCATCGCAATGCCAACGATCAATGTCACCAGTCCCATTAAATTCATAGGTTGTAGCCCCGAGTTCCTGCCTCATTGTTGCCACAAGCTATCATGCCGGTATGCTGCTGTATTTCCGCCATGCCTAAGCCTTTTGGTGGACGCGCTAGCCGAAAAACGTTCTATGCCGGACGAGCTGCGCCGTTCATGCTGGCAACATGGATCACACCTCGCGCAGACATATCTGGCCATGCTCGAACGACCGCCGCACATTTCTCCGCGCCGGGCTCGTAGCGGCATTTGCCGCAATCGCAGGTATTCCGGCCGCACATGCCAGTGATACCGGAGATGGGCTCGACCTTGGCGCTATGGCGCTGACATTCGAGGACAATTTCGACAACCTGAGCGTTTCCGCTTGGGGGCCGGGCACTCGCTGGATTGCTCATACGCCCTGGAACGGCGACTTTGGCGGCGCGCGCTTCTCCGATCCGAACGGCGACTTTCCCTTCACGGTCGAAGACGGCATGTTGCGCATTACCGCGGCGCGTGATGGCAAGGGCGTCTGGCGCTCGGGCCTGCTTGCCTCTGTCGATAGCAAGGGCAATGGCTTTTCTCAGCAGTATGGCTATTTCGAAATGCGTGCCCGCTTGCCCGACGGCCCGGGTGTGTGGCCAGCCTTCTGGTTGATCGGCAAGGACCGATCGAAATCCACCGCCGAAATCGATGTCGTCGAATATTATGGCGACAAGCCGGGCGCTTACTCATCGACCGTTCACGTCTGGCACAAGGACGGCCGACACGATTCCGATTATGCCCGCATCAAGGTCTTTGGGGCGGCAAGCCCCTCGGAAATGCACAGCTATGGCGTGAAGATCGATTCCGACTTCATTCGCATGTATTTCGACGGCGCGCTGGTCTGGAAAACCAAGGTTCTGCCGGAACATCGCCAGCCCATGTATATTCTCGTCGATCTCGGCATTGTCGAGGGAGTGACGCGGATGGTCGCCTCCGATCCTTCCTTCATGTTCGTCGACTATGTCAGGGCCTACCAGTTCAAGTAGCTGTCGCCGCAACAATATCCCTCCCCAAACCGTCTCCTGGCCCGCGTGCGCTCCACATCGCGGCAACATCCACATCCCTGCCAGAAATTGGTGTGTTCCTCTTGCCGGCGCCGTCCATAATGCTTTCGGTCAGGTTGCAACTGCTCCTTCGATCTCTTTCGACGAAATGGCTACATCACCTAAGGCTTAAGACTTTTGTGGGTGGCAATGGTCATCCCAATGATCAACTGGTGATTTTCCGGCAGCGTGAAATTCTGCGGATGGCGATGAGGCACGCATGTCGTGCCAGCGCCGGCCGCAAGACAACCCGGAGGGTAGCAATGATCGATCGCGAGTCTCTTAAAAATGCAGTTGGTGCTGCAAGTATGCATTACGATCGCAACCGCTGCCTTCACGACATGGTGCACGCCCAGGCAGAGGCCGCGCCACAGGCAACGGCCCTGGTTTTCGGCGACACCACGGTGAGCTACCGCGACCTCGATCGGCTTTCCGACGCGCTTGCGACGTATCTTATAAAGCTCGGCGTCCGGAAGGCAGATATCGTTGGCCTGTTCCTTCCACGCAGCCTCAACGCCATCATCTGCAAGCTGGCCATTCTCAAGGCCGGCGGCGCGTACCTACCTCTCGATCCCGCCTTTCCAATCGAGCATCTCGACCATGTCATCGGCGAATGTCAGCCGAAGGTCATTTTTGCCGATGCAGCCCATGGCGAAACGCTCGGCTCGGTTCCCAGCATGGCCGCAAGGGTTATCGAGGCCGGCGCCATCATCGCGGAGATGGCAAATCGAGCCCATGCTCCCGCCCCAGCCGTCAAGGTCGGCGGCGACGATCTCGCCTATGTCATGTACACGTCCGGTTCGACCGGCAGGCCGAAAGGCACCATGATCTCCCACCGCAGCATTGCGCGGGTCGTGCTCGATCAGACCTATGTCGACTTTCGGCCTGAAGACGTCGTTCTTCACACCGCCACCATCGCCTTCGACGCCTCGACCTTCGAAATCTGGGGAGCCCTGCTCAACGGCTCCGCCTTGGCAATCATGCCGGACACCAGCTTCTCCGTCGCCCGCCTGTGCGATTTCATGCGGACGACCGGTGTCAGCATCACCTTCCTGACGACCGGGCTGTTCAACGTGTTCGCCGATCACGCCCGCGGACCTCTGCCGAAGCTTCGCCATGTTCTGTTCGGCGGCGACGTTGGGTCGGCGGTTCATGCCCGGCGCTTTCTTGAGCGTCATCCCGGCTGCAAGCTCACCAATGCCTATGGCCCGACGGAGACGACCGTCTTTGCGACCGCGTTCCAGGTGCTTCCGAACTTCTCCGACAAGGAACTGCCGATCGGCAAGGCGATCGCGCATACCGGTATTGCCGTCCTCAACGAGGAATTGCGCGAGGTTGGCCGGGGAATCGAAGGTCAATTGGCGATATCGGGCGACGGCCTGGCGATCGGCTATTTCAAGCGGCCCGAATTGACGGCCGAGAAGTTCGTGACGATCGACACGAAAAACGGCAGGACCCGCTACTATCTGACCGGTGACATCGCCTTCCTGCAGGCCGACGGCACGGTTGCCTTCAAGGGTCGCCGGGACCGTCAAGTCAAGATCAATGGCAAGCGCATCGAACTGGATGAGATCGAGGCGGCGCTGAGACGCGATCCGCGTCTTGCCGACGGCATTGTTCTTTGTCATGAGCAGGGTCCAAATCTGAAACGGATCGTCGCCTATCTGTGCCCGAAAGAGGATCGCGCGGGCGCGGGTCCCGATCTGGGGCCGAGCGTCATGGCGGCGCTGCGCGCGGTACTTCCGGCCTATATGATCCCGAGCGCCGCCGTTATCGTCGATGCTTTGCCATTGACGCCCGCCGGCAAGGTCGATCGCTCCAAGCTTACTCCGCCGGCAATTGAACCCATCGCGACGCCCATGGGCGCAATTGCCAAAAGCCGGACGGAAGAGCTGCTGACGACGCTGTGGCAGGACGCATTGGGCCTCGGCGCAGTTGAAATCGACAGGAACTTCTTCGATCTCGGCGGAACCTCCCTTCAGCTGATGGAGATCCACGCCGGCCTGGAAACGGAGCTCGACCATCCCATCGACGTGGTCGCGCTGTTCCGCCATCCGACAATCCGGGAATTGGCGCGTCACCTCGACGGTAAGGCTCCGGACCCGATACGAGCAGCGGCGGCCGCTCAGCGCGCTGCACTTCAGCAAAAGGCAATATCCCAATTCCGCAGGAGCTCCTCATGAAGGCAAGTCACCATGGCCAGGGCGAAGAGCCTGATTTCTTGGATAGTGAGGATCTGGTCGGGCAGGGTTCCGGGCACATAGCCATTATCGGCATGTCCGGTCGCTTCCCAGGCGCGCCTTCGGTGGACGAGCTATGGCAATTGGTTTGCGAAGGGCGGGACGTCTTTTCGCGTTTTTCGCCGGACGAGATCGAAGACGCCTTCACGGACGAAGAGCGGTCGCAGCCGAACTATGTTGCGGCAAGACCTCATCTTCCTGACGTCGGGATGTTCGATGCGGAGTTCTTCGGCATGTTTCCGCGGGAGGCGGCGGTGACCGATCCGCAACATCGGGTCTTCCTGGAAATCTGCTGGGAGGCGCTTGAAAGCGGCGGATACGATGCGCAGCGCTACAACGGCATGATCGGCGTCTTTGCCGGATGCTCCATGCCGACTTATCTCATCAACAATGTTCTGCGTGACCGCGCCAAGGCGGAGGAATTCACCTCCAATTACCAGATCGGCTGCTTCCATGAGCTTGTCGGCGCTCTCAATGATACGCTGGCAACGCGCGTCGCCTATAAGCTCGATCTTCGCGGCCCTGCTTTCACGGTACAATCGGCTTGCTCGACCTCGCTTCTGGCCGTGTCGCAGGCCTGCCAGAATCTGCTCACCTATAGCTGTGACATGGCGCTGGCCGGTGGGGTGTCGATCACCATTCCGCAAAGGCGGGGCTATATGTACCAGGATGGCGGCATGGCCTCTCCGGATGGAACATGCCGACCTTTCGACGCGAACGCTGCCGGAACGGTGTTTGCAAGCGGCGCCGGCGTCGTTCTTTTGAAGCGTCAGGAAGATGCACTGCGCGACGGCGACCATATCTATGCGGTCATTCGCGGCTATGGCATCAACAATGACGGCAGCGACAAGGTCGGCTTCGTCGCGCCGAGCGCCGAGGGGCAGGCCGAGGCAATCGCCGCAGCACTCGCCAATGCTGCCGTGGAGCCGTCGACAATCGGCTATGTCGAATGTCACGGCACTGCGACACCGCTTGGCGACCCCATCGAGTTCAACGGGCTGAAGAGGGCTTTTGCACAGAATCCGCCGACGGCCGCAAGTTGTGCACTTGGCTCGATCAAGGGCAATATCGGACACATGGACGCCGCCGCTGGCGTCACCGGCCTGATCAAGGCGGCGCTGGTGCTGGGCTCCGCCAAGATCCCGCCGATGGCCAACTACAAGCAACCCAATCCGCACATCGATCTCGACCACAGCCCCTTCTACATCCCGACAGCAATGATCGACTGGCCACAGGGGCAAGGTCCCCGGCGGGCCGGCGTCAGCTCTTTCGGCGTGGGCGGCACGAATGTCCATGTTGTCCTAGAAGAGCCGCCGCGCAGGCGCCTTCAAGCCGAAGAGCTTGGAAGACGATATATTCTGCCGCTCTCGGCGCGCAGCAAGCCCGCCCTCGCGACGATGCGGGCCGCTCTTGGCGATCATCTCGCCAAGAACCCGAAAATTTCCGTGATGCAGCTTGCCCATACGCTTCAGGAAGGGCGCCGCGAGTTCAGCCATCGCCTCGCTATCTCTGCCAGCAGTGTCGAAGACGCCATCGGTCGGCTGACAACGGAGAACTATCAGTCTTTCATTGCAGCGGACGAACCGCCCGTCGCCTTTATGTTTCCAGGGCAAGGCGCACAATATGTCGGCATGGGCGCTGGCCTTTATAGGTCGGAACCCGAATTCACCCGCTGGATCGATCGTGGCGCCGAGCTTCTGAAGATGACGCTCGGGCTCGATCTGCGCGACTACATCTGCCATACCGGGCCGGTAACCCAGGCGATCACCGATGAGCAGCGCGAGACGCGCATCGCCCAACCCTGCCTCTATCTTGTCGAATATGCGCTGGCACGGCTGTGGCTCAGTCGTGGCGTGAAGCCCTATGCCATGATCGGCCATAGCGTCGGCGAATTTGTTGCCGCCACGCTTGCCAACGTCATCTCGTTCGAAGACGGCTTGCGGCTGGTCGCCAATCGTGGGCGCCTGATGCAGCATCAGCCGCAGGGAGCCATGGTTTCGGTTCGCGCGGATGTCGAAACGACCAGCTCATACTTGCGGGGCGAAGTCGAAATCGCCGCAATCAACGCGCCGAAACTCTGCGTCATCTCGGGGCCGTTTGCCGATATCGATAGGGTTTGCGGCGAACTCGAATCCGCCAATATCGCCTTCAGCCGCCTGCACACATCGCATGCCTTCCATTCCGCGATGATGAACGACGCCGCCGAGGCACTGCGTCAGGAAACGGAGAAGGTTACCTATGGCACTGCCACCATGCCCTTCATCTCCTGCGTCACCGGCGACTGGCAGACAGGGGAACTAGGAACCTCGCCCGACTACTGGGCCATGCATTGCCGCGACACTGTCCGCTTCGCCGATGGTCTGGCGACGCTATGCCGTGACCGCAAGCCAATCCTTCTTGAAGTTGGCCCGGGGCGCACGCTTTCCGTCTTTGCCGCGCAGACAATCGCGCGTGACGATCTGGCGGCGGTGGTGCAATCACTGCCTGAACACGACCGCGCTTCCGCTGCGGCCGAAACGCTCGCCGAAGCACATGGCAAGCTCTGGATGGCGGGTTGTTCGCTCGTCTGGCCAGCTCTCCCGATCGCCGCCAAACAGCGACTGGTCTTGCCAACCTATCCTTTCCAACGCCAGCGCCATTGGATCGACGCCCCCGCATCGGCACGACGGGCGTCGGCACAGCAGATCAGCGCCATGCCAGGCAATCCCACCATCACCATCCCCGTCGCCTCAGACGTCAACCTCGCCGAGGAGAACAAATCAATGAATGTCGCAGCACCAATCTCCGCTTCCCACCGCGTTCTCACATTGGAAACCAGCCTCTTGACCCTGCTCAGCGACATGTCGGGAGAGACGCTCGGTCCGGATGAGCGGGCGGTGACATTCCTGGAGCTCGGCTTCGATTCACTCTTCGTCGGACAATTCGCGCAACGAATCGAGAAAGACTACAAGATCAAAGTTTCTTTCCGGGAGTTGCTCAGCGCGATACCCTCGGTCGCGGATCTGGCGCTCTATCTTGACGAGCAGATGCCACCGGACGCGGTAAAGGTGCCCGAGCCGCCGATGGTCGCGACACCTGTCGCAGTTGCACCGGCATCGGCTGCACCAATGCCCGTACAACTGCCGATACCAACGACGATTGCCGCCGCTCCAATACAGGCGATGCCGGGTGCTGGGTCGGATCTTGCCACGGTAATGCAATCGCAGCTCCAGATGGCGCAGTCCCTGTTCGCGCAACAATTGCTGATGCTGCAATCCATGCAGGGCGGCTCTCAACCCGTTGCCGCCCCCGTGCCCGAGCCGGTAGCCGTAAGCCCACAGGCGGCACCGCCCGCACCCATGCCGGCACCCGCAGCTGCTGAGCGCGTCCCTGCCGTTACCGTCGAAAGCGATTTCGGCACCGAACGCATCAAGCTGTATCGCCCGAACGCAAAGAGCCTGGCACCGGAGATCTCCGCGACCAAACAGGCCTTCATTGCCGACCTGACGGCGGCCTATGAAACCAAGAACGCCAAGTCGAAGACCTTCACGCAGGAACATCGCAGCCACCTGGCCGATCCACGCTCGGCTTCGGGCTTCCGGGCGGACTGGAAGGAAATGGTGTTCCCGATCGTCTGCGAGCATTCGAAAGGCGCTTACATCTGGGACGTCGACGGCAATAAATATGTCGATCTGGTCAACGGCTTCGGGCAGACGGCCTTCGGTCACGCGCCCGATTTCGTGATCGATGCCATCAAGGATCAGGCTGACCGCGGCTTTGCCATCGGCCCACAGACGCCGCTGGCCGGCGAGGTGGCGAAGATGATCGCCGAGGTCACGGGCCATGAGCGCGTCACCTTCTGCAATACCGGTTCGGAGGCTGTCATGGCTGCCATGCGGCTTGCCCGCGCCGTCACCGGCCGCGACCGTGTCGTGGTCTTTGCCAACGATTATCACGGCCAGTTCGACGAAGTGCTGGTCAAGGGCCGCAACCGCTCCGACAAGCCGATTGCCTTGCCGGTCGCCTCCGGCATCCCGATGGCGTCCGTCTCCAATATGACAGTGCTGCGCTATGGCGCGCCGGAAAGCCTCGATTTCATCCGCGCCAATGCCGACGAGATTGCCGCCGTCATCATCGAGCCGATCCAGAGCCGCCATCCGGAATTGCAGCCACGGGAATTCGTCCTCGAGCTGCGCGATATCGCCACCAAATCCGAATTCGCCCTGGTCTTCGATGAAGTCGTCACCGGCTTCCGCGTCGATCCCGGCGGCATGCAGAAGATCTGGGGGATCAAGGGCGACATGGCGACCTATGGCAAGGTTGTCGGCGGCGGAATGCCGATCGGCGTGCTGGTCGGAAGCCCACGCTTCATGGATGCGCTCGATGGAGGCTACTGGGCTTATGGCGACGAGTCCGTCCCCATGACCGCTCCGACCTTCTTCGCCGGTACCTTCGTGCGTCATCCATTGACGCTCGCAGCCGCCCACGCCGTCCTGCATCACATCAAGGGCGAAGGATCAGCCCTTTACGGTCGGGTCGTCGAGCGGACGGAAGCCTTGGTGGCAGAGATCAGGGCCGATCTTGCCCGGCGCGGCATGGCCGATGTCGTTCATGGTTACAAGAGCTGGTTCGCGACCGACTTCTCCAGCCAGGATGCGCTCGGGGCGCTCTTTTATGCCCAGATGCGCCTCAATGGCGTCCACATTCAGGACGGCTATCCCTGCTTCCTGACAACGGCGCATAGCGAGGAAGATTTCCGCGCGATTGCCAAGGCTTTCCGCGACAGTCTCGATGCCATGCAAGCAGTCGGGATCTTCACGCCCATCCAAGACCACATCGCCCGTCCGGAGCAGATCCGGGCTGCGGTCCCGGCACCCATCTCGCCACCTCAATCCGCGCCGCTGACGGAGGCGCAAACGGAGATCTGGCTGGCGGCCCAGGCAGGCGATGAGGCATCCTGTTCGTTCAATGAGTCCTTCTCATTGACGCTGGAAGGGGCTTTCGATGAGAACGCATTCCGCAAGGCCTTCGACACGGTCGTTGCCCGCCATGATGCGCTTCACATCCGCTTCGATCGGAGCGGCGAGCACTTTCAGTTCATCCCTGGTTTCAAGCTCGATCTGCCGTCTTTAGATGGTGTCGACCAGGCAGGCCTCGCTCAGATCCTCGATGATGAGGCTCATACACCCTTCGATCTGATCAACGGACCGCTGGCGCGCGCCTGCGTCGTCAAGCTTGCGGCCGATAAGCATGTGCTGGTCTTCACCGCCCATCACATCATCTGCGACGGCTGGTCGATCAACACTTTCGTCGATGAACTCTCAACCGCCTATGGCGCCTACCAGGCGGGCACCGCGCCGCAGTTCCAACCGGCTTTGTCCTTCGCCACCTACTCGACGGACCTCGCACCCAGACCGGAGAAATCACAGGTCACCGAACAATTCTGGCTCGATCAGTTCAAGACGGTTCCGGACTTGCCTGACCTGCCGCTCGACCGGCCTCGGCCGGAATATCGGAGTTTCGCTGGTGGAACCTGCACGGGCTACATCGACGCCGATGTCTACAAGGCTCTGAAGAAGAGAGGCGCGAAATCCGGGGCGACGCTGTTTTCCACGCTGCTCGCCACGCTGCAGGTGATGATCACGCGTCTGTCCGGTCAGGACGATATCGTGATCGCGATCCCCTCGGCCGGTCAGAGCCTGCTCGACGGGCAGATCCTTGTCGGCCATTGCGTCAATCTTCTGCCGCTGCGTCAGGCAGTGGCACAGGCAGAGCCCTTCCTGGCCCATCTGAAGGCAACGCAGCAGCTGGTTTTTCAGGCCTTCGAGCATCAGGACTACACCTACGGCACGCTGGTGCGCCGGCTGAACGTAAAACGCGACTCGCGGCGCCTGCCCCTCACCGAAATCCAGTTCAATCTGGAGCGCATCGCCGGTGGATCGGCCTTCGGCAACCTCAAGCCAACGATGGAGCCGAATGCCAAGGCGTTCTCCAACTTCGACCTGTTCTTCAACATGATCGAAGCTGCCGATCACATTCGTATCGATGTCGATTACAACGCCGACGTTTTCGACCGCACCACGGTTGAACGATGGATCGGCCATTTTTCGACGCTGGCTGCGGCTCTGGCAAAGGACATGGATCGGAAGATCTGCGAGCTGCCGTTGCTGTCGGCACAGGAGCAATCCTGGTTGATCGATGACCTCAACCATACGGCGGTGCCCTACGATCACGATCAGTTCATGTTCTCGCTCTTCGCCAGAAGGGCCGCCGAGAGCCCGAATGCCGTCGCCGTTCAACATGCTGGCCAGGCAATGACTTACGGAGAACTCGAGGCCCGCTCGAACCAGCTCGCCCTTTACCTGCAGATGGCAATTCCCGAGCCCGGCCGACGTGTTGCGCTTCTGGTCGAACGGTCGCTAAATATGATCGTCGCCCTTCTCGCCGTCATGAAGGCAGGGCATGTTTATGTGCCGATGGACCCGGGCCATCCCGAGGCGCGCCTGCGTCAGACGCTGGATGTCGCCCGCATCGGGGGCCTGATTTGCGACAGCGACGACATGGCTCGACTGGTCGCCGCCAACACCCCCGTCATCCGCCTTGACAAGGATGCCAAGGCGATCGGCTCGATGACCGGCGCGCCCTTGAAGACCTTATCCTTCGACACGTCGGGTCCGGCCTACGTCATCTTCACCTCCGGCTCCACCGGCATGCCGAAGGGGGTCGAGGTCTCTCACCGGGCGCTCACCAACTTCCTTCTCTCCATGGCAAAGGAACCCGGCTTCAGCGCCGAAGACACGCTCGTTGCGGTGACGACGATCTCCTTCGACATTGCTGGGTTGGAGCTCTACCTGCCGCTGATATCGGGCGGAAAGGTCGTCATCGCCGACCGCAACCAGGTTCAGGACGGCTTCGCACTTGTGAAGCTCATCGAGGAGCACGACGCCACGGTCTTGCAGGCGACGCCAACGCTTTGGCAGATGCTGGTGGAGGCCGGTCTCAAGGAGCGGAAGACGCTGAAAATGCTCTGCGGCGGGGAACCCTTGCCGCGGGAGTTGGCGAGATCGCTGTTGGCGATCGGAGGCCAGCTGTGGAACATGTATGGCCCGACGGAAACGACGATCTGGTCATCGTTGCAGCGCATCACGGATGCCGATCAGCCGATCACCATTGGCCACCCGATTGCCAACACGCAACTCTACATTCTCGATCGGAGCAATAGTGTTGCGCCGATTGGCGTCATCGGCGAGCTGCATATCGGCGGCGATGGATTGGCGGAAGGATATTTCGATCGCCTTGATCTCACCGAAAAGGCCTTCGTCCCGCATTGCTTTACCGTCGGCAAGCCGAAGCGGCTCTATAAGACCGGTGATGTCGGCCGGCGTCTTGCCGATGGATCCTTACAGTTGCTTGGCCGGCGCGACCAGCAGATCAAGCTGCGTGGCTTCCGCATCGAACTCGGCGATATAGAAGCCGTCGTCGCGAAAGCGGAAGGCGTGCGTCAATGCGCCGTCGTCCTGGCCGAAAACCAGAAAGGTGACCGCTCGCTCGTCTGCTACATTGTGCCGGCCGCCAACGGCAAGGATATCTCCTCTGCCGATATCGCCGCCCATGCGCAGTCCAGCCTCCCGGCTCATATGGTTCCGGCCTTCTGGGTGATGGAAAGCGAGCTGCCTCATACCGCCAACGGCAAGCTCGACCGCAAGACGCTGCAACAACGTGGGGTGCCGCAGCGTGAAGTGGCCCAGACCAAGGCCCCGCCAAAAACCGAGATGGAAGAGCGGCTGCTGACGATCTGGCAAGATGTGCTCGATCTCGGCGACATCGGTGTCGACGACAATCTCTACGCACTGGGCGCCGATTCACTTACCATCTTCCGCATCGCTGCCCGGATGCGCGACGATGGCCTGCCGCTGGAGGCAAAGCACTTGCTTCGCCATCCATCGATTGCGGCGCTGGCGGCCTTTGCCGGCAGCTTGGAAGAGGCTTCACCCGATCCTATTCAGCTCCACGTTCCATCCTTGCGAGATTTTCGTAACGGCGCACGCCGCGGCCTGGGGACAGCACTATGAGCATCTTTGACAACAGCCCCGACGGTTCGCGTACCGAACCGCAAATCATCGGCGAGTTTCCGTGCACGCAGACGCAATTGCGTTGCTGGATTATCGACCAGCTCAGCCCGGGCAATCCCGCACTCAATGTCGCGGTTCGCTGGGAAATCCGCGGCGCCTTCAAGGCGTCAACCCTTGAGGCGGCTTTCCGCAAGGTGGTTCAGCGCCATGAGATTCTCAGAACTCGCTTCGTCGAACGGAATGGCCATCCCTTCCAGCAGGCAGTCAGCGAGATCAATTTCAAGATGTCGGTGATCGATCTTCGAGGCATGGCGCCCGAGCAGCGCCAGGCAAGAATCCTGTCGATCGGCGAGGAGACGGCGCAAGCCCCGTTCGACCTGAGCACGCCCGGCCTGTTTCGCGTCACCTTGCTGATGGCCGAAAACGAGCGCGGTGTCTTGCTCATAACAGCTCATCAGAGCTGCTTCGACGGCTGGTCGATCCGCGTCCTCGGGCGGGAGGTTGGTGAAATCGCCGCGGCGATTGATGCCGGCAGGCAGCCGGTATTGCCCGAGCTGCCGTTGCAGTATGGCGACTACGCGCTCTGGCAGCAGGAGTACCTGCAAGGCTACGGCTTCGAGACGGAAAAAACGTTCTGGCGAGAGACGCTGAAGGATGCGCCCTATTTCGAGGTCGCTCCCGATCGCCCGCGCGGCGCCGTCAAGACCAGTCACGGCAATATCCTGTCGATCGCCCAGCCTCTCGCCTTCAGCGAGCGCATGGATGCCGCCGCCCGCGCACACCGTGTTTCGCAGTACAGTTACGGCGCGGCCATCGTCAGCGCTGTCCTCCATCGGCTGACGCAGGCCCCGACCGTCCTGTTCGGCTCGCAGGTCGCCGGCCGCGAGCACAGTGATCTGGAAGATCTGATCGGCGTCTTCATCAACAATCTGGTGCTGCGTTTCGATTTTGCTTCCGATGTTTCCTTCGCCGAGCATATCCACGCGGTCAGCGAAACGGTCGAAGGGGTTTTGAACCATCAGCGTATGCCGTTCAACAAGCTGGTCGAGCTGATCAACCCCGTTCGTGATCCCGCCCGCAATCCGCTGATCTCTGTGAATTTCAATCTGCAGAAAGCGTTTCTGGAGGATCGTCGCTATGGCGGCTTCGAGCTGATCAGCTCGGCCTCGCAATCGCCCGGCGTCATCTACGATCTCAGTTTCATCATGATCGGCCGACCGACCGGCTGGCGCATGTCGATCGAATACAATGCCGATCTCTTCGAGGTCGAGACGATAGAAAGCCTCTTACAGTTGTGGCGGCAAGCTTATGAAATTGCTCTCGAACACCCAGAGGCGCCGCTTTCTTCGCTCATTGCGCCTGAGCGGCAAACGGCGACCCACGTCAAGGATGCGTCGGTCGGCGGCTCCACCGCAAGCAGCCCGTCAACCGATACACAAATGGAAACGCTTGCTGCTCTCTGGAGAGACATCCTACAAGTTCAGCAGATACGACCGGAAGATGATTTCTTCGCGCTCGGCGGTCATTCGCTTCTGGCGCTACGGCTTCTTTCGGCAGTCCGAACTACGTTCAATGCTCCGGCGACACTGGAACTTCTATTCAAAAAGCCGACGTTTGCTGGCTTTGCTGCAGCGATCTTCGACCGCGGGGAAGCGCAGGCGTCCCGCGAAGAAGCCGCGAACCCGTGGGAGTTAGTCACCTGCAAGCAGGGTACCGGAACGGCGGCGGTTTATACGCTCAACCATCCGTTTCTCTATTACCGTTTGGCCAACGAATTGCCGGCTACGGTATCGGTCCACAACGTCAACATGTTTCATGCGGATCTCGAAAGCGGCCTGGCCGATCTCCCGATCGAAGATATCGCACGCCATGCGATAGACACCATGCAAATCGATGCGAGCGCCGGGCCCGTCGCGATCGTCGGCCTCTGCGTCAACGGCATCGTCGCGATGGAGGTAAGCCGGCAGTTACGCGAAAAGGGCATCGAGGTCGGCTTTACCGCAATGATCGATGCATGGGCGCCGGGCTATTTCGCCTCGCTGCCGAAACGGGAGCAGAAACGTTGGGGTCGGGAGCGGCGGAGCAAGCGCCTTGCCTATTTCACCAAGAAACTGCTGCTGGGACGCATTCGTCTGATCGACTATCTCAAGGAGTTCGAAATCTCTCTCGCTCTTCTGAGGCTGTTTGGCGTCAAGGCAGGTGAATATTCCCCTGAGGAGCAGGCCAACGACGCTGTCACCAAATTACTGGTGATAGCCGCACGTCGCTACAAGCCGGCACAAGTCAGGGACCCCAGCGTGATCCTGTTGCGCAGCCGCGCCAACCATCCCCGGGCTCGCAAGTTGTTGTTTGGCTGGGGCGAGGCCGTCGCGGCAGACACCATGGTCGTCGATATCGATGGCTGGCACGAGGATTCGCTTACCAGCAACGGTATTCGCGATCTGGCATCGATCTTCTCTCAAAAGCTCATCGGCAAGTAGATGTCAGTAGTTTGGGCGGCAACGGGCGAGGCCACGCAAGGAAACACAATTATGGATGTGACCAAGCCGTTGAGGATTGGCGTTCTCATTGCGCACGGGCGCGCGTTCGAGAATTGGGAACTCATGGTTCTCGATCGGATCCTTGCCGATCCGCGTTTGGAACTCGCGGCAGTGCTCATCCATCATTGCGCGTTCAATGAGCACAAGACCTCACGACTATTGTCGTGGGGTGCGTGGCTGGAGGCGAAAGCCTTCGCCAGACAGCCGGCCTATGTCTCAAAGCACTTCGACACCAGCCGCCATTTCATAGATTGCTACGACGCCGTCGCCAATCAAGACGGCACCGGCGGCAACATGACGCCGGCATTCCTGCAGCGCCTGAACCTCGATCTCGTCATACGCACGACGCCGGAAGGCATGCCCGATGACGCGATCCGCCTGCTGCCGTTCGGCGAATGGGCCTTCAATTTTTCCGACCAGCGGTCCGTAGATACAGACTGGTTCGGCTATGCCGACATTCTCGCCAAAGCTCCGACAACCAACCTGCTGCTCTATGCGAAATACGGCGGCGAGGCCACCAGGGTCGAGATCGCCAGAGCGGCATTCAACATCAAGCTCAGCGCCGCCAGGGGCAGTGCCGTCGTGCGCGAGCGAGGTGTAACGCTCCTGCTGCGTGAGCTCACGCGTCTGGCCGATACCCGTCAGTTCGACCTGCCTCGCGTCTACGGGCAGCCGGATGTTCCCGCCCCATCATTCAGCGATCTCCTTCGCTACGCCCGTATTTTGACAGGTTCGGTCTCAGCCAGAGCATTCAGAGCCATCAAGGCTCGACTTCGTTCCGATTCCGCCATCTGGACACTTTATACGGGTCGCGGGCACATCGGCGATTTCGATCCAAGCCAGGCGATCGAAATCCCTCCGTCCGAAAGCAGCATCAAGGCCGATCCGTTCCTGTTCCAGCATGAAGGCGAGTGCTATCTGTTCTACGAGGCCTACGCGCGCGGCGACCGCAAGGCGCATATCGCCGTCGGCCGCTTCAACGGTGATACAGTCGAACAGGTCGGCGTGGCGCTGGAGCGCCCGTATCATCTTTCCTATCCCTGCGTGTTCCGCGACGGTGATCAGATCTTCATGATACCGGAAACCCATCAGGCGCGGCGTCTCGAGGTTTGGCGCTGTAGCCAATTTCCCCTGAAATGGGAACTTCATGCTACCGCTCTCGAAGGACAATCGCCTGCCGACAGCGTCCTGACGCGGCACGACGGCAAATGGTGGCTGTTCACCAACCTCTCGGATTATCATGCCTATGAGGACCACTGCAGCGAGCTCTATGTGTTCGAGGTCGACGGTCCCGAACTGACGCGCATCGAACCGCATAAACACAATCCCGTCGTGATCGGCAGCACCGTGGCCCGGGGTGCGGGGCGCATCTTCGAACACGACGGCAGGCTCTTGCGGCCGTCGCAGCGCAATACAAACGGCGTTTACGGCTACGGGCTTAACATCATGGAAATTGAAGAGCTTACGCTCGACGATTATCGAGAGCGTTGCATTCGCACGATCACACCCGGATTCAAACCCGGATTGCGCGGCTGCCATCATTTCGATGCGACAAACGGCCGTTACATTCTGGACGCCAGATTAGGCACATAGAGCATTTCCAGAAAAAGTGTGAAGCGGTTTTCCGTGCGGAAATGCGCAAGAACAAAAGGATAGAGCGCTGCCGTGACCTTGTTTGGAACGGAAGCGCTGTAGCTACATGTCCGCGTCTCGATAACGCAGATGGACGGGATGCCCTTTTGTCGAGGCGACGACGGCACCGGCAAAATTGACCGGCGTCTCAAGCTCCAGGATGCTCCAGTTCGATGGCGCATCCGGATCGCCTTCCAGCCGCTCAAGTCTTGGCTCGCCGAACCCGTCGAACGTGACGTCGAAGCTGTCGAGCGGTAGCGACAATCCGCGTCCATGTGCCTTGACGAATGCCTCCTTGCGCGTCCAGCAGCGATAAAAGCCATCAAGGTAAGTTGCCGCCGGCAGGGCTCGCAGGGTCTGATATTCCTTACGCGAAAAGAAACGCCTTGCGATGTCCTCCTTCAGGAAGCGGATCTCCTCTATATCGACGCCAAGGTCATAGCAATCGGATATGGCAAGGACCGCAAGGTCGGCGCTGTGACTGAGATTGAAGTAGAAGGGCGGGGTACCGTCGATGGTAAGGTACGGCTTCCCATAATCGCCATAGGTGAAGCATATCGACTGTGGCGAGAGTCCGAGATATCGTCCCAGCACGGAACGCAGTTGCGCCCTTGCGGCGACGAAACGCCGCTTGTCGCGTTCACGGGCGAAGTGCATGGCTCTCGCGCATTCATCAACTGATAGCAGCACGGTGCAGGCGCCAAGTGCAGGCGGCGGCACGTCCAAGCTCCAGGTCCAGACGTCGATCGTATCGGGGCCAATGACTTCCATGCTAGGTCGTTGCGTAAAAGAGGCTGCCAGCGGTCGGTGGCGTCGATCTCGCCATGCGTCGCGCCATGTAGGCGACCAGGGTCACCGGGTAGTTCTCGCCAAGGCTGATGCGACAGGTGCGCTTCAAGATATCAAGCGTTTGCGCGCAGGACTCGGGCGTATATTCGATCCGGCGATCCGTCCAGAGAAAGGGATTCATCGCTGGGTGGCCGGTGCGCTGCTGCAAGACCGGCTGCCAGTTGGTGTAGACGTGACGGCTGGAATCATAGAGGCGATAGACGCCACGCTTGTTTTCCTCGGCAAATTGCTTGGCATCGTCAGACGTTTCGAAAATGACGTGCAGCCCGGCAGCGTTGCCGATGTCATTGTGCGGGCCAATGCGCAGCCGCTTGTTCTTCGAAAGAATTTCACTCATGACGTCGTAACGCTCGCGCATGCGCGCGATCATCGGGTCGAGCCGTTTCAATTGTACGTTCAACATGGCGCCCTGGATCTGGCTCGCCTTGAAATTCACGCCGAGCATGGGTGGCTCATTGGCATTGTCGAGATGGCCGCGAAACATCGAGCCGATGTCGTGATACATCCGCGCACGCGCAAACAAGCGCGTATCGTTCGTAACGACGGCGCCGCCCTCGCCACAATTTATATTCTTGAACTGATTGAAGCTGAACGCACCGAAATCGCCGATCGTGCCGACCCGCTTGGTCTTGTAGCGCAATCCCACAGCCTGACAGGCATCCTCGATAACAGCCAGATTGTGTTCTCGGGCAATGCGCATGATGGCGTCCATGTTGCAAACCATGTTCGACATATGGACCGGAATGATCGCGCGAGTCTGGGGTGTAATTTTTCGAAGGATGTCGGCGGGGTCCATGGTCAGCGTCTGGTCAACATCGACCAGGATCGGGACCGCGCCGGCAGCCAATGGGGCGGCGGCTGTTGCAATCCAGGTATAGGCCGGCACCAGCACTTCGTCGCCAGGGCCGACGCCGGCGGCGATCAGCGCCGAAATCAAGGCTCCCGTGCCGCTGCTCATCGTCAGCGCATGGCGCACGCCAAACTTGGCGCAGAAATCAGCTTCAAAGCGTCCGAGCGGGCCACCGGTCTCGTCGCTGTAACGCGCGAGCTTCCCGGAAGCAAATACCGGCGCAAGCGCCAACCATTCACGTAACCCCACTTTGGCCATAACTCTCACTCCCCAGGGAAATCGACATTTTCCTGAAGAGCCTAGCGCTTGTTCCCGCCGTTTTCAGCATGGCTTTCCGACTAAGAAGGGCGCGATGTTCGATGAATATACCTATCCGAAATCGGTAGTCGTCGTCGCCGCCTATGCCAATTGAACGATTATCCGGATCGCTGCGATGCTGGTAGAAAGTAAAATAACACGCGGGAATACACGGGAATACTATGATGGCGATCGTCGATCTCAGATCAATATTAGATAATATTCAGATGGCTGCGGATGTGGCTATCATCGGCGGTGGGCCGGCAGGTATCGCCATCGCTCGAGAGCTTGCCGACACACGGATTCGCGTCCTTGTCATCGAGAGCGGCGGTACCGACTACCAGGCAGAGACCCAGACATTGAGTGCGGTTGAGAATATCGGGGAACCTCGAGCCTCAAAAAGCGTCGAGCCGACGGGACGCGGCTATGCCGGCAACCTGGCATGGCTGAACGACGTAGCGGCCTTCGAGCTGCGCGACCGTATCCTGGGTGGCAGCAGCCATACCTGGATCGGCAAGTGCGCCGCCTTCGACGAGATCGACTTCGCCCACCGGCCCTGGCTCCCGCTTTCCGGTTGGCCGATTGCACGCTATCAACTGCTGACAGCCCTTGATCGGGCAGGGGAACTGCTCAACCTTGGCCCCAATTTCTATGATAAACGGCTCTTTGGCCTGCTCCATTCGCGCCCAAGCGAACTTGGCTTGGACGAACAGTTTCTGCGTCCCTTCTTCTGGCAATTCAGCCACACGTTGGATCGACACGGTGAGCCGACACGCTTCAACCGCCTCGCCTGCGATATCGCTGCGGCAAATGTAGATTTCTTGACGCACGCGACGGTGACTCAGATCAATCTCGACGATCAGGGCCTGAGGCCGACATCGCTGAGCGTGGAAAGCCTCGCCGGCAAAAAGGCGACCGTCCATGCGAACACGATCGTCCTTTGTGGCGGAGGTATCGAGAACGCGCGTCTGCTGCTGGCCTCAAATTCGGTGATGGGTGCAGGCATCGGCAATCAGCACGACGTTGTCGGCCGCTATCTTTGCGACCACCCGCGCACCTCGCTTTGCAGCTTCACCGGGCATGACATCGACGCCATCGCCGAGCATTTCAATTTCTACGGTCTGACGCATGAAGGCCGGACGCATTTCTATCTGAGGGGATTGTCCTTGAGCCCCGAAATGCAGGAGCGGGAGGGTCTTACCAATTGCGCTGCCTATCCCGTGCAGATCCACGCCGATCACGACCCCTGGGGGGCGCTCAAACGCTTGGCCCATGGTTCCAGCAGGGCATTCATGCAGGATCTTTTCGCGATCGGAACGTCTCCGGCCCTGATCACGTCCGGCCTCTACAACCGGCTGATCCGCAAGCGGGGTCTGCCGCATCGCTCCACAGAACTGCGTTTCGACGCGATGGCGGAACAACGGCTCGATCCTGAAAGCCGCGTTACGCTCTCGAAGCAACGGGATCGGCTTGGCCAGCCTTTGGCACGCGTCGATTGGAAGATCGGCTCCTGCGAAATCGAGAGCATCAAGCGGTTCGCGCAAATCATGGTGGACGAATTTGATCGCGTTGGTTTGCCGCGGCCGCAATTGGCGGACTGGATCGAAGCCGACGACGGTGGCGCTGCCGCCTTCATGGACATGGCCCATCCCTCATGCACGACCCGCATGGGTACCGATCCATTGACCAGCGTCGTCGATCCCAACGCCATGGTCCACGGTATCGACGGATTGTTTGTCGCCGGCAGTTCGGTGTTTCCCACACCCGGCCATGCCAATCCGACATTGATGCTGCTGACGCTGGCGATCCGGCTTGCCGATCATATCAAGCGCCGCCACGAGATCGAGCAGTCGCCTAAGGCGTCTATCCGCGACCGGCAGCTATCGACGCATCACACCTAGGGCTAGGGCTAGGGCGTGTACCCACAAATTCGGTTCATGTGCGCTTCATTCCGAAAGCGACGCAATTGCTGCTTGGCAGCGGAATGTCGCGAACTGCCGGAATGGCATATTGCAACACCTAGACCACGGCCACGATGACGTGGGCCTGGATCTTGGCAGCAACCTCGCCGGGACCGTGTCTAGCTGCGATCGCGGATGCAGCGCAGTCGGTCGCAGCCTCCAGGCTTCCCGCTTCCCTGGCCTCGATTTCGTTGCGAAGAACAGTTCCCTGACAATAAGCAACGGCCGGAACGCGGGGCGAGGATGCACGGCTTTGTTCGGCTCTCGTTTCGATCACCACACGGGAGAAACCCGCGTCCGCCAACTCGGTGCGGATCAGCTCCGTATCGTGGTAGCCGTGCGGCGTGCGTGCCAGAAAGCGCGGCGGATCGTTCGGAAAAATCTCTGCGAGAGCATTCGTCACCTCATCCGCAAATACATTCTCCTCGATGCGATCCCACACGTTGAACAAAAAACGTCCTCCGGGCTTTAGAACCCGCCTTGCCTCCCGGTAGGCAGCCGAGCGGTCGGGGAAGAACATCGCGCCGAATTGACAACAAACGAGGTCGAAGACCGCATTTTCAAACGGCAGCGCCAGAGCGTCCGCTTGGCGCCATTTGATGCGGGTGTCGGGAGCTTGCCGCGAAGCGGCGTAGTCGAGCATCGGTTGATTGAGGTCGGTGACGATATAGCTTGCGCCGGCGGACAGTTTTGGCGCCAACGCGCGCGTGACAACCCCGGTGCCCGCGGCGATTTCCAAAACAGCGTTTGGCGAAAAGGACGCTGCTCGTTGTGCAAGATCCGCGGCGAACGGCTCGAAAATCAACGGCACCATATAACGGTCGTAATTTTCCGGAATCGAGCCAGCGAATACCTTGTCCGTTTCCAACATTGGCACCACCCTCCGTCCGTTTGGTAGCTCGTGAGATTAGCACATAATCGTCCGCTTTTGTCGGTTTCGACCGAGAGGCGTCAAACGGCATATGCGGCTATAGCTCCGCGAACACGGAAGCAAAATCAGGCTATCGGTGCTGTCATCATGGATGCGGTGGGTTGATGATAGCGCCGGCGCGTTCGTCAGGCTCGTTTGCATCCGCCTATGGCTGCGCGTTGTGAGTCCGCGGCCTAGTCCAACCGAAAGTAGAAGCCGGCGCTTTCGCTGCGTCCCAGCTCCGGATGCGTGTCGATCACGTGCGACAGCGAGGGGATCGACCAGCGATCGACCAGCCGGTAGCCGAGCCGGGTTACATCATCGATAAAGGTAGCCTCGTCGCGCATATGATAAGGCACATGAGTCTTACCGATCCGCTCGAGCGTAACAACGGCTCCGCCCTTGCGAAGGGCAACCTTGTTGAGGATCAGGTGGGGCGGCAGACTTGGTAGGCGCTTCAGCAGATCGGATAGTGGCATATCAAGATATTGCATCAGCCCGGACCCTAGGAACAACGGCGTTGCGCCGGCGTCCTCGATCCGGTCGACAAAGGAAAGGCCGGTCAATCCGTCACGCTCGGCCAGGCTTCGGCCGGCTCGAACGATGGCTGCCAGATCGTAGACGATCCAGCGAAAGGAGCCATCCAGCGACAGCAACGGCCGAAAGGCGCGATATTTCGTTCCCATGTGCCCGCCGGCATCGATGAGACCATCCACTGTCGGCATCAGGCTCCGCATCCAGAACAGCACCGGATAGTCCCATGGCGCCACCTGGCACATTTTGGCAAAGGAGACGCTTGCGATTTCCTCGTGATCATAGCCGGCCATCGGCTGCCGGCGGGCGGCTGTCATGGCCGCCTCAAAGGTGCCGTAGGCGCCTGTAAATCGTCGTGGGAGAGGCGAAAGATAGTGCAGGCGCCCGACTGCCGCCCGCAGGGGTGAAAACGCGTGTGCAGCCCTCTGTGCCGCGCCCTTGAGAATAGAACGTGTGTTGCCGGACACGGATAGGGTTGTCATCGTGATCTCCTCGTTACGGTTGGCTGGGCGACAGGATCGAAGCCGTGTCCCCGATCAGCTTCTTTAGAGCCGCAAGCACCAGGACGTAGATCGCTCCTCCGATCAGCACTTGCAGCATGAGCGTCAGGATCCGCCGCATGTTCCAGACTTCGGCGCAGCAGCCGAGCCCATAGACTGTTGCCGCCATCAGTAGGATCGCCACGGCGATGTAGCCGCTTTTGCGCATGACGCGCCCCCAGCCAAGGCCGCCGTAGTTTCGCTGCAGATGCATCGACGTCAGAAAGGAAATCAGGGCGGCGGCACATTGGCCCCAGGCGGCCGCTTCGACACCGAAGGGCGCCAGAAGCAAGATGAGGCCAACCGAGGCCGCGGCATTGAGCAGCATGGTCGGAGGCATGCGGCGGATATTGCCCGATAGCGACAGGAGCGCCTCGGTGACGTAACCCGGCGTCAGCAGGACCTGCTTCATCGACAGGATCGTCACGAGAATTGCCGCCGGCGCCCATTTATCGCCAAGCACGATGTCGATCAGATTGGACGAGATGAGCGAGAGGCCGAGATAGATCGGCGCAGAAATCGCCATGAGGACTGTCATGAAAGCCGTTGCGGATGCGCCGATATCGCGCTTAGGCGTTCCGTTGGAATCCGGTATCATCGCGGAACGGCGAAACAGCGTCCAGGCAAGCATGCGCGCCGGCTCGCCTATGAGCTCGGAAAAGGCCGCAATGATGCGCTCGGCGACGCGGTAGTAGCCTGCCTCGGCAAGGCCTAGAAAACTGCCGATCGCCAGCGTGCCGGAATAGGAGCGCAGGAAGAGGATCAGCCGGTTCGACAGGATATGACCGGAGAATTCGAGAATCTCCCGCGCGAAAGGCCATGTCAGGTGGAGCTTTGGATACCATTTGAGCACAATGGCGGACGCGCCGAGGCAAACCAATTGCGCTGCAAGCCGGCCGGCTGCGAGCGAAAATACACTCCATCCCGCCCATAGGCCGAGCATGGTCACGCAAAGTCCGACCACTTCGCTCGCTATGCGGATGGCGGCCTGTTTGCGCAAAAGCCCTCGCGCAACCAATAGCCCGTCATAGACGACATAGAGTGATGACGGCAGGAACCAGCAGCTGAAGAGAACAAGGAGAAGCGCCTCGTCGGATCGTGGCAAAAGGAACCAGGCGAGAGCAGCAGCCGACAGGCCGGCAATCGTGACCAGCACGCCGGCGATGATCGATATCGTCCCGATCTGATCGAGTTCACGATCGGTGCAATCCCTCTTCATCACGAACTCGCCCCATCCGCCTTCCGCGATGACGACGAGCATGACCACGATGGCGGAACTGTAAGCGTAAAGACCGAATTCGGCCGATTCCAGCATGCGTGCGGCAACGAGGAAAACGAGCAGCTGCACGATCTGCGAGACGACCTTCGAGCCGAGCGTCGAAGCACCGTCCCCGACTATTGATGGCAGGCGGGAAAGAAGCCACCGCTGCACTCTGGTTCGGCTGGAAATTTTGGGATGCAACGGCAGGCCGTCCATCAGCGCACCGCCTGTCCCAGGTCGCGAAAGAACAATATGTCCCTCTCGACCCTTGGCCTCCCAATATTGGTACTATATTGAGTGAATATCGGTGGAATAATCCAGTTTTGCGTCAGAAAAAATTTGTAGGGTTCCCATTCAGGACATGATTCCATGCCATGGGGTGCTGCGTCTAAGAGGGAAAAGCCGAGACTATACGACTTTGTTTTATAGAAAATACCGCCTTGGGAGCCGCGACCGGATCGGGTTTGTCGGCCAGAGAGAATGGGCTTGTCGGTAACTATCATGAAACACCATGCAGAGCAGCGTATGAAAGACGACAACCAGGATCGCGATCGCATCATCGAAGGGCGGGCACGCCCATCACATCGGAAATACGCGGTTCGTTGGATGATCGTGATATTCTGCCTGATTGTATGGATCGCCGTTGCCATGTTCTTCATTTGGTAAGACGTTCTTTTTCATTGCGGGCAAGCAGCACGACGCCGACGGTTCTGATGAGAATAGCCAGGTCGATGCGCAGCGAGCGGCTGTGGTAATAATCCACATCGAATTGCACGCGCTCTTCATAGGTTGTCTCCGCGCGGCGATTGACCTGCCAGAGGCCGGTTATGCCCGGTTGCAGTGCCAGATAGCAGTAGAGGTGCGCGCCATAGCGTTCGAGTTCCGAGGCCACGACTGGACGGGGTCCGACCAGGCTCATCTCGCCGCGCTGAACGTTCAATAGCTGCGGCAGCTCGTCCGCGCTGCTCATGCGCAAATATTTCCCAAGCCAGTGCACGCGCGGATCGTTCATCAGTTTCTGTGTCGAAAGCCATTCCTGTTTTCGCTGCGCATCTCGTTCGAGCAGTTCCGCCAGCCGCCGGTCGGCGTCCTTGCGCATGGTGCGGAATTTCAGACATTCAAATGGTCGGCCGTCACGGCCGATGCGGGTGTGGCGATAGATGATGGGACGGCCGTCAACCAGGAGCAATGCGACTGCAATGACGAGAAACGCCGGTGCAAGAAACAGCAATCCCGCGCCCGAAAGAATAAGGTCGACAAGGCGTTTCGAACGGCTGCGCCGTACTGTCCGTTTCAAATCGCGAAGCGATTGCTCGCCATGGGCAAAGCCATCAAAAGCCGATAGCATGTTTCAGACCCCTTACCACCTGCTGAATCCTTTTCTCAAAGCTGGCAGTTGCCATCGCCCTTTACAATTGACCCTACGGGCATTGACCTAGTCCCATTGGCGTAGAGCCGCGAACACAAGGCTGACCGCCAGCTTAGCTTGTCTCGTCGACAACCTGACGGGCGACCGGAAAATCACTGAGCGCGGGCACATTTTCGCCCGTCCTGGTGGTGTTTGCCCGCTTCAGGATGTGCTCGTAGAGGACGAGCAGCGCATCGCGCCATGATGCCGGCGTGTGCGCCAGCTCGCCGGACTGGCGGATGCAATTGACGCTCATCCAACGAAGCAGCATGTCGTCATTGGCCAGCCGACGCATCCCGCTCGCGAGCGTTTCCACCTTGCCGCTCTGAAAGGTCAGCCCGCATCCAAGCGCCTCGAGCTCGTCGCCCAGGAGCGCTGCATCCGGAAGGATGACCGGGATGCCGCTGGTCACGGCCTCCAGCGCGGCAAGCCCGAAAGGTTCCGGAACGCGCGAGGACACGACGAGCGCGCGCGCTTGAGCAATGATGTCCCGAATCTCATCCTTGGTTTTCCAGCCGTGAATGACGACTTCGGGATAGTCTTTTTCCAGACGCGCGCGGCCGGCACCGTCCCCGATGACGTGGAGTTTCACGCCGGCAAGCCGGGCTGCGATCGCAGCGTCTTCAAATCCCTTTTCGGGCTCCAGCCGGCCGACAAAGAAGAAATCGCGTTTCTTCCAGGGATCCATGGGGTGTTTCAGAAACGGTTCGACGGGATTGCGGATTATTTCAATATTGGCTGTCCGCATCTGGCCGCGCTCGAAATAATCGAGCATGCGCTGGTGCACGACAACGATATTGGCGGGTATCTGCCGTGTGGGATAAAAATACTCCCGCAGCAGATGACGCGCCGACCGCCAGACTTTCTCATCGTATCCGCGCTTGTCGCAGTTCGTCGTCAGACATTGGACCGACATGGGCGTCAGCGGACAGACCTGATTCTTGCGATAGTTGGCAAATCCGCCATTCGGACAGGACAGGAAATAGTCATGGGCGTGCAGGATGACACGCTCGCGCACAGGCCACAGCGCTCGAAAGATCGAAGGCGACAGAATCTTCGTCCAGCCGTGCACATGGTAGATGGTGCCAGGTGTATCGACGCGGGCGATAAGGCCCTGGAGGGCGGCATAGGCATGCCGGCTGTATAGGCCGCTGACGAGGGCGTGCATACGTGCCTGTTGCATCAGCGGCTGGGCGTCGAGATTGATGGTATCGGCCGCCGGCGGATCGGAGCCGGCGGCATCTCCGGCAAAATAGGTTACCGGTATCCCTGCGTCCTGCAGCAAACCAGCCGAAAGGATTGCAAGGTTCGATGCCCCCCCTATCCTGGCGGAGCGATCGTTAATGATGACGACGCGATCGAGATTGGCGGGGCGCACGGGGCTATTCCAGCATTTCGATGTTTTGTGGCGCCAGCCTGCCCTTCAGCAGGTCGTGGAAAGCCATGATGTTACCCTTGAGCCGTCCCTTACGGTCGACCCAGGGCTCCGGCCGCCAGGTTTTGAAGAGATTGGCGACCAGGTTGCGGCCGATCTGCGCCGTTGCGTGCGGCACGCTCATGGTACGCTTGCGCATCAGGTAGAGGGGGTTGGCAATCTGAGAATAGCCAAGACGGACACCGGCCGACCGGCCGCTCTTGGTGCCGAGATGAACACCTTCGAGCTGCTTGGCACTGACCACCTGACCATAATGAGCGGCAAGCCGGCTGAAGTCGACGTCCTCGAGCCAGCCATAGGATGGCAGGTTCTCGTCAAAGCGCAGGCCGGTAGCGTTGATGATGGCCATCCGGATTGCCATGTTGCAACCATAGGCGTTGTAGACCGGCTGAACCTGCATCGTAGGCTCCGAGCGCCGTCGGCGCTTGGCTTCGACCAGCCGCAAGCCGTCCCGAACGGAAATGCCGGGGCCGGTGATACCGTCGGCCAATACTGTGCCCGTGCACATGACGACATCGGGCTGGAACTGAAACAGCCGTTCGGCTTCTTCGATATAGGTCGGCGTCATCAGGAAGTCGTCGTCGAGGAAGAGGACGATATCCGCATCCCGAATATTGTCGAGGATGCGATTGCGTTGACGGCAAAGGCCACGTTCGGAGATGAGCACCCGCACGGGGAAGTCGAGATTGCGAAGGCAGCTCGGATCGATATCCTCCGGCGACGAAAGGCAGACGACGACCTCGTCCGGCTTGCGGCTCTGGTTGGCGATATGGGGAAGGATGGACGACAGGATGTCCCGCCGGCCGGTGCTGGCGATGCCGACGACGACCTTGAGAGGGCGACCCGCCGTATAACCCACGAGGCGTCTGGTAGAAAAGCGCGTCTCGCGGCCCCGTGACTTGCGCCACCAACGGCGACGTTCGCCATGTTGCCGCTTCTCGTAGCTGCGGTTCGCGATGATGCCGAGGATGTTGATCGACGTGGTGCCGAAGCTTGCGAGCGCATCAGACAGCCGCTCGACCGTCATCTTGTTGGTCTGCCCGACGACAACGACGATACCTTCGAGATAGGCGCAGATGACCCGCGTATCGGCGGAGTCCTCGAAGGCGGACATGTCGACGATGACGACCTTGTATCGCCGCCGCAACAGGTCGATCTCAGCCTTCAAGGCAGGCAGGTGCCCGTACCGCTGGAAGGAGGCGACCGACTTCTCCGTCTCGTCGACGGTGACGACAGGAACACCGCCGTGGGCCTGCGCGGAGGACCTCTCGGCCTCGGGCTCATGATCGGTCTTCGCGACCAGCATGCCGCTTTCATGCGCTACGGCATAGCGGCGCGGCACATCATTTACGCTCAGCACCTCCATCCCGAAATCCATGCCGGATTCCATCGCCACGCAACTCAGCCGCGCGTTGAGAAAATCGGCATCGATCAGCACCACGGAGGCGCCTTCGTGCTGATAGAGTTGCGCAAGATTGGTCGCGACCGTCGTCTTGCCTTCGCCGGTGCCGACCGAGGTGATGCCGATCACCATGGGTGCATTGGGCGGGAAGGAGGAATCGATCGAGTGCTTGACGCCACGCAACGCTTCGGAGAATTGCGAATAGGGCGTGTCGAGCACGGACCTCAGCGGCAACATGGTTCGCCGCCATGAAGAGCCTCCTGCCACTATATTGCCGGGCACGAAAGATGGGCTGGTATAGACGGGGACATGACCAAGCAAACTGAGCCCCAGCTCCCGCCGGAGCTTCTCGCTTGAACTGACGCGTCGATCCAGGCCATCCCGCAGGAGTGCCGCCATCAGGCCGGCCGTAAGGCCCAGCATGGCGGAGAAGGGGATTACAAAGGACGATTTCGGCCAGGCCTTGGTCAGCGGTGCGGCGGCGGCCGTCACAACTCGGACGTTGCCGAGCGGGAAGGATTCCTTCTGCATGGCGCCGATCAATTGCTGGAGAATGCTTTCATACATGCGGCGATATGTCGTTGCCCGGCTTTCCATTTCGGACAGTTCCACGCGTGCGAGGTTCTTGTCCGTCCCGGTTTCCTTCAGCGAGGTCAATTCATCACCCAGAAGCCCTTCCCGGGTCTTGGCGACCTCAAGATTCGCGCTATAGACGGCTTGGATACGGGCAAATTCCTTGCGCATTTCGTTCTTCTGCCGGTCAATTTCCTGCTGCGCGGCGATAACGGCGGGATTGTCGGCGTCATATCGGCTGATAAGGTTGTTGAGCTTGGTGGTCGCCACACCGAGATCTTCCTGCAGCTTCTGGATGCGGGGATTGTTGATTGTCTCGTCGACGTCGCCCTCGACCTTGCCGCCCGCCAGCAGCTGGTTGAGCGTGGCAAGCTTGGCGGACTCAGCCGCTGTCTGCGCCTTCGCCGCGACTGCCTGGCTGCTGATCTCGGACAATTGTTGCTGATCGAGTGATGAAGAGTTGCTGATCTCCATAATGCCGTTCTTGGCGCGAAACTCTTCCACACTCATGGCCGCTTCGCGTGCCTGCCGACCGACCTCGATGAGCCGTGTTTCAAGCCATTTGGCACCACTTTGCGCCGCGGAGGCGCGTTCCGACAACCCCGTCTTGATATAGGCCTCGGCGATCGCGTTCGCCGCCAGCGCAGCCTTTTCCGGATCGATGGAACTATAGCCAATCTCAAGAATGTAGGATTGGCCGACCCGGGTGACGGAGACCCTTGAGAGAAAGGAGGCCATGGTGCGGCGCATCAAGTCATCGTCGCTCGGCACGGCCTTGGCGCTGGCATCGCCGTGCTTGAAAAAGCTGATGAAGGCGCGCAGCTTGTCGTGGAAGGCCGCTTGCCACGACACGCCTCCGACGATCTCCGGATCCTCGCTGAGATTGAGTTTCTCGACCACGGCGCGCGCGGTCGCTTCGGACTTGACGATCTCGACTTGGCTGGCAATTTCGGCTGCCTCGATGATGACAGTGCCCGTGAACGCATCCTGGGACACGATACGCCCCTGGTCCGGGTCCATGACGACGCGCGTTGTTGCCAGATAGACCGGCTGTGTCGTGGCCATATAGAAGCCACCGATGCCGAGTCCCGCCGAGGTGAAAATGGCGAAGATCAACCAATGACGCTGCAGAAAGCGCCAGATATCGCGAAACGAGATGTATTCGCTGCCCCCCGAGCGCTTGGTATCCGATGGCGTACCGCGCAAGCCCTTACCGATCTCGTGAACTGCCATAATTGTTCCCCAACCTTGGTTTGATTGTCTTGATTGTCATTGGGATTGCGTGGGATCGACCGAGGACAGCACCGTACCGTCCAGGTTTCCGGAAATGTTGTAGCGAACGTCCAGAACGTCTCCGGGCTGCAATTCCGTCGTTTCCGACACTTGGGTAGCGGCGGCGTCGCCGCCGCCTCGCGTAATCCAATATTCGCGCGGCTGAAGATCGAGCGACTGGATGCTCTGGCTGCGGGAGAGCGATGCGCCGGCGATCTGGAGCAGCTGCAGCGTCGTATTGCGCTTGAGTTTCGTGTCCTCGATATCTGTCTCGGTCGTCTGCAGTTGCTGCCCGGCTTCGGTCTTGCGCTGACCTTTGAGGTTCAGGGCGTCGCGTTCGGTTTCGCTCAGCTTCTGCTTGGCCTGCATCGACGCGACGACGAGGTCCAGCTTGCCGGCCTGCATCTCGGCAACGATCCGCTCCAGCGAGGTCTTGCGTGACGTCGTCAGGATCTTGGTATCGACCAGCTTCGTAATATCGCTCAACTCGTCCTGGGCGATCTTCACCTGCTCGTCCTGCGAGCTCATCTTCTCATCGAGAATGTTGATTTCGTTGTGCAGCAGCGTCTCGAGGTCCCCCGCGGATACGAGCTGCTGACGCAGGGCGTCGGCACGGGCATTGAACAGATCGATCTCGCTTATCATGATCTGCTTGATGACCGACCCATCCGGTGCGGCCTTGATCTCCGGCGGGAATGTGATGGTCGGCTGATCGTTGAGTTCGGCCATCAGACGAGCGCGCCGGGCACTGAGCTGCTTCAATTGCAGCTCCATGCGATTGATCTCGCCGGCATAGCTGATCTGCTGCGCCTCGGAATAGTCGCCCGTCTGACTGGAATGGCGCTGGCTACCACCGGCCATGGCGATGGCCTGTTTGACTGTCAGGCCCGGACGGAATTCCAGTTCGCTTGGCTTTTCGACAGCACCGGAGACGTAGATCATCGGATATTTGACCACCTCGACCGAGGCGGTGGGCGCGACGGCAAGACCGGTGATCTGCTTCAGCTTGTCGCCGATGTCGGCGCTGACGATGCTGGTCGTCTTGTCGTTGACCTGCATTTCCCCGATCATCGGAATAGAGATCATACCGGATTGCGAAACGACATATTCGCCGTTCAGCGCCGTCCATTCCTTGTATTCGCCTGTCGCGGCGATCCATTCGACGATCGCCACCTTGATCCGCGTCTGCGGTCTGATGTGGTAGGCCGTGTCGGCCGCAGCGCTGGCTGTGTCGAGCAAACCTGCCCCGGAAAGCGCCAATGCCAACACCCATGGCACCAGGGCTCCAGAGGGCTTGCGGCCGAATCGGGGAGAGAAAACGGAAGTTGAAAGCATGGGCGAGATCTCGTTGTTATGTCGCTTGCGTCGCCACAAACCGGGACAAGCGCTATGCAACGAGATCATCAGCTGAACGCATAACGTGTAAATACCCCGCGGCAGCGCTTGGGCTAATCACTTCTGGCAGGACATACAGGCGCCTCGAACATCCCTAGGCCGGCTTGCACATCCTTGCGTGCAGGCTTTCCTCGTCAGTTAACTCTTTCGGCTGCCCACTTCGGCCATTTGGATGCGATGGCGGACCGATATGGGTTCTGTCGCAAAGGTTGCCGCCCGCACAATGTTGTTGCGACCCAAGGAGGGAAAAGAACAATGCGGGTAGCAATCGTTCATTATTGGCTTGTGTCGATGCGCGGCGGCGAAAAGGTGGTCGAAGCCCTCTGCGACATGTACCCGGATGCCGACATCTTCACCCTTGTCTATGATGAAAGTCGCGTCTCGGAGAAAATCCGCAAGCATAAGGTCACCACATCCTTCCTGCAGCGTATCCCGGGCGCCATCAAAGCATACCAATCGCTCCTACCGCTGATGCCTTTTGCGCTGGAGAGCTTCGATCTCACCGACTACGATCTGATCATTTCGAGCGAATCGGGTCCGGCCAAGGGCATTATCCCCCCGCCACACGCAACACATGTCTGCTATTGCCATTCACCGATGCGCTACCTTTGGGATCACTATCACTTCTATCGGTCCCATGCCGGTCTGGCGTCGCGGCTGATGTTGCCCGTGCTGGCGCCGTTACTGCGGTCCTGGGATGTCAGCACAAGTTTGCGCGTGGATCGCTTCGTCGCCAATTCGCACCATGTCAGCGACCGCATCAGCAAGTATTATCGCCGCCCGGCAACCGTCCTTCATCCGCCCGTCAGCGTAGACGATTTTACGCCGTCAGCTGTCATCGACGACTTCTATCTCTGCGCTGGCCAATTGATCCCCTATAAACGTATCGACCTGGCGGTAGAGGCCTTCACCCGAATGAACCGCAAGCTGGTGGTGATCGGCGAAGGCAAGGAGATGGAGCGCCTGAAGCGAGCCGCAGGCCCCACCATCACCTTCCTCGGGCGCGCGCCGTTTGCGGTGTTGAAGGAAAAGCTTTCCCGCTGCCGTGCGTTGATCTTTCCGGGCGAGGAGGATTTCGGCATTGTTCCAGTCGAAGCCATGGCGAGCGGCAGGCCCGTCATCGCCTATGGCAGCGGCGGCGCACTGGAAACGGTCGTTCCGGGCCTCAGCGGCATGCTGTTTGGCGAGCAATCCGTCGAAGGCCTGATCAAGGCCGTGCGTGATTTCGAGGAGAATGAGCATCTTTTCCATCCCGAGGCGCTACGGGCGCATGCAGGTCAATTCAGTCTTCGCAATTTCATGGTGGGTATGCAGGCCATCATCGATGAGGAACTGATGATGCGAAAGACGGTCCAGCACCGCAGAGATTACAACATCGCCGCCATGCAACGCGCGTTCGAAGCGCAGTTGCCGGCGCTCGTCACCGAGCCACGTAGTGCAACGCTTCAATAGATCCGGTAGCCTCTCGATTGCGAGCGGTCATGCTGCTCTCATGTGTAAGCCGCAAGCTTGAAACCGCCGTCGGCAAGAAGAACAAGCGGGGAGCGAGTTCAGCGGATGGATCCGCATGGTCATTATACCTTTGGCGTAGGCGGTTGTTGTTCCCTATCCAAAAGGCGTACAAAGAAATAGCATGTTCACCGATATTTTATGATAGCTTGCGATAAGAGAATCTCGTTTTTCATACTGTGGGGGGATCAAACGCGTATTCTCACTTTGGGATCGAAGGCTTGTCTGGGCTCTTTGCTGGCCATTTTTGCTGTTTGCGCAAAACAGGCTTCGGCCCAGGACCAAGCCGTTTTCGCCGGCCAGGTCGACTTTTCCTGGCAACAATTCTCAATTCCGTCCGTAGGTTCCGGCACGCTTCCAATGGGAGAGAAGAGCGTGACGGCTTCCGGGCCGACAACGGGATTTTCGGCAGGCGTTCGTCTATCGCCTGACCCCGATGCCTTTTCCCTGATGTGGACCGGAAGCTATTTTGATCTTTCGGGGCATTCCAGTTCGACGAACGCTATTTCGAGCAACCCGTTCATTATCACGGTTGGCTCGCCGGGTTCCGGCGAAATCGATCTCTCTACGATTACGGACAGCTCCGGCGCATCAGCGCTTGCGAATGTCAATTTCACCGATAGCACCGGTGCGACGACCGCAATTTCCAGTTCCGCCTCCTCTCCGGCGGGTCCGAATTCCGTAACGCAATATGCGGTGAGCCCGACTGCCGCCGGCGCTGCGTTTGCGGCGCTGGTCACTGACGGCAGGGGACCGAGCGCTGCGTCCTACGGCGCCTTTGCGGATGGCCAGGGTTTGATTTTCGCGGGCGTCGGAGATTTCGGCGCGAGCACCGTCCGCACATGGTCTTTCGTCCATGCGACAGGCTATACCCAGACCGTCTGGCTTGCAAAGCCACTCGCGCCGGACAGGGATTTCACGCTCAAGGCTGGATTGACTTATCGCCGTAGCCGCGAAAGCTATGGAAACGGCATGGCCTTCGACCTGGCCAGCAGCGTTTCGGGTACGAGCATACCGACCGTAAGCCTGTCGGAGGCCGGCAAGTTTAACGTCGAAGCAGGCGGCCCCGTCGTTGGTTTCGACGCGCGTTTCCATCCGCCCGCTCCTTTCATGATCGGCGTCAGCGGTACGGCGGGAATGGCGTTCTTCGGAGCGCGATCGAGACTGACCCACACGGTCGTCCTGCCTCAGGTGGCTGCAATCGAAGATACGGCAAGCGTGCGGCGCGACAGCGGTGTGATGGGGCTCACCGGCATGGAAGTCAGCCTCATCTTCCCCTTGGAGGAGCGCGTTGAACTCCGCGTGTCCGGCAGCGTTCAGTCAACATTCGGCGCACCACGGCCGACAGCGGGCGATATCAAACGGTACAATACCAGCCAATATGGAGTAGGAGTGTCCTTGGCGGCGCGGTTCTGAAATAGAAGCGAGCGCTTTCGGACGCGCCGGCAATTTTGTCAGCAAAGACACACAGGAGACGAAGCAGATAGAGATAGCTGGTCTCGAATATCGCCCGATTTGCCGCCGGACGCATGCAGCAGCCCATATGATGACCGCGCTGCTGCCGTGTCCTTTTGGCAAATCGCCAGAATAATTCGGGGAGAGAAACATGGCCGAAGAATTCAAACGAAGGATGCATCTCTACATCATTCAAACGATCTATGAGGCCGTTTGCAACCCCGAGGGATGGAGCGATGTCGTTGGCGAAATCAGGAAGATCACAGGCGCAACCAGCGCCTTTTTCATGGGAATAGGCCCCGGCGCGGAACAGAATGCCAGTGTCGTCAGCAAGCACGTGGACAGGAATCTGCTCATCAGAGCCGATTTCGTCGACATCGTCCATACCGTAACAGCAAGTCTCGGCCAGGGTGGAACCGTCGCCCTTGATATCAAGCGGAATGGCTCCACCTGGCAGGCATATCTTGCCGACATGTTTGATTGCGAGGGGCAGCTGGTCATTGCCATTATTACCAAAGAAGGGCAGCGGCGTTTCATTCTCGGCCTGAACTTCAGCTACGAAGATCAAGCCGATGTCAGGCTTGCCAATGAATTACTCATGGCACTGACCCCACATCTTCAAATCGCAATGGGCATTCATCGACAAATGCTGAAGGATCGGGAGAAGGCTGAACGGCTCGACCACTTCTTTTCCCAGTCCGCGACGCCCCGCGTTATTGTCAGCGATGATTTCAGGATTATCGAAAGCAATAGGGCCTTCGAGCGTCTGATCGAGAAGAACGGTTCGTTCCTGAAAAGATCGGAAGGCTTTCTCACGGTGGCTTCATCGGCTCTGCGTCAGGAGATCGACAGGCTTCTGGCGCGATCGCAGCAGCATGCTGAAACGGGCCATGCCAATATCGCCTGGGTAAAGGAGGCGGAAGGTGGTTTTGGTTGGTTGTTGAAAGTTGAGCCTCTTGGATCCAAGTCGCTCAATGTGACGCCATTTGCGAATCTCGGTTTCGGCAACGACGCGAAGTCCATGCTGAGTTTCTGCAAGATGGGAGACCGCAACGGATTGACACCCGCCGTAGTCGGCAGCGTGCTTGGTTTGACCACGGCCGAGGCCAGCCTTGCCTGCGAACTTGCGCAGGGAAATGCCCCAGCAGAGATCGCTCATGCTCGCGGCGTCGCCAAGAACACGGTCCATAATCAGCTGACTTCGATCATGGCGCGGCATGGATTTCATCGACAGGGGCAACTGCTCTCTTTTCTGTCAACGCTGTCTCTCTTTATCGGATAGTCCATCTCCACCAGGCGGCAGGCTGTTTTACCTACGCTGCGAAGTGTTGAGGCAGCCCCTCATGAACGTCAGCCCAAGTCATCTCTTAAAACCGCTATTAGCTTAGCCTGATTGAGGCACTGCAGAACGCCGGGGACGTCGATAGCCTGCAATAACCGTCAATGGGGACGGATATTGAAAGGGGAACATCCATGTCCATGAAAACTCTGATTCTTTCCGCCGCTATCGTATTTGCCTCGACTGCGGCCTTTGCCGGCGGCAACGTGTCTGTAACGTCGCAGAGCGGCACAGGCAATATGGCTGCGACCGGACAAGTCGGCCACGGCAATTTTTCTGGCATCGGTCAGGTCGGCAAAGGAAATTACGCCCAATCGCTGCAGAGTGGCAAAAACAATATCTCGGCAACGGCTCAGTTCGGCAAGGCCAATCAGTCCTATACGAACCAGGCTGGCAAGGCCAACCTCTCGGCGACTGTCCAGTTCGGTCATTCCAACTATTCTGAAACGGATCAGTCTGGCAAGGGCAACATGTCCGTGACGGTCCAGCACTAATGCGCTTGGGAGAGCCGGCGCTTCGCCCGGCTCTCCCAAACTGTAAGGAGCTCGAAGTTCGATGGTAAACGCCCTACCGCCCGCAGACACTTGCAAGATCGAGTACCAGGATATCGGTGGCATGACGCATCTTGCCGCCGTGCTGATCCCCGCCAAGGCACGCGAGGGAAGCTACCAGTTTCAGGTCCAGTCGACTTCGGAGGGAGGCGTGTCCTCCAACATGCAAGGGGGAGAGTTTTCTGCCAAGGGAGGACATCGCGAGGATCTGTCCAAGACTATCGTCGGCAGCACACCCAGTAGCTGGGCCGCGGAGCTGCAGGTCTTCGATGCATCCGGAAATCTGATTTGCCGTTTTGCCTTGCCGGAAAAAAAATAAGCGAGACGCGATGAGGCACCGAGCCATGGTCCGAAGAAAATCGCGCAGATATTGTAACTTTCAAGACGCTCGCCAAAGCCCCCGGCTCGTTCGGGGGCTTTTTTTGTTGGGTGCATGATAATGGATCACACGCAAGCATAAGCTTGACCTGTACTGGCATTCCGCGCGCCGTCACCATCGATCTCCTCGGCAATGATGGGGTATCCGCGCCGTCTGACTTTCCACCTTTCATTCAGGCTATGCGGGGCGGAGGATATGCGGGCGGGTGGCAAGGTCGATGCGACCAGGCTCGACGAGCATTCCCGACGTGGAGCATCACATCAACAAGGACTAGAGCAGGCGGTTGGACGTACCTCCAAATCGATTAGATGCAACGTGCAATTCCGACCAAATATCCTGTCTTTGGAGGGGGCGTCGAATATGAACCTGCTGGATATAGTCTAAGTGATTAAGTTGCTTGCGCAATTGGTGTCATGCTCACGGCGCGTCCATCGCTCTCCCCCTTCCTTTTGCTGATTTGACAGGTCCGGCAGTGTCGTCGCTAAATTCGGATCAAGAGGCCCGATTTATTGAGGCAAGCGGGCTCACTCGCCGGCTTGCTTCGTATCTGAATAATGACTTGCAGATCGGCACTTTGTCATCCTGACAATCCGGCATGCGGTACTCAACCAAACAGCGGTCTCAATAATAACATTAAAAAAGGGAGCAATTGCAATGCAGGCACGAGACATCGGAACGCCCCGGATCCTCCCAGCCCGACGTGCCGGCATCGTTGAGCATCCAACTGCCATCGTCATGGCCGGCGACAAGACCGGCAGCCCCGGCATCAATCCCAGCCGAAGAGAAGTCCTTTGGGGTGTATTGGAGATAGGCGATATCGATCTCGGTTTCGATGACGGTTTGAGTTTCGAGATCTCCCAGCGATCACTGAGGGATGCAAATCGGAACCGGCCGGCCTCCACCGTCGGCACAAATGACACGAATAACTATGCTGACAGATCCTACCGGGCGGTCGATCAATCCGGCCGGCAACTTCTTCCCAACCGGCGTAATTCGAACAGTTAATTCCGATGCCCGTTAATGGCGACCTTGGTCGGTGGAGCAGCCATTGCGCGTTCAGCAGGGACAGGGCTGAGATAGGCAGGCGCAAGCAGCCAGATCATGCTATAGGAAGTGCCTGGAAGCACAGGCAACGCCTTTCGATTCTTTCGTGTTAAAATATACTAACGCTTTAAACTTGCACAAAAGCGCGCTGCACATGCTTGCAGAGTGACGCTTGCTTTCGGCGAGGTCGAGAAGGTTGCTTTTGACTATCGGTAAGGGTTCCGGCGAGCGTGGCTCCGTTAGCGATTTGTCAACAGCTTTTTCGCCCGTATATGTTGTAGCGCCAATTAGCTATTTTCTAATTAAACATCTGGTAATATGTTAATTTAAAATAGTCGCCAAGCGCCGATAAAGTTATGCCTGCGCCCGTACGATTGATGTGACTGCGATAATGGATGCATAAGCGCCGATGCGAACGGGCTAGTTCAAGTTGGATAACGGCCACACGCCGGGTGGCTGTTTTGGGAGGACTAGGCCCTATGCCCGAAAGCCGTGTGGATCGGTCGCAGCTCATTCCACAAGAGTCCGAATCTGAGAGCGGTTTCGACGCGTTGATCTCACTCTGGGACCTCGATCTCAAACTGGTCGATTCCTCCAAGAAGTTTAAGGAGCATGTTGGTCTTGGATCTCGGACAGGCATAACGTTGCGGCAGGCCTATCCTGCCTTGGCGAAGCCCGCCCTTGCGGCCATCGTCCAGCTGGTGATTGATACCGGCCAACCGCGAACCATCCGGCTCGACGCTTCAATGCCCAAGAAATGCGACCTGTTGTTGTTTTATATCCGGACCGGTCTTTTGGTCATCGAGATCGACGGTGCGGATGCCAAGAAGAAAACGTCGTCTGAAGACGGTGAACGGGCACGGCTCATTCATCAGGCAACACATGATGTTTTAACCGGATTGCCGAATCGCCGCCAATTCAGCGCGGAGTTGGAAAAGCTGCTGCCGGCCAGCGGAGAAGCAGGACCTGCCCTGATGCAGCTCGATCTGGACGACTTCAAGCCCGTCAACGATACGTTGGGGCACGGCGCCGGAGATGTCATCCTTCAACTTGCCGCCGAAAGAATAAAAAAAACCCTCGGTCGAAATGGGACGGTCTACCGCCTCGCCGGCGATGAGTTCGCCATCATACAGGTTGGTTCGCAACAACTCTTCGAGGCTGAAAGATTGGCGGACGCTCTGGTCGCCGAATTCAAGAAGCCGTTTGTCGTCAACGGTATCTCGTTGTTCGTCGGCGTCAGTATCGGGGTTGCCGTCGCGCCACGAGACGGCAATGAGGGAGAGCAGCTGATGAAAGCTGCCGACGTTGCCCTCTATGCGGCCAAGAAGGAAGGCCGGCGTAGGGCGCGAACATTCGATCCGAGCATGCTGGTCGTGGTGGAGCAAAGGGAGTTGCTGCGTCGCAGTCTGCGCGTGGCGCTCCAACACGATGAGTTCTTCATCGAGTACCAGCCGCTGGTCGAGCCTCCATTCACCGTCGTCGGCTTCGAGGCGCTGATGCGCTGGCGGCATCCCACCCTGGGGATCATTCCTCCGGCAGCCTTCATTCCCATGGCAGAGGCCGACGGCCTGATGAGTGAAATCGGCCAGTGGATGTTCGAGGAAGCATGTAGGGAGGCCCTTACGTGGCCCGTGAACTACAGCCTGGCCGTCAATCTTTCCCCTGCGGAATTCCTGACGCCGGGTTTCACCGATCGGGTCTCGCAAACACTCGACGTGGTCGGATTTCCCGCCGAGCGCGTCGAACTCGAAATCACTGAAGGAGTTTTATTGGAGCGCACCATCAACAATCTCGATACTCTGAACACGCTCAACGTGCTCGGAATCCAGATTTCACTAGACGACTTTGGGACCGAGTATTCTTCCCTGAGTTACCTCAAGAATTTCCCGTTCGATAACATCAAAGTCGACCGGTATTTTATCAGGGACCTTTTGCAGGACAAAAAGAGCCAGACCATTGTTCGCTCTGTGATCACTCTGGCACATGGCTTGAACATGCGCGTAACCGCGGAGGGGGTCGAGACGGCGCAACAGGCCGCCTGGCTCCAGGGCGAAGGCTGTGACCGATTGCAGGGATATTTTCTCAGTCCGCCGCTCGATGTCGACCGGCTTCATGACTTTATAAAGCAAAGGGCGCGCGTGCACCCGGCCGTGACCTTTGATGAGGTCGAGGCCAGACCCTGATTTTTCTGAGGCACATTTCATCTAGGAGGTTTCGCTTGAACACCACGGAAACGCCGGCAGATGCTGCCTTCGAGCCGATGCTCGAGCTGGAAATGAAGATGGCCGCCTTTACGGCGGATTGGCTGAACTGCGATCAATGCTCGACCTATGTCGCCGGTATGGTCAGTCTTGATCGTCACGATCCCATCCGCCACGCCAATGTGCTTTCGTCGGCCCTGAATGAGCTCTTCGAGATGTCGTTCCACGCTCGGGAGCGCGATGGTGCTTTTGTCTGTCGCTTCTACCGACGCGACGAAACGGAGCGGATAGAACTGACCTTTCCCTGTTCGCCTGAGAAACGTCGCTTCTACGATGCGGTCGTGACGGGCTTGAAGAGCGACGAGGCGCTTGCGAATTATCTCGATGTGATCACGAGTGGTGCCGCGCCAGCCGAGCATGCGATCCTTCTCGGTCTGGCCATCAACTACGACGCCGACATCACGCTCTTCTATAGGGATACCGGAATGTTGACCTTTGTCGTGGATCTGCCGCTCGAAAGGCTACTCAATTGAGCACCTATTCGTCCCACCGCTTCACGGCGCAATTCGACGTCAACAATCAGGAGTTCTCTCTCTGCGGAGTGCTCAGACCCCATTCGGTCTCGGAACTCGCCGATGATCTGGCCCTACTGCGAAACGGCGTCGAAACGGTGAAGGGCGTCTGCTATATCAATTTGAAGCGTGTCACCCATATGAACAACACGGCGTTCCGCGCCTTGGCGCATGTCCTCATCGACGCGACCCGCTCAAGGCCGGATATCAAGCTTACCGTGGTTGCGTCGAGCGTCGTCGCATGGGCGTCCCGGTTGTTCCGCCATCTAAACGATCTCTCGCCCAATATCACCGTCGAGATCTACGACTCTGCCTTCTATCCGGGTCAGACATTCGTCGAGAACCAGAGTTTCATCCCGATCCTCAGGACTCAAACCAAGATGACCTGGCGGCATGAGCGCGAGATATTGCCGCGCCACGGGCTTCGCGAGGGTATGCATATTGCCGATATTTGCTGCGGGATCGGCGATTTTGCGATGCTCTTGAGAAAGGACTTCAAACCGGCCCGGATCGTTGCACTCGACCACTCGATTCCAAGCCTCGCCTACGCCCGGACAGTGGCGGAAAATTTCGACGTCCAAGACATCGAATATACCTATGGTGACGCATCGCAGATGCTGTTCGAGAGCAACCAGTTCGACTTTGTGACCTGCCGGCACTCTTTGCAAATCTTCGACCGCCCGGATGTGCTGCTGCGGGAGCTCTATCGTATCTGCAAACCGGGTGGCAGGGTTTACATCACCAACGAGAAGAACTCCCATTGCCTTGGAGAGCCGAAAGCCGAGAGCATCCAGTGGACATATAACGAGGTTGCCAAGCTATTCGCTCATTTCGACATGGATGTCGAAATGGGACCGAAAGGTCGTCGCATGTTGTTGGATGCCGGTTTCAGGAACGTGCAGATGGAAAGTTTCATGGTGACCAATCTCGACGACGATCCCCAGGACTTCGCTGACATCATCACGGCATGGCGGAATGTCTATGCCGATGAGATGGCGGTCAGGAGAGGCGATTCACCTGAATTCATCGATCGGTTTAAACAGGGATTCGAGGACCACATCTTTGCCGCGCTTCACCCAAGAGGCTATGCCGGCTGGCCTATCTGGGCCTCATCGGGACAAAAGCCGCTATGACGATGCCACCAACCGCTAAACCGAGACTCGGTCTGCGTTCCTTTCGCGCCAAATTCCTCATCGTTGTCGGAGGTGCCGTCCTTTTCGACCTGCTGGTCAGCGGCGGTCTTGCACTTTGGAATGTGCAGCGTCTCTCCCGCAACGCGACCGCCCAAGTGGGCGAAGGCCTCGAAAAGGCGAGCCAGGATTATATCCGCTCCTATACCAATTCCACGGCCGCCCAGGTCGGTCTGCTTCTCGACCAGGTGCATTCCGATGTGAGCGCGCTGGCAGGGGTGCTCCAGGGTCAGATCGATCATCCCACAAGGAATGGAAATGTCGGCACAGCCTTGGCCAAAGCTGCCCCCGATGCCGTGACGGTGACCTACGATCCCGTTGGCCAGTGGGCGCAAAATCTTCCGGGAGGGCCCTCCGTCATCAGTGTTTGGGGTTACATGCTGGACAAGGACCACCATCCCTTTCCGCAGGTACAGGCCGACATTGAGACGAGCGCCATACTTGATCTTGTCGCTCCATCGCTGCTGCATAACGGCGCGTCGAAGCTGCAAATGTACTATATCGGTCCCAGGGAGCGCCCGATCTTCCGGACTGCGCCTTACACGACGCAGGCGCAGACTTTCGACCGGCTCTACCCAGGCCACAACAGTGCTGATTTCTGGACTTTCTTTTTTCCTGGCCTTTATGAATCCTGGCAGCAATGGGCTTTGTCTCCCTCGTCGCGGCCGGTTGCCAATTACATTACCCAGACCGCTCCCTACACGGACGCGATTACCGGAAAACTGATCGTCAGCTTCTTCCATCCGCTTTGGACAGCGGACAGGCATGGAGTGGCAGGTGCCGCCGGCGCCGATATCACCCTTACTCAGCTTGCCGAGATCGTCGAGAATGTGAAGGTTGCCCAAAGCGGCTTCGGCTTCTTGACCATGTCGAATGGAAATGTCGTCGCAATCAATCCGGTCGGAGAGAAGGCCATCGGTTTGCGAGCGGCGAATGACGCCGCCAACAAGGGCGTCACCGGTCTCGACCGCTCGCTGCGGAACAGCACGCAAAAGGCCATTGCGACCATGCCGCTTGATGCCGATGGTGCCATCCAGCACATCTCGCTCACCGAACACGGCGAAGAGGTTCCTTATCTCGTAGTCGTCAAGCAATTGCGTCCCACCAATCTCTGGGTGAGTGGGCCCATACAGCGCGAGGTCATGTCGCTTGGAATCGTCGTGCCAGAGCGCGAGATCTATGCTTCGCTGATTGCGGCCAAGGAGGAGATATCACGCGCGACCAACAGGATTTTGCTTTATCAGATCCTCGCGGTTCTCGTGTCGCTGATGATCGTCACCGCTGCGGTCTTTGCGGCGTCGAAGCGCATCACCGGCGGTATCAGCGCGCTGGCGGGTGCCGCCAAGCGCATCCAGGCAAAAGACTACTCCGTCAGGGTCGACATTCCAACCAGGGATGAGGTGGCTGAAGCCGGCGTCGCATTCAACCGGATGGCCGAGGAGATCAGCTTTCACACCGAAAATCTCGAGAAGCTGGTCGTGGAGCGGACGAAGGAGATAGAGGCGGCAAAGGAGGAGATCTCCACGCTCGCCAATCAGTTGAAGAGCGAGAACCTGCGCCTTGGTGCGGAACTCGATGTGGCGCGGCATATTCAGCGCATGGTTTTGCCGCGTGCCAAGGAGCTGACAGCCTTCAAGCATCTGGAAATCGCCGCCTACATGCGCCCGGCCGATGAGGTCGGCGGTGATTATTATGATGTCCTGCAGCATGGAAACAATCTGAAGATCGGTATTGGCGACGTGACCGGCCACGGGCTTGAGAGCGGCGTGCTGATGCTGATGGTTCAATCGATCGCTCGTGCGCTGCAGGAGGCCGGCGAAATGGATCCGGCAAAATTCCTGGCCGACCTCAACCGCACGATTTTCAAGAACATCGAACGAACGGAGACGGACAAGCACATCACCTTATCCTTCCTCGACTATGACGGTAAGAGATTGACGATATCGGGCCAACATGAGGATATGATCATTATCCGCCAGAACGGCGAGGTCGAGCGCATAGATACCGGCGACCTCGGTCTTCCGGTTGGCCTCGAAGCCGATATTACGCAGTTCATCGACACGCGGGAAGTATCGTTTGAGAAAGGTGATATGGTCGTCCTACATACGGATGGCGTCACCGAAGCTGAAAATCCCAGCGGCGAACTGTTCGGCTTCGAGCGGCTTTTGCAGGATGCGCGTCGCTTGCATGGCGGAACCGCGGAAGAGGTAGTCAAGGGGATACTCGACGATCTGATGGCCTACATCGGCACGCAAAAGATTCATGATGACATTACCCTCGTCGTCATGCGGCATAGGTGAGAGCATGACAGTCGTACTATATGGCCAAGAAAATCTCGTTTCTTTCGATACAAGCCAAGCTCTGCGGCTTCGCCTGCTTGACGGACCGCTACGGCTCGCGTGGCGGCATTCAGCTATAACCTCGGACTTTATCGCAGAAACGATAGCGCTCGGCTTTCGGTCTTCCGAACGCCACTACAAGACCATAAGGCATGACATAGGCTATCTTACGAATGAGCTGATCGAAAACGCCATCAAGTTTCGCACTTCCGGTGAGATCGTTATCGAGGCTCTGACGGATGCCCATAACTTTAGAATGCGGATAGCGAACTTCGTCGACGACGATACTACCGCTCGATTTCAACAATTGTTGTCGAGGGTGATAGCCGGCGATCCGAACGAGCTCCTCATAGAACAGATCGAGGCGGCTGCGCTTGAAGGTGGCAACACATCCGGATTGGGACTGTTGACTTTGATGAGCGATTACCAGGTTCATCTAGCCTGGCGTTTCGAGGAAGATCGGCCGCACAGGCGAACTAAGCTGGAAACCTATGCTGCGATGGCAATTGCGCTATCGTGAACCCGCGAGAGGCATGTTGTATGGAAATCAAAGAAGAAGCGTTCCGCGTCTGGTCCGAAGGCAGCACCTTGTATTTTGATGGAACCATGCGCCTGGCGGGTCCGGATGCCTATGCGCCGGTTTATGATCTGGCTAAAAAAGTGCTCGACGAGGGCGGTGGCAAGGCTACTTTCGATCTGACCGGCCTGCACTTCTTGAATTCTTCTGGTATCAACTTGCTTGCCAAACTGACGATCGAGGCGCGCAAGCATCCAGACATTCACCTTACCGTTTGCGGCTCTTCACAGATTCCATGGCAGATGAAGTCACTGCCAAATCTGAAGAAGCTTCATCCAAGCCTGGATCTACGTCTGACATAGTGGCCTCAAGCAATGAGCTAGGCCAAGTGATGTTGACGTCACATATTCTGACGTGCCCGGCACACATTTTATCCGCAAGGGCTGCATGACCACGCAGCATGGGTCCCGGATCAATCATCCGTAGAGCACCGGGCTGGCGGTTGAGTTGACTCTGTCGTTCACTCGGCAGACAACAGGCAATGGCTAAGGAGGAAACACTGATGGCTGACGAGACTAACACGGGACCGCTTGCTGCAGTTACGGGGATAGAGGCAGAGGTGAAAACGCCGAAGGTCAAGAAGCCGAGAGCGCCACGGCGCCAGAAGGCGGTTGCCACACCGGTTCAGGCTGAAGCAAAGGCGACTGATGCAACGTCGGCTGTGCCAGCTGCAAAGCCCAGGAGATATAGCGAGCAGGAAAGAGGCGAAAAGCTCAAGCTGATAGGAACGCAGGTCGCCGGGGGTACAAGTACGCTCAGGGACGCGATCAAGAACGCCGGCATATCGGAGCAAACCTACTATCAGTGGAAACGGACAGTGAAGGCCGTTGACCAAGGAGGGGATAAGCCTGTTTCGGTCGGCAACGGGTTGGCCGATCTCGTTCAACTCGAAGAAGAGAACCAAAGGCTTCGCAAGATTCTGGCGGAAAAGCTGCGCGCAGAAAATGCGGAGCTGCGCAAGAGGCTCGGACTGGACTAATCCAAGATCGGAATGGAGTGGGCGGTCAGTCTCTCCATTGAGTGCCGGACATTGTTTGACGCCGGCATTTTGTAGGCTCGCCTCCAGCGAGCTCCATCAAGGTGGACAATCGAAAAGACAAATGTTTCGCTTGTGGAATCACGTCAGCTACGAGACTGTTGATGCGCTGGGCAAAACGTCGCCCTTGCGCTCCAACCAGTTGAAGCGCGCGGTGAGGAGCTATATTTGTCCGCCAGCAAAATACAGCGGCGCCGATCGGCGTCGGTTTTTCACCAGTTGCTTAAGGTTGGGAATATATGAGAACGCCACAACGGAGTTTCGTTGTTGAAGTCAAGTCGGGGCGACGACAGTCAAAGACACGGGTGAGCTCGATTTGGGGAGACACTGACCTCAAGGCTCTGGCCCGCGAAGTCCATGATAAGCCATCGCATCCGTTCAGCTCGAATGACGTATCCGGCACGCCGGATGCGGGTGAAGACAAGCTACCTGATCCGAGCAATGCGGGTTCTGTCGGCGAAGATGCGGAAGATCTCGATGTTGCACAAACGTTGATACCGTCGACCGTGGCTACGGAGTTTGACGCGCCGAAGCAGCAGGCGGATCGCCCGAACGTCGAAGCTGTCGCACAGATGCAGGAGAGCGAGCCGGCACCGCAGCCTCAAGCGGCTTCGGCGCGCGCTGCGAGGAAACGCACCAGGCACGGCTCCACTCATGCGAATGCGCAGGCTTCCACGGGTGCACACGAGAAGCAAAGCGCGCGATCCGCGACTTTCGAGGATCCGACTTCCTTGGACGAAGTGACCGCGCTTGAGGCAGAAAACAAGCGGCTCAAGAGGCTGCTGGCTGAACAGCTTCGAGCCGAGAATTTGCGGCTTAACAAGATGCTTGAGCGGTTTGATGTCACATGAGGAAACCGCGTCCTTCAATGGCCGTGGCGTTTACCCTGCTGATGTATCCTGAGTGTTCCTCAGCTTGATCGTATAGCAGCTGAGGGGCTTGGTTATGATCGGTATCAATAGCCGCTATCATGGACGACGCCCATAATCTCTCCGCGGCGGGATACGCTCACCAGGAGATTGTCGTCGCCTCGCGTTGCCTCGACCAGGTAGCGAATTTCGACGTGATTTACGTTTTTTACGCGATAGCCACGGCCCCCAGGAGACGGATCACATCGTCCGGACCGAAGTTGCCGCGGCGCTCTCCCCACCTGTTACGCGCATCGTGATGGTTGTTTCAGGCATGAAGGAAATTCTGCTCCGTGTCATCCTGGGCGGAATAGTCGTCCGACGACTGATCCTGGTGAATGACGACTTGAGCAAGTGCCGGGGTGATAGGGCCAATTATCGTGGCGGCAGCCAGGCCCAGCGTGATGAAGGCAGCCTTCATGGGTATAATGAAGGCTCGTAAGTCATGTCCGCGGCCACGGCAGGCACCGCGGAAGAGAGAGCCAAGGCGGCGATAGCGAATATCCTGAAATGCATTATTGAGATGCCTCATCTTTGTTCTGCAAAAGAGAGGGCACTTGCGAAACGCATCAGCCCGCCTCGTGACGAGTCACTATGTGCCGGGCCCATGTTGCGGAGAGGAATCCGAGGCCACTTCGTGTCCGCCTCATCAATCGCGTAAGGAAGACTCTGCGCTCGCAGTTTGATCCAGATTTTCGATCAGCCGCTTCCCAGATGGTTCCTGTGTAGCCTTCGTAAGCACGATGCAGCTACTCCGACCGTCGAGCCGACGGCGGAGGGATTGAAAATTGCGCCATCGAACGGCTCGGCTCCGACACCTATGCCTATGTCGTTCATGGTGGCTATCAACTGACGACCGTCCGGCTGCCGGGCAATGTTCAACTAAGCGTTGGCCAGTCTGTCAGTCTCACCATCGCTCGGGAGCAATTCCATCTTTTCGATAGAGACGCCCATTGCATTTCGGTGAGCCATTAGGCCGGCTATGAAATACGATCTGCCATGATGCGCTCGTCTCCGTCTTCTGGTTGCAAAGCTTGATCCGGATTGGGAGGAGTTGCCTTCTGTCGAAATCTAAGAAGCAACTCCTCTCCATCTACGGACGCTCGCGAACGCTCCATGATATCGCGCTCGGCAGCAGCTTGCTTCCAATGTTCCTGATCGCATCCAGACGGACGCCCGGCCGCTTCCCAGATGGCGTAAGCACGCTTGCTAATCCATGCAAATCTGTCGTCAGCCATGTTTGCTCTTCCTCTGGCAACGTGGAACCTTGATTGAAGGACAGCCGGTCCAATGGGCTGCGGCTTCATGATGCTATGCTTGATTTTTCCATCACATACGCATTGTGCGCGCCGACGACGAAGACATCGTGAACGTCCGTCTCTGTCATGATGTCTTTCGTCGGTCGGTTGCCCTCCGAACTCTGACCCGCACCAATTGTTCCCGAGTGTTCCGCCTGGAAGTGCACATGCCGGCTATGCCAGTGCCTGGACGGTCAACCAGGCTCTCTCCCTCACTCGCGCTCGTCGAGGTCGATCTGGCCTTTCTCAGCCAGGATCGGCAGGGCGATGTTGTGCTGCTGCTCGTTCACCTGCACGGTCACCAGCGTTCCGCCGCGTTCGAGAGCTGTGGCATAGGCGGCGCGCTGCTTCTCATGGAAGAAGATTCCCGTCAATGCGTCGAGAAAGCCGAGATGGTCGATAGGGTCCGTGTCAGGGCGGTTACCCGGCGTCATGGTGACGGCATCCTTGGGTATGCCGGCATCCATCAATGCTTCGGCCGCAGCCTCCGCATCATATTCATCGTCGAAGAACGCGGTCAGCGTGTAGGAGCCGGTCTTGCCTTCGCTGCTCATAGTATCTCCTCCATGTGCATGATTTCTTCGTCATAACGAAGATCGGAGGTGAGGGTTCCCGAGTAAAGAAATCGGCCGGCATGGAACAAAAAGAACCGCGATCAGTTCGTCTTGCGATAGCTTTTAAAACCGTTGCGAGCCCCCAATGCTCGAAAAACTTCCTTTGTCCATCACTGGCCCGTCGCTCGCGCGCGATCATGCCGAAGCGGCGACGCTCGATGATCTGCGCCGCGATGCAGATGCCTGTATGCGCTGCGATCTCTATCGCGATGCGACGCATCTTGTCTTCGGCGAGGGGCCGCAGAATGCGGAGATCGTACTTGTCGGCGAGCAGCCCGGCGACAAAGAGGATCTGGCAGGCAAACCGTTCGTCGGGCCGGCTGGCCGTCTTTTGGATCAATGTCTGGAAGAGGCTGATGTCGATCGGGGCCGCTGCTACGTCACCAACGCCGTCAAGCATTTCAAATACCAGATGCGCGGCAAGAAGCGTCTTCATGCAAGGCCCAATGCCGGGGAGGTGCAGCGTTGCGCCTGGTGGCTGGGGGCTGAACTTGAGCTCCTGAAGCCGAGGCTGGTGGTGGCGCTCGGTGCAACAGCGGTATCCTCGCTGCTCGGCTCGAAGATCAAGGTCATGCGCGACCGCGGTCACATTATTCGCCCAGCAGGGGAGGTTGATATTCTGGTGACCATTCATCCCTCGGCGCTTTTGCGGATCAGGGAGCCGGACGAGAAGGAAAGAAGTCGGCTCGCCTTCATTCGAGATCTGAAGAAGATCCGAAGTTTTCTGCGGCATTGACCACCGCCATCTGCCTATCAGCCGGGAACCGAACCGTGCAGGACAACAATCAAAGGTCATGTCATGGCTGACAATCAACCCAATATCATGGAAACCAAGCCAAATCGGCCCAAGCAGAAGATCCCCGCGAATGCGGATAGTCCAACCCCTGCGCCGGAAACGAAGCGGCCGTCTTTCATCCGTCGCCACCCCTTCTGGGTTTTGTGCGGCATTGTGGCGCTGGCGGCCTCGATCGTTGCGTCGTGGTTTGCCTGGCGGGTCTATTTCTATCCCTACGAATCGACGGATGACGCGTTCGTCGATGCACGCAGTTTTTCGGTTGCCGCCAAGGTCTCCGGCTATGTGGCGGTTGTTCCGGTGACCGATAACCAGCATATGCAAGCTGGCGACGTCATCCTGAAGATCGATCCGCGCGATTACCAGATCGCACTCGATCAGGCGAATGGGCAGATTGAAGTCGCCAATGCCTCGGTCCAAAGCACCAGCGCACAAATCGACGCGGCCGACGCTGCTATCGACGTGGCAAGAGCGCAACAAAATTCGGCAACCGCCGCCCTTCAATATGCGCAGCAGGAAGCCAATCGTCAGCAGCAGCTGGTCAAGAGTGGATCAGGCAGCGTGCAGTCGGTGCAACAGGCAACCGCGACTTTGCAGCAGGATCAGGCGAGCCTTGCACAGATGCAGGCGAACGTCACGTCGGCGCTGAAGAACAAGGCGGTCTCGGAGGCCCAGAAATCCAGTGCGCTTGCCAGCCTCAAGCAAGCCCAGTCGCAGGCCGAGGAGGCGCAACAAAACCTGAGCTATACGACGATCACCGCAGCCCAGCCGGGTCGCGTCGTTCGCCTCACCGGCGCCAAGGGTCAATATGTCGAGGCGGGGCAGGCGATCTCGATGTTCGTTCCCGACGAAATCTGGATCACCGCGAACTTCAAGGAGACACAGCTGACGGACATGCGGCCGGGCCAGCCGGTGGATGTGACGCTCGACGCCTATCCCGATCACACGCTGCACGGCAAGGTCGCCTCCGTCCAGCCCGGTTCCGGCACGGCGTTCTCGCTGCTACCCGCTGAAAACGCCACCGGCAACTATGTGAAGGTTACCCAGCGCGTGCCGGTCAAGATCATCGTCGACACATGGCCTGCCGATGTCGCCATCGGTCCCGGCATGTCCGTGGTCCCGACGGTTACGGTTCGCCCGAGGAACTGAGATGAGCGGGGCAAGCTCAGCCGCCGGCGGGACAGGAGTTGCCGCCCACGCCACCAATCCGTGGCTGATCGCGATCGTGGTGTCGCTTGCGACCTTCATGGAGGTGCTGGACACCACGATTGCCAATGTCGCGCTGCGCTATATCTCCGGCGGTCTTGCGGTTAGCTCCGACGAGGCATCCTGGGTGGTGACGACCTATCTGGTGTCCAACGCCATCGTGCTTGTTGCCAGCAGCTATCTTTCCGAGCGGTTCGGGCGGCGACGGTTCTACCTCCTGTGTCTCGCGACATTCACGATCGCCTCTATCCTGTGCGGTCTTTCCTGGAACCTGCAGACATTGCTGATTTTCCGGGTCATCCAGGGGTTTGCCGGTGGCGGTATGATCCCGACCTCGCAGGCCATCCTCGCCGATGCCTTTCCGCCGGCAAAGCGCGGCCAGGCCTTCGCGCTTTTCGGCGTGGCCGTCGTGGTCGCACCGGTCGTGGGTCCGACGCTTGGCGGCTATCTGTCGGACAACTTCTCCTGGCACTGGTGCTTCCTTATCAACGGTCCTGTCGGCGTTTTCGCCTTCGCCCTTGTCTACATCTTGTTGAAGGAGAGCCCCGAGACGGCGCAGAAACGTCAGGAGTTCCGAAAGAAGGGAGTCCGTTTCGATCTCGTCGGCTTTTTGCTGGTCGCGACCTTTCTAGGCTCGCTCGAACTTACCCTCGATCGTGGGCAGACGGAGGATTGGTTCGGTTCCGGCTTCATCATTGCGACGACGGCGATATGTATTTTGGCGTTTGCTCTCGCAATTCCCTGGGTGCTGACGAAGGCCAACCCGATCGTCGATGGATGGCTGCTTGGCACCCGGCAATTCGGATCCTGTTTCATCGTGATGATGGCAACCGGCGCGATCCTGATCGCTACCACACAGTTCATTCCGCAGGTCGTGCAGCAGAACTATGGATACACGGCAACCTGGGCCGGTTTGGCGCTGTCGCCCGGCGGCCTCGTCACCATGGTGATGATGTTCGTCACAGGTCGCCTGAATTCGTTGATCCAGCCGAAATATCTGATCGCCGTCGGCGCGGCGATTATCGCGATGTCGATGTGGCAGCTGACGCGGCTTTATCCCGGCCTGAACTTCGGTTTCTTCGTCTGGTCTCGCCTCTATATCGGCCTCGGCCTGCCGCTGATCTTTATCCCGATCACCTCGGCCTCCTACTATGGCCTCAGACGGGATCAGACCAATCAGGCGTCTGCCATGATCAATGCTGCCCGCAACATCGGCGGCTCTATCGGCGTCTGTATCGCTTCCAACGTGCTGGCGCATCGCCAGCAATGGCATCAAAGCCGGCTGGTGGAACATATCGTGCCGTCCTCGCCCGCCTACCACGAAACGCTGCAGACAATGTCGCGCTATTTCGCGGAAAGAGGAGCAACGACGGCGGATGCCACAGCCCAGGCGACTGCCTGGATCGGCCAGCAAGTGCAAACCCAGGCAAGCTTCCTGGCCTATATTGATGTGTTTCACGTGCTGATGCTGGTAGTGCTCTGCGCCATCCCGCTCGCTCTGATCCTCAGCAACGTCAACCTGAAGGAAGGCGGCGGTGGAGGAATGCATTGAGGCTGTAAGCTCACCTTTGTGCGCCGAGAAGCGGCCGCAGCGCGTCCACCAACTCAATCTTGCCGCGGCGGATCTCGCCTACATCGCTTTCCGCATCTATCCTGCCGGCATTGTGGGCGACATAAAGCTCGACCAGCAGCCGTGCATAGTCCTCGGAAAGACCCGCTCGTATCAGCACGGTCCGCCATTCCGTTTCGGGCAGCGGCTGGGCGACGACGTTGCGGCCGGCCAGAAGGCCAATGGCGGCGGCGACGTCATTTGGCGTGTAGCGTCTCGGACCCTCAGCGTGGACGATTCTGAGTTTTGCGTTACTGTTATCCAGCAGCAGTTCGGCTGATATCGCCCCCACATCGAAGGCAGAGACGGTGGGGAGCAGCTTGGTCAGCGGATGATAGAAGCTTGGCAATCGGCCACTTTCGGCGGCGGCTTTTGCAAGACGTGACCAATTCTCCATATGTTCGGCCGATCGCAGGAGGATAAGCCTGGAAGGCAGCTTTCGCAGCCGCGTCTCCAACGCGTGAAAGATCAAGGTGACGCCTGTGCCGGAGCTTTGCTCCGCGCCGTAGTCGGAGATGGCGAGGACGAGCTGAGGGTTGGCTGCCGCCAAAGCCTCGCCCAGTGAATCGATCAGTTGCAACATTCGCGATTGCGCATGCTCCGCACGAATATCGACCGGGCAGATGACCTGGACGGCGCGGGCGCCATTCATTGCCGTCGCCAGGGCCCGGCGATCATGCAGGTCGGCAATGGCGATCTCGCAGCCGAGGTCGGAAAACTCCCGCGCTTGCGAGGGATCGCGCAGCACGGCGCGGACCGGCGCCCCGGCTTTGCGCAGGGCGGCAATAGTCGTGCGGCCGATTTTCCCAGTGGCGCCTAGAATGACGTGCATCGTGTCTTCTCCTGTTCGTCTGCCAGCAAACCTATCCATTGACGCACGCTGGTTCGCGCAGGTTCGGACAGCCTATTGCAGGTTCGGACGACAATCGATGTCAGGAATGCATTCGGGTTATCATGCCGGGCGTGAGCCCGAGAATGCGCCGCATCCAGTGCGCCATGTGGCTTTGGTGGGCAAAGCCGGTCTCCAATGCGGCCTGAGCGACGGGTATGTTTGCAGCCATAAGAAGCAATCTGGCGCGCTCGACCCGGCGCGTCAGGACATATCTATGGACCGGCATGCCGAAGGTGGCGCGAAACAGTGGTTTCAAATGCGATACACTGAGCCCTGCGACCGCGGCGAGATCGGCAAGAGACAATGATTGATCGATATGATCCTCGATGAATTCCGCGAGACGTCGTTGTTGTCGGCTGGTCAATGTCGCGCGTGCGTCGGCAGGCTCGAACCGCTTTTGCCCGTCGCTTTCCACCAGGCGGATTGCGAGAGCCATGCCCAGCATGTCCGCATAAGTCCTGTCGGATGGTATGATCGCCTCGATCTCCGCCTTGATGGCCCAGGCTATCGACTCGATCCGTGGATCACGAAGCTGGAATTTAGGTGCCAGCGAAACGGTTTCCGGATCCCGGCCGAGCTCGCGGGCGGCGGCATTGAGGAGTTCCGGCCGGATGTTCAGCCGCAGAATGGTGCAATCGCGATCATCTTCCCACCAGCCATCCAGTCCCGCGGGAACGACGTCGATATCGCCGTGTTTCTGCTGCCGGCGATAATGCCGGCCGTCGCACTGGCAGTGGGCATTCACGGCGCGTCCAAAATGAATGCCCAGCCGGTGCGTTCGCGATCCGGGCACATGTGTGCGGCCGGCCTGAATATGCAGGAACTCTGCCTCCAGACCTGTCCAGCCGCGATCCCTGCTGGAAAGAAGGGTACTGGCGGCATTGGCGTTGCTGAACCGATCCATGATGTCGTCTTCCGGCTAGATCCGACGCCCACAGTCTGGGGCGACCTTATTTCTCGAATATAGGGACGCCCGCGCATCCGGTCGAGCCGTGTTCTAGCTCCTTATAGATCTGGGAGAGGTTGCCGATCGGATGGGTGAGAAGCTCGCCTGCCATTTCGTTGGCTATGGAGAGAAAGCGGAAAAATCTCCATATTCTTCGGTGCCATCGCGTCCGCTTGGCACGACCTGCAACCTCATGAGGCTAACGTCGGACTGAGCGCGATGTTCCGATTTGAGCATGTAGGGATCGGTGAGCTCATCCTTGGTGACGATCCAGGGCCCGAGCACATTGACACCGCCGAAGCTCTTGCCCTTGGAGCCGCGCCTTTACGAGGTAACGCGGGCACTCGGGTTTTCACGCGCAAAACCGCGGCCGCGAGCGAAGTTCAGCCCTCGAAGCCAAATCTTTCGCTGTCGAATTTATCCTCGGCAACCGCGGAAGCACTGTGCCCGGCGTCTGTTGCATCTGCTTCCATGGGGAGCGGCGCACCGACCAGATCGGGAAGCGTCATTTCCATCGCAGTGCCCGGAGGCTGCAAGGCCCATGCGACAAGGGCCCCTGTGGACATGGCACCGACCCCGGCCGATACCTCCTGTGCGGCGGTGGTCGGCAGATCCGCCATGGGCTGCATCCTCGCCATGGCATCGTTCAGCGAAGCTCCCGAGCGATCCGCAACGAGCAGGTTGCCCGCATCGTTGCGTCCCACCACCAGGCTCGCAAGGGCCGTGGGGACGGTTCTTTCAGGGGCGGATGTCGGGATCACCACGATGCTGTTCGGTCGCGAAGCCGGCAGTGGGACGGTATAGGATGCGAGGTCGGCGAAGGGTCGAATTTCATTCTCTTCCGCTATCCGTTTGCCGAGTTGAAGCTCCAGTCCATTGCCGGCCCGGCTTCGCGGCGTCGGCAGCATGGCGGTGACAAGGCTTCTGCCGGCCAGAGGGTCGGAGGAGGTCGCCGGGGTTTCGGCGTCATCGTCCTCATCCGCAATGGCCGCAATCCTGCTTCCCGCCAGGCGGACGCGTTTCTTTGATTCCGCGACCGCGACTTCGTAACCCGGCAGCGGCCTTCCATCTGCTGGCAGATGCATGGTCTGCCCCGTTGGAAAGAGCCGCGCGAGCTCCTGGCGCGACATTCTGGGCCAGGCACGGACATTGCCGACGTCCAGATGCACGAACGGCGATCCGGATGTCGGATAGAAGCCGACGCCGCCGACCTGCATCTGCATGGCCACTGCGCGCAGGGTCGCAAGCTTCACGCCCGGTATGTAGAAGTCCATCGCCTTGCCAAGCGTGTGCTGGCTGTGTTTCGCGACACCGGAACTCCGCGATCGGTTTCGCAGCATGCTGTTTGTCGAAGGCGAGCGATAGGCCGAGACGACGTGAATGGGTTCCCTTGCGCCACTGCGGCGATAGACTTCCCAGACCAGATCGAGCAAGTCCGGATCGATCCTGGTCGGCTCGTTCTTCCGCCAATCGCGCAGGAAGCGGTTGATCTGCGCCAGGCCCTTCGGATCGAATTTGCCGCCCCGCTTGAAGACGATGGTTGCCCGTTCGCCGGTATGCGTGAAGAAGAGCTTGAGTGCTCGGTCGTCTGCCGCTGCCTGCGCAGTTCCGGCTAAAGCGCCCAGCACCAGCACTGCAATCAGCGCCACTCGGCAAGCGACGAAGGACAGGGCCATTGCTAAAGTTGTCGTCGGAATGGAAAGGATCGCTAGGTGCACGGATACGACTTTCGCCCTTGGTAAAAGACACAGGAAATCAGAGGCGCCGCATCTGCGACATCGCTTTCGCTACAATTATGGTCAACAAATGCCTAACGGATGGTTTATGGCGCATAGACGCGACGTAAACCGTCGGCCTGGCGCTGCGGAAGCAGGCTGGTTCCGGTCCGAGCAGCATCGGCCTGCGCGGCTAATCGGGCCTAAAGGTGACTGCGCTTACTCGGCGAGCAGCCGCGCGTCAGGCCGGCGGGCGGCCGATATCAGGAGCCGCCTTGCGCGGATTGCGGTCCATTGCTGGTCGATCAGCACCCCAATCAGGATAACGCCGCCCATGACCGCGAAGTTGAGCGAGGAGGGGATGCCGAGAAGATTGACGAGGTTCTGCAGCTCCTGCAGCAGGATCGTGCCCAAGACCACGCCGATCAGAGATCCTTCGCCGCCGCGCAGCGAAAAGCCGCCCAGCACCGCCGCTGCAATGGCGTAGAGCTCGTAGAACTGCCCATGGCTCGCCGGCGAGATCGAACGGGTGTACATCGCGAAATAGATCGCGGAGAGCGCCGTCAGCACGCCGCATATGACATAGGCGATCATCACCATCTTGGCGGTGCGAATGCCGGAATATTTCGCGGCTTCCTCGTTCTTGCCGATGGCATAGAGATAGCGTCCATACACGGAGCGATGAAGGACGATCCACATGACGGCCGCGATAATCACCAGCGCGATGAAGGTGTTTGGCACGCCGTAAAATCGGCCGGCGGTCAGGAATTCCAAGTCGGGAAAGTTTTGGCCGAAGGCGAAACCTGCCGTGCCATCAGCCGTATAGAAACGCGCCGCCCCGCGATAGATCAACAAGCCGCAAAGAGTGACGACGAAGGGCTGGAGGTTGAGCCGCGTAATGAGCCAGCCGTGGATTGCACCGAAAATGCCACCAAGGATCAGGATCACTGGCAGCGCGATGGGCCAGGGCATGTTCTGGACGGCGACGAAATCGATGAAGAGTACGCCGAGGAAGGCAACGAGGGAGCCAACGGAGAGTTCGATCCCGCCGGTGATGATCACGAAGGCTTGCCCGATCGATAATATCCCGAAAAGGCCGATGAGATTTGACGTATTGGCCAGGTTGATCGGCAGAAGGAACCGCGGATTGATGATCGCGACGACAATGCCGACGGCGATGATCAACAGGAGCAAGCCCAGATCTTTCTTACTCATCGTATATCCATTCGATTTGGCCGCAGCCGTTAGTGTATCGCCTTGCCGACGGCCAGCAAAAGCACGTTTTCCTGACTGAACTTATCTTTCTCGAGTATCCCGGCGATTTGCCCCTCATGCATGACCGCGATACGGTCGGAGACGCCGATGACCTCCTCCATGTCGCTTGAGATCATCAGGATCGCCACGCCGGCGTCGGCGAGTTTGCGCATCAGGCCGTAGATTTCATTCTTTGCCCCGATATCGATGCCGCGGGTCGGTTCGTCGAAGATCATCACCTTCGGATTCATCGATAGCCACTTGGCCAGGACGACCTTTTGCTGGTTGCCGCCCGAAAGCGTGCCGGTGCGGGTCGACACGGAAGGCGCCTTGATACCAAGCCGCTTGCCCTGGATTTCCGCGGCGGCATTTTCCCGCTCCGACGAAACCATGAACCGAGACGCGTGAACGGGAAGATTGGGCAGGGATATGTTCTGCGAGATCGGCAGATCGAGAAGGATGCCGTTGAGCTTGCGGTCCTCCGGCACCAGGAAAATGCCATTGGCGACCGCTTTCGTCGAAGAGGTAAGCTTGACGTCTTTGCCATCAAGCGCCGTGGAGCCGCCATAGTTTTTGTCGATCCCGAAGAGCACACGAGCGAGCTCCGTTCGGCCCGATCCGACGAGGCCGGCCAGCCCAAGGATCTCTCCATAGTTGATGGCGAGATCGACCGGCCGGGTCGGATAAGCGGCGGTGCGAATGGCCGTGACCTTCAGCGCGACATTGCCCGGCGGCCGGTGGGCTTCCGCAACACGCGCGGTCAGTGCCCGGCCGATCATCAGCTTTACCATCCGGTCGTGATCGATCAGGTTTTTGGGGAGCGTCCCCGCGAGCGTTCCGTCTCTCAGAACGATGACGCGATCGGCGACGCGCTCGACCTCATGCAGGCGGTGGGAAATGAAGATGACGCTGATGCCATCTGCCTTGAGCGCCGAGATGACGGCAAGAAGCTTTTCGGTCTCGGCAAGCGGCAAGCTGGATGTCGGCTCGTCAAGGATCACAAGGCGAGCGTTGATGGACAGCGCCTTTGCGATCTCGACCATCTGCTGTTGAGCAAGCGACAGCGAGGCCACCGGCGTGTCCGCCGAAAAATTCGCGCCGACGCGCTTCAAGAGCGGCGCGACCATCATGCGCAGGCGGCGTCGGTCGACAAGCTTCAGGGGGCCGCCGCGCAGCGGCTCGCGGCCGAGGAAAATATTGGCTGCAACGTCGAGATTTTCGAACAGGTTGAGCTCTTGATGCACAAAGGCAATTCCAGACGCGATGCTGCTTTCAACGCTAAGGGCAGCATGTTCCGCTCCGTCGAGCAGAATGGTTCCGCGGTCGGGCTTTACGACGCCACCCAGGATCTTCATCAGCGTCGATTTGCCGGCGCCGTTCTCGCCGACGAGCCCGATCACTTCGCCGGGGCTGACATCCATCGAGAAGTCATCAAGCGCAACGACGCCAGGATAGGTCTTGCCGATGCCCGAGAGGCTGAGAAAGGGCGCCGTCGTTTCTGTTGATACCAGTGTGTCTGATCGTTGGTTCATAACGGATATAGAGCCTGCAGGATATGCGATGCGGCTTGAATGCCGATCTCAGCTTCGCGCGCGATCAAGGTGTAACAGCGCCGGATCAATGGCCGGCGCTGTTACAGGAGATGATCTTCAGTTGCCGGCCATCGCCTTCAAATTTGCGGCATAGGCGTCGACGTCATCCTTGCCGATAATCTTCGTCGGGATGATGATCAGCTTTCCAGCAGGAATACCCGATTTGTCGCCCTTCAGATAGGCGGCCATCAGTTTCATGCCCTGATAGGCCCACAGGTAGGGCTGCTGCACCACCGTGGCGGCAATCGTGCCTTCCTTGACACCGCCGAGCGTGATCGGATCGTCATCGAAGCCGACGACGGTGATCTGGCCGAGCTTGCCCGCTTCGCGCAGCGCCTCGTAGATGCGTGGCGTATTGTAGGAATAGAAGCCGACCATGCAGGTGACGTCAGGGCTGGCAACAAGTGCATCCTCGACGTTCTTCTTGGCTCTGGTCTGGTCGATATCGTCGCCGCGCACGTCTGTCAGCTCGATCTTCGTGCCGGCGATACCGTCCTTCATGCCCTTGATACGCTCCTTGGCATTGTCGGCACCGAGCAGGCCGACGAAGCCGATGCACTTGCCACCGTTCGGCATGGCCTTTTTGGCGATTTCGGCAGCTTGCTTGCCGGCATCGACATTCGACGAGCCGATATAAGCGACGCGGTTCGTATCCGGCGCATCGCTATCAGTCGTAAACAGGGCGGTCTGCGAGCCGATCTTGTTCAGGCCATCCGTCGAGGTCTTGGGATCGACAGCCGAAACCATGATGCCCTTGACGCCAGCTGAAACCAGGTCTTCCATCAATCGCTGCTGAATCGCGACGGAAGACTGCTCGGGATATTTCAGTTCCAAGTTGAAATCCGGCAGCTCGGCCTGTGCCTTCTTGACGCCGGCTTCGGCGGCCTTCCAGAAGTCGGACGCGCCGTTGACGACGAATGCCAGCGTCGGCTTGTCGGCAGCATAGGCGACCGTGGCCGTTGCATAGCTCAGCATCAGCCCTGCCGCAAAGGCGGCAGCACCACGTGTTACGTATTTCATGATAATCCTCCCATAGACCCGTTAGCAGGATCCAGTTGCAACTCGCGGCAGACCGGTCCTGAACCCCCTCCTAGGGCCTCTCGCAAGCGAGACACGGCACGTCCAACCACGCGGTCAACGGTATACAACTAATTTCAATTAGTAAATAGTATTACCTTAATGACCATGGGGCATTTCCTCCGACGTTGCGACACAAGTGTCGTTTTCCATCAAGCTTTTGGGCAAAGGACGGCTTTGATACGTTGACAATTCGCTATTCTACCCTTCGACAGTTGCCGAAATCCTCTCAACAGTGCTAATAAAAATTAGCGCGGGGCAAGGCGGTGGGGAAATGTCCGCCAGTTTCGCTTCAGGGGAGACGAGATATCGCTATGAAAAGAACAATCGCCGCAGACGGTGGGCAAGCGGCCGACGGCAACACGGCGCCGAAGCGGAAGGGCCGCCGTCTGGGCAGCAGGGTTACGATGACAGACATAGCCAAGGCTGCCGGATGTTCGCAGGCTGCCGTCTCTTTCGTCCTCAACAATACGCCCGGCATGCGCCTGTCACAACAGACCCGCGACAGGGTCATCGAAGCGGCCCGTCAGCTCGGTTATGTCGCCCCGGTGTTTACCACGCCGCCGGCGCTTGCATCCCAGTCGAAACTGGATGGCGTCATCGGCTTTGCGGTCGACCAGCTTGCAACCAGCCCGGAGGCGGTCGTTGCCATAGAAGGCGCGCGTCAGGCGTCGTGGAATGCCGGCAATGTCCTGCTCGTCGCCCAGACGATGAGCGATCCGGTCATGGAGCCGCGGGCAATAAAGGCGCTTACCAATAGCGGGATTTCGGCCCTTATCTACATGACGATATTCACCCGCGAGGTGGAACTCCCCGACTATTTGTACGACCTCAATATTCCGCTTGTTCTCCTTAATTGCTACACCTCGGACTATGCGTTTCCGGCGGTCATCCCGAGCGAAATCGCGGGCGGCCAGACGGCCACCCGGCATTTGATCTCGCACGGCCATCATCGGATCGCGACGATCACCGGCGAGCCATGGATGCAGGCGGCTCAGGACCGGCTGACGGGCTATCGCAGGGCTCTGGCAACGGCCGACATTCCATTCGACCCCGAACTGGTGATCGAGGGCGACTGGTCGGCGAGTGCCGGCTATTCCGCGACGATGAAGTTGCTCTCGCTTGCCGAGCGCCCGACTGCAATCTTCTGCCAGAACGACCGCACCGCCATCGGATGTTATGAGGCTCTCAAAGAGGCGGGGCTGCATATCCCGAAGGATATGTCAGTGATAGGTTACGATGACGAAGACATTTCCCGTCATCTCGTGCCTCCTCTGACGACCTCCGTCCTTCCGCACATGGCAATGGGCCAATGGGCGATCGAACATCTTGAGACAGCGATATTGCCGCGGGAGCGCCGTTATCAGATTACCAAGCTGGAATGTTCGCTTGTAAAACGGGCGTCCGTCGCTGCCCCCGCCGGTGTGCATGCGATTGCTGGCGCAAGGGCGGCCAATCGCAGAGCGCGAAAAGTCTGATGCATTGGCAGCTCGGCTTTCGCGGAAAGACGAGATCGCTCTCCACATCGGTGGATTGTCTAGGGGCTAAGCCCATTGGCCGCCAAGCCACAGCATCGCTTCATCGGCAATCCTGAACTGCACGGCGACTTCTTCAGCATATGCCATCGGCCGAAAACGGGCTCGAATTGGCAGGAACCGCCCCCTCGGATCGATTGCCGAGGGCGGGTGCCGACTGCCATGTTGCGGCCAACGAGACGGTTCGCCCCGCAGCCTTTTCAGCACCCGGCAACCTCGATCTCGGTATCGTTCAATCTTTCTCAAAGGAACCCATCGATGGCAGACGAACCGAAGATGATCGCGGGCATCGCTATCCCGGACAGCGCAATGACAAGGGCCGCAACCGAGCTGGTACGGGATACGGAAACGGATCTCCTCTACCACCACTCGCGTCGCGTTTTCCTCTTCGGCGCCCTGGCGGGCAATCGAAAGGGGCTCGGTTATGATCCGGAGCTTCTCTATATCGGCGCCATGTTCCATGACATGGGCATCATGGACGAATATGCCAGCGAGACGGACCGCTTCGAGGTCGACGGCGCAAATGCAGCCCGAGCGTTCCTGACCTCCTATGACGTCTCCGAGCGCGATGTCGATGACGTCTGGGATTCGATCGCGCTTCATACCACTCCCGGGATCCCGCAGCACAAGAGACCAACCGTGGCGCTCGTGACCGCCGGCGTGGAAATGGACGTGCTGGGCATCGGCTATCATGACGTCAGCGATGGCCAGCGCGAAGAAGTTTGCCGTTGCCATCCGCGCGGGCTGAAGTTCAAGCACGGCATCCTGACGTCCTTCTGCCTTGGCACGATCCGTAAGCCTGAAACGACGTTCGGCAACGTCAAGGCCGATGTGCTTTCCAAGATGGACCCGACCTACAAGCGCGGAGATTTTGTCGAGATGATCCTCAGCTCTCCGTGGGAAAGTTGATCGGGCTTCACTTCGGAGCCTTGAACTGATCTCGGTATTGCACCGGCGAGATGCCGAGATTTCGTGCAAAGACCTGACGCATGCGCTTCGGGTTGCCGAAGCCGCATTCGTACGCGATCACTTTGAGAGGGTCGTCCGTTCGCTCGAGCATGTTGCGCGCGGCGTCGATGCGGGCCTTTTCGAGGAATTCGGCTGGGGGATGTCCCGTGCCGGCAACGAATGCCCGCGCAAAGCTGCGGACGCTCATGGAGGCGGCAGTGGCAAGGTCCGCCACCGAGAGCCGCTCTCTCAGGTTGGACATGACAAACGCAGCCGCAACGGAGATCGGAGATTTCTCGTCCGAGAGCGTTTCCACATAGGGGCTGAACTGCGATTGGCCGCCCTGACGCTGGGCCACGACGACCAGTCGCTTTGCGACAGAAAGCGCCAATGCTGATCCGTGATCGTCGCGGATCAGCGACAGGGCAAGGTCGATGCCGGCCGTCACTCCGGCGGAGGTAATCATCGGCCCGTCGCGCAGATAGATCCGGTCGACTTCAACATCCGCCTTCGGAAAGGTGGATGCAAGACGCCGCGCATTTTGCCAGTGCGTGGTAACCTTGCGCCCATCGAGAAGCCCTGCCGCTCCCAGACAGAATGCCCCGGTGCAAACCGAACCGAAGATCCGACTGGCGGCGGACAGGCGGCGGACGCAATCGATCAGGTTTTGCGGGAACTCGGTATCCGGAAGGGCGGGGCCGCCCGCGATCAGGAACAGGTCGTAGGGCCCGGCTGCTTCGTCATAGGATAGATCCGCGACCAGCGTCATGCCATTCGATGCGCGAAGGGGAGCTCGGTCGGGACCAATCAATGTCACCTGGTATCCATCGTCGCCGGTGAGAAAGACGGTCGCCTCGGCGAAGACATCGAGAGGTCCGGCCACATCCAGCATCTGAACGCCGGGAAAAATCAACATTGCTACCGTACGCATCCGCATCCCCATCACGCCCCTTGGCCACTTTTGGGTGCGTAAAGCCAATGTAAAATCGGCCACGGCTAAAATGCCAGCATATTCATGATGGTCCGCTCAAGGCAGCCGCTTGCCGCGTACCGGCTCGAACAGATGCGCTTTCTTCACATCAATCTTGAGCGAGACGGACTGGCCTGGCGACACCGAGGGGCGGTCCCTGACGGCCGCGACTCCTGGGATAGAGATGTCAGCATACTCATCGCGCATCATTCCCGTTCGTTTCAGCGGGTTGAAAGCGCTGGCGGCGGCGGCGCAGCGGTTGTGCCGGAGCCGAGCGAGCGCTGGACCATCACGCTGTCGGCCCAGCGGCCGTAACGATAGGCGACGCCTGGCAATAAACCAACGCGCGCGAAGCCGAACCGTTCGTGCAGGGCGAGCGAAGCAACGTTATCGGCATCGATATAACCGATCATCTGCCGGAAACCGGCGGCTGCGCAGGCGTCGATCAGCCCGCGCATGAGCAGGCTCCCAACGCCCTGGCCGATATGGTCGTGATGCACATAGATCGAGTGCTTGACGGTGTAACGATAGGCCGGGCGTTTGCGGAACAGCACCACATAGGCGTAGCCTACCACCACTCCGCCTTTGATCGCGACGACATGGGGGAAGCGGCGGTTCTTCAAATTCTTGCGCCGCTCCCGCAGATCGTCCGGTTGCGGCGTGTCGCTATCGTCCACCCCATCCTCGATGCCGCGGCGAATATGGCGGCGATAGATCGCCAACATGGCATCAACGTCGGTTTCCCGGGACGGGCGAATGACGATTGTTTTGTCCTGCTCCATGATCGAACCCGAATTTCCCAGCCTATTCGGCAACGACATAGGTATAGAGCCGGACGCGGCCAGATGCATCGGTCTCGCGATAGAGCCCTTGAATCTCCACCTCAAATCCGGGGAAGGTGTTGAAGCTGGTCTCAAACATCTTGAGATAATCGATCATGGGTTGTGCCTTGTCCGTCAAGCGTTCGCCCGGCACAATGGTGGCGATGCCCGGGGGATAGACCACGAACGGCGTTGTCGCGATGCGGCCGGCGATGGCGTCGATCGGCAGATACTCCACATCATTGCGCACCAGGCAGCGCGCCGCATCATGGGGCGAGAGGACGATCGGCGGTAGGTGCGCAGCGGAAAACTGCATTGCCTGAAGCGCGCTGACATTGGCTTGGCGGAAGAAGCGGTGCATTTCTCCGCACAGATCGCGTAGCCGCACCCCTGCATAGCGGTCCGGCCGGCGGCGATAGAATTCGGGGATTGCCTCCTCCAGCAGCGCATTGTCGTCGTGGAGTTTTTTGAAGGCGACGAGGCCGCTGATCAACGTACCGGCTTTACTGGCTTCCACGCCGGGGGTGAGGAGGAACAGCAGGGAGTTGAGGTCGTTCTTCTCCGCCACGATACGGTTTTCCCGCAGATATTGCGCGACCACAGGCGCTGGGATGCCATGCTCGGCATAGGTGCCGTTCGCCCGATCAAAGCCCGGGGTGAGCAGGGTGAGCTTGTTGGGATCTGTCATGGCGAAGCCCGGTTCCATGCCGGAAAACCCGTGCCATGCCGCATCGGGAGTCAGGTGCCAGAAGGCAGGATTGGTGGCGAGTTGATCGGTGGTGACGCTCTCCCAAGGCACATCATGCGCCGCACCGGGGCTGGACACATCCGGGATCGCCACCCGGTCGGGCACGAAAGGTTCGAAGAACCAGCGACGCTCGGGGCGATGCTCCTTTTCCTCAAACTCGCGTCGCACGGCCCGGATCTTCTTGCGCAGCTCGATGCCGAGACGGATCGTGTCGTCCCACAACACCACGCCCGAGCGACCCTTCATCATCTGCGCGCCCACGTCGAGCGAGGCAAACAAGGGGTAGAAGGGCGAGGTCGAGGCGTGCTGCATGAAGCTCTCGTTGAACCGCCGATGCTCCACGCGGCGCTTCTGGCCGGAGATATGCCGATCCTTCATGTGTATCTGGGACGCCTGCGAGAAGCTCGCGAGCTGTTTATGGGTAGATTGCGTGGCGATGATGCCCGGCGCGTCGGGGCCAAGATCACCAAGGCCCATGGCAAAGCGTCCGGCATATAGCGGGTGAAATTTCATGAAGCCCGCCCATGCCTCGTCGAAGAGGATATAGTCGCACAGGTGCCCGATGCGCTTGAGGATCATCTCGGCATTGTGGATCGTGCCGTCATAGGTGCACTGCTCCACCACCGCGACGCGGAACGGACGCGGCTTCTTATAGGCATCGGGATCTTTCACCAGCGGATGAGTACGGATGCGCTCTCGCAGGGCCTCCTCGTCCAAGGCTGAGAAATCTATCGGACCGATCAGCCCATGGACGTTGCGTTTGGTCGGCAGGTAGACCGGAATGCCGCCGGAGATCATCAGAGCGCCATGATGGGCGGCTTTGTGGTTGTTGCGGTCGAACAGCACCAGATCGCCGTCGGTCACGAGTGCGGAGAGCGCAACCTTGTTGGAGGTGGAGGTGCCGTTCAGTACGAAATAGGTCTTCTCGGCGCCGAAGATCTTGGCTGCCTCCTTCTGTGCAGCAAGTGCCGGCCCCTCGTGGGTCAGCAGGTCGCCGAGGTCGAGCACCGAATTGTCGAGATCGTCGCGGAACACCGCTTCGCCCAGATGCTCCATGAACACCCGACCGATGGGGCTGCGGCTGTAGAACACGCCGCCATTGTGCCCAGGGCAGGTCCAAAGCTGGTTGCCTTCCTCGGCATAGTCTACCAGCGCGCCGAAAAACGGTGTCTTCAGCGTCTCGGCATATTGCTTGAGCCGGCTGATAAGGTTCTTGGCGATGAAGGCAGGCGTTTCCTCGGAGAGGAAGACATAGCCGTCGATGAAGTCGAGCACCTCCACCGGCACGTCCTCGAAGCGTTTACGGCGGATAAGCAGGATGATCGGGAATTCGAGGCCGCGGCGGCGCATCAAATTGATGAGAGAGGCAGTCTTGCCCTCGAGCCCCTTCTTGCCCCAATCGACCATCATGCAGCCGATGGCGGCGTCCGTCTGTACGGCGATCTCTGCGTCTTCCAGATTGCGCGCGCGCACAACCTCGAAACCTGAGCGTTCGATTTCCTCAACGATCTGGTTATAACGGGTTCCTTCCAAATCCTCGTTGTCGAAGGCCGGCGTCGCGAACAAAAAGTTAAAACGTCTGAAATATTCCATCTGGCCACCCGTTCTTGATTCGGCACGAGGTGTCGACGCATTTCATGACATGGTTGTGACAGGGTACCGAATGTCCGAGAGACCGCAACAGTCTTTTCGGAGACAGAGCCGTGAGGACTGCAAATCTCCGCACTTGGCGCGAAGGGACAGCTATCTCTGTGAAAAAGCATCGAAGAAAGACCCCGTCGAGAGGGCGCTTAAGCTATTGAAATAGATTCGGCTTTCCGGACTGATAGGGATCACGACAGGCGTCGGTCACGATCTCGCAGATGACCTGATTTTGCTGTCAATTTCAAATCGTTGTCGAGATTTTCAACGGGTCGGCGTTCCGAACCTGTTTACACTGATGTGTGGCGGGCAAGCGCTTTATGCTGGTCCGGGGCTATGAAGGGTCTTGTAAACAATCAATATATATTATATGAAATTATATAATGACTGTTTGGAGCCGTGTTATGAACCTTGTTAACGTCAACGACCTGGTGACTGTGTCGGATCAACCAGACCCAACTGCCTTCGTTTCCCTTGTCGAACAGGGGTTTGCCGCCGTCATTAACGCCAGGCCGGATGGTGAAGAGGCAGGCCAACCGGGCAATGCCTCGGAATCCGCCGCTGCGCGATCGGCCGGCCTTGGCTATGCGTTCGTGCCGGTCACGGGTCGGACCATCACCGAGGCCGATATCCGCGCCTTCCAGAAAGCGATAACCGATGCGAAAGGGCCAGTCCTGGCCCATTGCAAGAGCGGGACACGGGCGCTCACGCTCTACGCGCTTGGTGAGGTGCTCGATGGGCGGATGAAGAGCGAGGATATCGAACTTTTCGGCAAAGGCCACGGCTTTGACCTGTCCGGCGCGGCAGGCTGGCTTAAGCGGCAGGCCGGGAAAGCGCCGCGCGTCAGGGGTTTCTACGATGCACGCACCGGCAGCATCCAGTATGTCGTCACCGATCCGGCGACGAGAGCCTGCGCCATTATCGATCCCGTGCTCGACTTCGACGAGAAGTCCGGCACGACCGCGACCGTTCATGCCGATGCGATCCTGGACTATGTGCGGGCCGAGGGGCTTACGGTCGAATGGATTCTCGACACCCACCCCCATGCCGACCACTTCTCGGCTGCACACTATCTGAAGCAGAAGACCGAAGCGCCAACCGCGATCGGCTCCCGCGTGGTCGACGTGCAGAAGCTCTGGAAGGGCATCTACAACTGGCCGGAGTTGGCCACGGACGGCTCGCAATGGGACAGGCTTTTCGCCGATGGCGACACATTCAGTGTCGGTAGCCTTGAAGGCCGCGTGATGTTCTCGCCCGGCCACACACTCGCCTCCGTCACCTATGTCATCGGCGACGCCGCCTTCATCCACGATACGATCTTTATGCCAGATTCGGGTACGGCACGCGCGGATTTCCCAGGCGGCAGCGCCAAGGCTCTTTGGAACTCGATCCAGCGGATTCTGGCGCTTCCCGACGAAACGCGGCTTTTCACCGGCCACGATTACCAGCCGGGCGGGCGAAATGCGAAGTGGGAAAGCACGGTGGGCGAACAGAAGCGCGACAACGCGCATTTGTCTGGCATGACGGAGGACCGATTCGTCGCGCTTCGCGAAGCACGAGACCGGACGTTGCCGATGCCGAAGCTGATCCTCCATGCGCTTCAGGTGAATATTCGCGGCGGTCGGTTGCCGGAACCGGAGGATAACGGTCGGCGCTACCTCAAATTTCCGCTTGACGCGCTGGAGGGGGCCGCATGGTGACGGGAATCGAAAGATCGGCGCCCGCCGCTTTGGCGCCTGAGGAGATGGCAGGCCGGGCAGGCGAGGTCGCGACACTTTTGAAGACGCTGGCGCATCCCGTGCGGCTGATGCTCGCCTGCGCGCTCGCCGAAGGCGAATATTCGGTTAGCGCGCTGGAGGAGAAACTTGGCATCCATCAGCCGACACTCTCCCAGCAACTCGGCGTGCTGCGTGAGGCGGGCATCGTCGAAACACGCCGGGAGGCCAAGCAGATCTTCTATCGTCTGACGGAAGAGAAGGCGGCGCAACTCATCCAAGCGCTCTACGCTATTTTCTGCGGACCGGAGGGGCGGAGATGACGCCTTATCTACCCTCACTTTTCGGCGGGATGCTCCTCGGTGCCTCCGCCGTTCTGCTGCTCGTTGTCAACGGTCGGATCGCCGGCATCAGTGGGATCGTCGGCCGTCTCCTCGGCGGATATCAGGTTCCAGCCAACATCGCGTTCGTCGTCGGTCTCATGGCCGGCCCGCTCCTTTACGCCGCAACCTATGATCGTTACCCCGCAGTGACGATCGCGGCCCCTTGGTACCTTGTGCTTGCCTCCGGGCTGCTTGTCGGCATCGGCACCCGCATGGGCTCAGGTTGCACCTCCGGTCATGGGATTCTCGGCCTCGCTCGTTTCTCGAAGCGCTCCTTCGCGGCGACCGCGACCTTCCTGGCCGCGGGAATCATCACGGCGACCACCATGGGGATACTGAGATGACAGGTCTATCCTACGCGCGCCTCGCTGTTGCCTTCCTTTCGGGGATGATCTTTGGCTTCGGCCTGTCGCTCTCCGGAATGGTCGACCCCGCGCGCGTCCTCGGCTTCCTCAATTTGGCCAGTGGCCATTGGGATCCGAGCCTGATGTTCGTGCTCGGCGGTGCGGTACTCATCGCGGTACCGGGCGTCATGCTCCAGCGCCGCATGAAAAAGCCCGCCCTGGACACGCGGTTCCACCTGCCTGAAAAGTCCGCCGTCGATACGCGCCTCATCGTCGGCTCTGCGATCTTTGGCATCGGCTGGGGAAGTGCCGGCTTCTGCCCGGGGCCGGCTGTCTCCGCGCTTTCGATCGGGCTGCCGTCCGTCCCGCTGTTCGTTGTCGCCATGGCGGCGGGCATGATCCTCCATGATCGGCTCTTGACGAGGAAGCGGCTGTGACGACCGTTTCCATTCTCGCAGCAATCGGCTCGGCCGGCTTCACCGCTCTTTGAGATCAGGCAAGGACGTCGCGCCGCTTTCTTCCGACCGACTGGACATCGATGAGGTCAGATCGGCATCCGACGCAGAAGGAACTTCTGAATCTTGCCGGTGGACGTCTTCGGTATCTCTGCAAACACGATGCGCGTGGGGCATTTGAAGCGGGCGATGATTGTTTTGCAGTGGTCTATCAGCTCCTGTTCGGTTGCTTGCTCGCCGGGCTTGAGCTCCACATAGGCAACCGGAGTTTCCCCCCATTTCTCGTGAGGCTTGGCCACAACAGCGGCTACCGCAACGGCCGGATGCTTGTAGAGAGCATCCTCGACCTCGATCGACGAGATGTTCTCGCCGCCGGAAATAATGATGTCCTTCGAGCGGTCCTTGATCTGGACATAGCCGTCCTCGTGCATCACGCCAAGATCGCCTGAGTGGAACCATCCACCGGCAAAGCACTCGTCATTCGCCGCCGGATTTTTGAGGTAGCCCTTCATCACCATGTTGCCGCGAAGCATGACTTCGCCAATGGTCGTTCCATCCGCCGGCACAGGGGTCATGGTTTCGGGATCGATGACATTCAGTTCGGAGAGGGCGATATAGGCAACTCCCTGCCGTGCTTTCTTGGCAGCCTGCTCGGCGCTGCTAAGGTTATCCCAGGCAGTGTTCCATTCATTGACCACGGCCGGACCATACGTTTCAGTCAGTCCGTAAAGGTGTGTCACTTCGAAGCCCGCATTGGCCATTGCTGCCAAAACTGCTTCCGGCGGCGGTGCCGCGGCCGTATTGAAAACGACCTTCTGGGAAAATGCGCGCCGATCGCTGTCCGGCGCGTTGACCAGCGAGGACATGACGATGGGTGCACCACACAGATGCGTAACGCCGTGATCGGCAATGGCATCGAATATCGGCTTGGCGCGCACCCATCGCAGGCAGATATGCGTGCCGGCCTGCACCGCGACCGTCCAAGTGAAGCACCAGCCATTGGCGTGAAACATCGGCAGTGTCCAGAGATAGACGGGATGCTTGCCCATGCCGGCGTGAATGACATTTCCGAGCGATGCAAGTGCGGCACCGCGGTGATGGTAGACTGCGCCTTTGGGATTTCCGGTGGTGCCGGATGTGTAATTCAGGGAAATGGCATCCCACTCGTCAACGGGCTCGGCCCATTCGAATGCCTCGTCACCACCAGCTCGAAACGCCTGATAATTCATGGTCCCTATTGGCGCACCCTTCTTGAACGGTGCGTCCGCAGGAAATTCGGCATCGTCGAAGCCGATCACCAGCGGGGTGACCGCGGCGTTCTCCAGCGCCTGCCGCATGACGTCGGAAAACTCGGTATCCACGATGACGACCCTGGATTCGGCATGGTCGAGCTGGAATGCGATCGAGTCCGCATCCAGCCTTGTGTTGATGGAGTGCAGCACGGCGCCGCCTGCCATCGGCACGCCGTAATGCGCTTCCAGCATCGGTGGCGTGTTGGACAGCATCACCGTCACCGTATCGCCTTTTCCAACGCCGTGACGTGATAGCGCGGAGGCGAGCTTCCGGCAATTCTTCCAGAATTGCGAGTAGCTTATTCGCTGGCTTCCGTGAATGACTGCCGTTCGCTCGGGAAATGTGCGGGCAGCCCGCTCCAGATAGGATATAGGCGTCATCGGGCTATGGTTTGCCTCGCGCCGACCCAGATTGTCGTCATATTTGTTCACTGTTGCGCTCCTCCCAGATTGCAATGAGACTAGACGGCCGCTGTACCCCTCATGATATTTTGTGATGGCGACCGTCGCCCCTCCACCCCCAATCATATGCAATATCTTCGCTTCGGGATGATATCTTCCGCAAGCATGTTACGATTGATTGTAGCGTCGATCTTAGTGATCACGCCCGAAGCCTTTTAAATCAAGGTTTTTCGTGAAAGATCGCCAAACGCTTCCGCTGCGGTCAATGCCATTCGAGGCCAGCGTCGAAAGCTCCGGCACGCTTTATCTGGGGGCTTCCGCAATCTCGCTCTAAGCGATGTCGATAGGTGCTGGCATTGCAGGCGCGGTCGGTGGCACCGTCCATTGCCGTAGGAGCGCTCCTGAGGCACCCTTGCTTGATCGCTCTCGATCCGTCGATCATCGATCCCTGCCTCATCCCGATGCGATCGGGATGAAGGCGACGGTGTCGGGTAAGGATAATCAGGCCGCCGCCATTGTCATCTCAGTGCGTGCTGCTGTTGCCGGCGGCCGGTTGGCTGTCGACGATCCAGCGGCGGTGCGGGCCGAGCGCCAGCAGGAGCACAACGGAGAGGAAGCAGCAGCCGGCGAGAATATAGAAGCCGATATCGCCATTGCCGGTCGCGGCATCGACATAGGCCTTGATCTGCGGCGAGGCGAAGCTGCCGAGATTGCCGAGCGAGACGATGAAGGCGATGCCGCTTGCGGCACCGACGCCACCGAGATAGCGGGTCGGCATGCTCCAGAACACCGGCTGCGATGAGGCGAGCCCCGGCACCGCGATGCAGGCGGCAATTACCATGACCCAGGGGTTCATGGTGAGCCCGATCATACCCAGTGCAATGGTCCCGACCGTCAGCATGGCGATGCAGACGATGCGGTGATTGTCGTGCCGGTCGGCATAAACAGTGAAGAAGCGCGTTGCGATCAGGGCGCAGAGCCACGGCAGACCCAGCAGCACGCCGACCCAGGTATTGACGCCGCCGCCCATGGCCTGCGCCAGCCGCGCCGGCAGGTAGAAGGTGATCGGGCCGACGCCCACCTGAATGAAGAGATAGATGCCGATGAAGGTTAGGACCCGCCAATCCCTAAGCACGCTGAAGACGGAATGCTTCACCTCGGAGAGCTTGCCGCGCTCTTCCGATTCGATAACGGTGACGAGCGCCTTTCTTTCCTCTGTGGTCAGCCATTTCGCTTCGCCGGGGCGGCTCGTCAGGAAGAACAGCGCCAGGATGCCGACGATCGTCGCCGACAGGCCTTCGACCGCAAACATCCATTGCCAGTTGGTAAGACCCAGCACGTCGTGATGGGTGAGAAGCCAGCCGGAAAGGGGCGCGCCGATCACCAGCGCCAGGGGCACGCCGAGATAGAAAAGACCGGTCGCCCGCGCCCGTTGCTTGGCAGGGAACCAGTAGGTCAGATAGAGCAACACGCCCGGATAGAAGCCGGCTTCGCAGACGCCGAGCAGGAAACGGACGATGTAGTAGCTCGTCGCCGTGTGGGCAAAGACCATGCAGGCCGAGACGATACCCCAGGTGATCATGATCCGACTGAGCCAGAGACGGGCGCCGACGCGCTGCATGATCAGGTTGCTCGGTACTTCGAAGGTGGCGTAGCCAAGATAGAGAATACCGGCCCCGAATGCATAGGCCGCATCCGAAAGACCAGTGTCGGCCTGGTAGGCCGTCTTGGCGAAGCCGACATTCGATCGATCGAGAAAATTAAGGATCAGCATCAAGCCCAGGAAGGGCAGAAGACGGATGGTCGCCTTGCGGACGGCGCTCTGCAGCGCCGGATTGTCGTCTGTCATGTCACTCCTCCCGGAACGCGGCGCCTCCTGCCCGAGACCGCTTTCCGTCCTCACACCGGACTTGACAGGTCCGGCACCTCCACATCGGCCCGCCATGGCGGTTTGCCAATTTGCATATACGCAGACTATATTCATCTGTGAAAAGGTCAATAGGAGTCGTTTCGCGTGATCGAAGCACCGGGGAAAGCCGTGAAACGAGGACGCAGCGCCGTTGCGATGCTCCCAAATCCACCAATGTTGCTTCTTGAGGGGGTGTGATTGACTGGTTTTGATCGTTCACATAGGGCTTGCGACGAGCGACCCGCATTCGCATGCGGGCAGGGTCAAAGTCCCGGAGCATACCATGCGTCCTGCCGGAATCGAACGCCCGCTGATGAAGGCGACGGTCGGCCGACTAGCCTATCAGCCACCAAAACAGCGTCCCGAATACACAAATGTACAACGCGATGCGGACGAGACCCTCGTTCACGTTGCCTTTTCCAACGATGAATGTGGAACAGTCTTCTTGCATAATTGTCCCGCCTTGCTTGACAACGCTCTAACGAAATTTCTGTCGTGGCGGTCGCGCCTCAGCCGGCGTCTAGTGCGGCGAAATGCGATAAGCGCAACGGCGAGCGCCGTGAAGAATGTGCTCCTCACGTTCTACCGTGCAGCCGTCGCCAAGGACATCGCGAAACACCGCCAGTTCCGATCTGCAGAAGCCCTGGCAGGTCGTTGCGGCCGCGCATATCGGACAGTGGTTCTCGATCAGGAGCCATGCGTCGCCTTCATTCGTCCGACGCCATTCGGCCATATAGCCTTCGGCGGATCGTTGCGCCGCAAGGGCTGCAATGCGCGCCTCGAGATCATCGACGCCTTCGAGGACGGCCGAATAGGTGGCTCGCGTCTCGCCTTCTCTTGCGGCAATCAATTGGTCAAGCGCGGCTTCACCGAGCGTGTTGCGAACCGCCTTGATCAGGCTGACGGCAAGCTCTCCATGCGTATCGGGAAAAAATCCGTGCCCGCGCTCCGTCAGCTCCCACTCCTGTTGCGGCCGGCCGACGCCCTTGGCTTGAGAACGAGCCTCGACGAGGCCATCCGCTGCCAGCTTGACAAGCTGCTGGCGCGCATTCTCCCCGGTTGTTCCAAGAGCAGTGCCAAGCGCCGCAGAGGTTTGCGAACCGCGCATCTTCAAAAGCGTGAGAATCCGCTCGGATGCGGGCCGCCCCTGGCGCTTCTCCGCTTCCGTGTCAGTCGAGCCAGCGAGGTAATATTCCAAAGCCATGCTTGGTATATAGTCGAGCCGCGAACAGCCATCAATCCCGATGGGCACCTCTAACTCGACTTTGGATGATGATTCAATTTCACCGCGCACAGATGCCTGACCGGATTGCCTCTCCATCAACTCGATATTCGAGCCGGAGCGATACCGTTATATGCGGAAAAATATAATGCTAGCGGTTAGGCCTCTTCCAGGAGAATCCCATACTCAGACTCCATCGCCCGATCCCCGTCGCGAAAATCGCTATTGCACTCGGCAGCATAGTGTTCTCGACGCCCGCCTGGGCTGACCGTGTGGTGACCGATCAGATCGGCCGTCAGGTGCATATTCCGGATGTCGTGAACCGCGTCATCATCCTGCAGCACCAGACCCTCAACATCGCCGTCCAGCTCGAACCGCTCTGCGGCATCGCGGTTCGTTCGGCGAAACTCGGCAGCGGCCGGTGGGAGGAAACCGCTTTCGCGCCGCTGTGCCGGCAAAGGGACAGGAAAGGAAGCTGTCGCGACAGGGGCAGGAGATATTGCGAGACGCCGGATTTGTTTCGATCGACTGATCCGAATAGCCTGCCTGTGCATCGAAATGCCCGCTGGTGGGATCAAGCCCTGACGATGTGGATCCCGTAACTCCTCACGCTCTCATCTCCCACGATGTCCCTCATATGCAAGGGCACGTCCGATTCCACCGACCAGCGGTCTTTTACAACAAGGTGCTCTGGAAGATGGTCGACGATGCCCGAGATGACCTTTTCGTAGTCTACAATGATCGCTTCGCGACCGATCAGGCGATCGATCAAACTGGCATCGCTCGCCACGTGGCCGTTTTCGCAAAACCAATAGGATATGAGGTCCAGCTCCGAATTCGACGGCAAATCGGGAGGCAGGGTCTGGTTGAGAAAGCTGAAATCGCCGGCGCAACCGGAATCCGTCAGCACCGTTTGCGCGATGTTCAAGTGTAAGGGCGATTGATCGACGAAGGTCAGGTGCAGCCTCGGGTTCGTAGCGAGAAATGCGAACGTCAATCCGAAGACGCCCGAGCCGCAGCCTAGGTCGCGCACGTTTTCGTATTTCACCGGTTCGATATTCGCGGAGAGCAAAGCTAGGCAGCATTTGAGAGCGTTTTTAATTCCATACGCTTTCGTAAAAGTCTCAGCCTGCGTCTCGTGGTCAAATATGAAAATTCTTGCTGCGCTTTCGACCTCTTCTCTGAGCGCCAAAGCCTCCTGATCGGCTTTGAAGATTCCCGACTTTGCCTGCAACGCCGCGGCCAATTCAGCCAGCTCGACCGGAAACGTCCCCTGTTGCATTTTCATCCATCATTTTGGTTAGGCTCACGCCGTCTGGTGAGCAGTGATAATGTCGATATATTGGCCCGCAGGGCGTTTTAGATATGAATTCTATTATGCAGATCGATAAATGAACTTCGCCGGATGTGAACGCATCCATTTCATTCTCATACAACGAGACGAGCGTGTTCTTCAATGTCGAGCAACTCGTCGTCGAGGTGGAGAAGAGAAGAAACATTGCGCGGCTTTTGTCGATGGATGTGCTTGACGGCGAGCGGTCGTCCGACATAACTGGATGCGACGGTTCCCCAAGGAAGACTCTACGGGGATTAATAGGGAACACGGTGAGGGCGACCCAAAGGGGACCTAGACCGTGGCTGCCCCCGCAACTGTAAGCGGATTGCCGGTCATCCCGGAGCGACCAGCTTGCTGGTCATCTCCCAGGGTCTTCGGACCATGCCACTGCGCGGAAACGGCGCGGGAAGGCAGATGATTGTCAGACATCCGCGAGCCAGGAGACCTGCCGTCAATCACGATCCAATCAGCCGGGCGGGGATGCCCGGAAAGGGACAGAGAATGATTGACCTGAGCCTTCGATATTACCCGGCACTCTTCGTTCTTGATTGGGATTTCCGCAACCGGCTGCGGTGTGCCTGAGCGCTGTTGCGCTGACGTCACTCAGTTTTTCATCCCTATCGAGATCTTTCATGCGCCATTTTCTGACGACCATTACATTTGCGCTCGGCCTTGCCGGCTTCGCAGCTCCCGGTTTTGCAGCGACCCAGTATCCCCTCACCATCAACAATTGCGGCCAGCAGGTCACCTTTAAAAAGGCTCCAGCTCGGATCCTGTCTATCGGTCAAGGCATGACCGAGATCCTGCTGTCGCTCGGCCTTGCCGACAAGATCGTCGGAACGGCCGTCTGGGTCGGGCCTGTTCTGCCACAATATGCGGAAGCCAACGGCAAGATCCCACGTCTTGCCGATAATGACCCGAGTTTCGAAGCGGTTGTCGGCAAGGAACCGGACCTCGTTGCCGCCGAATTCGAATGGCATGTCGGTCCGCAAGGTTCGGTCGGCAAGCGCGAGCAGTTCTCCGGGCTTGGCATCAACACCTACATCGCGCCGACCGACTGCGTTGCCAAGGTCAATGCCGACGGCGGTGACGGCGTGCGCAAGGAACTCTTCACGATGGACCTGATCTATCAGGAGATCGATGAACTCGCGCGGATTTTCGACGTCGGGGATCGCGGCGATGCGCTGATCGCTGACCTCAAGAAGCGTCAGGCGGAAGCAGTGGCTTCAATTGCCGGCGCACAGGCCAAGAACCTGCCGATCGTGTTCTGGTTCTCGAGCAAGGAAGTCAACGGCGATGCCTTCATCGCCGGCAAGAACAGTGCGCCGGCGTATATCCTCAAGACACTCGGCGCCAGGAACGTCGTGACGACGGAGGAGGAATGGCCGCTGGTTGGATGGGAGACGATCGCGCAGGCCAATCCGGCCGTGGTCGTCATCGCGACGATGGATCGCCGGCGCTACGCGGCCGACGATCCCAAGGTCAAGCTCGATTTCCTCGAGAAGGACCCGGTCACGAGCCAGCTCGATGCAGTCAAGAACAAGCACTTCGTGATGATGGACGCGCAGTCGATGAATCCCACCATCCGGACCATCGACGGCATCGAGACCCTGGCCAAGGGCATCAAGTCCTTCGGCCTGGCGCAATAAATGCGCGGGATCGCAAGACGGCAGAAGCGGTGGGCGCTATTGGCGCTCACCATCGCCGCAATCGTGCTTCTGGCGCTCATGATCAGCCTTGCCGTGTCGATCGGCGAGATTTCCATTCCGCTGGCCACCACAGCCAAGGCCGTTGCGAACCGGCTGCTGGGGACGGATTTCGAGTTGAGCCGTATCCATCAGGGTATCGTCTGGGACTACAGGCTCAGCCGGGCGCTTGTGGCCGCCAGCGCCGGCGCCTCATTGGCGCTGAGCGGCGTGATCCTGCAGGCCATGCTGCGCAATCCGCTCGCCGAACCCTATGTGCTCGGCATTTCAGCAGGCGCCTCGACCGGCGCGGTCTGCGTCATGATCCTCGGTCTCGGCTCGGGAATCCTGGGCCTTTCGGGCGGGGCCTTCCTCGGCGCGATCGCGGCCTTTCTCTTCGTCGGCCTCCTGGCTACGGGCGTCGGCGGCACAAGCGAGCGGATTATCCTGTGCGGCGTCGCCGGCTCGCAGCTCTTCAATGCACTCACCTCCTATATCGTCACCACATCGGCGAATGCCGAGCAGGCAAGGGGTGTCATGTTCTGGCTGCTCGGCTCGTTGAGCGGCGTGCGCTGGCCGGATGTCTATCTTTCGGGGCCGGTTGCCATTGTCGGCTTTGCAATCTGCATGGGACATGTCCGGGTTCTGGACGCCTTCGTCTTTGGCACCGATGCTGCGGCTTCGCTCGGCATTGCGGTGCGGCGTGCACAGATCGTCCTGCTTGGGACGACGGCGCTCATGACGGCTGCGGTCGTCAGCATCGTCGGCTCGATCGGCTTTGTCGGTCTCGTCATCCCGCATGCGGCCCGTTTTCTGGTCGGCCCCAGTCATGATCGGCTGCTGCCGGCGGCGGCGCTTGCCGGCGCGATCTTCATGGTCGGCGCCGATATCGTCTCGAGGATCATCATCCCTCAGCAGATCCTGCCGATCGGCGTGGTCACCGCCTTGTTCGGTGCCCCGGCCTTCGCAATCATTCTCTATCGCGCCCGGAGGACGGCATGAGCATCGCGGTCGACAAGGTAACCTTCGCGGCCGGCAACACGCTGATCGTCAACGGCATCAGCCTGACGGTGGAGAAGGGAAAGGTCCTCGGTCTGCTCGGACCGAACGGTTCCGGGAAGTCCAGCCTCCTGCGGCTGATCTGCCGCTTGAGAAAAGTACGCAGCGGCATCATCCGGCTCGGCGGCAACGATATCGCGGCCATCCCGCGCGGCGATATCGCCCGCCGGATCGCGCTGGTCGAGCAGCAGGCGACGACGGAGACGCAGGTGACCGTGATAGACGTGGTTCGCCTTGGTCGCACGCCGCATCGCGGCCCATTGTCGGCCTGGAGCGCTCGTGACGATGCGGTCGTCCTCGATGCGCTTGGGCGTGTGGGCATGCAGGGCAGGGCGGCGCAGTTCTGGCAGACCTTGTCGGGTGGCGAGCGTCAGCGCGTCCATATCGCCAGAGCCCTTGCGCAGACCCCCAGCGAACTGCTCCTGGACGAGCCGACGAACCATCTCGATATCCAGCATCAGCTCGATATTCTGGGACTGGTCTCGAAGCTCGACGTCACCTGCATCATTGCCCTGCACGATCTCAATCTGGCGGCCATGTTCTGTGACAGCCTGGCCGTGCTGCAGGAGGGCGAGGTGGTTGCGGCCGGAGCTCCCGAAGATGTTCTGACGGAGGAACTGATCGGCCGGGTCTTCGGCGTGCGCGCCCATGTCCAGAAATCTTTGGTCCACGGCCGCTGCAACATTCAATACATGACGGGTTGAATGTATTCGAACAGTCACGATACCGCGTGGTTCCACGCGAATGGAGTTCGGGCCAATGTTCGACTTTCGCAGTGTCGTCTTTGCACGCCGCCCATGTCGTTTTCACCGGCGCCGTGCGCGTGTAGAAGGATGCTGGCTGATGTGCATGGAGCGCATCCTTTGAGCTGCATTTGAACCGACCGTGACGGCTATCTCGAGCATGTCGTGTCGGAATCTCGTTTAGCCAATCGTCTTCAAGACAGACAAGCTATGGAGAACGGCGATGACGATTACTATTACCGCCTTTGAACGGTCGCCCGATCGCGGCAAGGGTCTGGCGCGTGACATGCGCGTTCGTTGGGCGCTCGAAGAAGTCGGTCAGCCTTACGACGTTCGTCTTCTTTCGTTCAAAGCGATGAAGGAACCCACACACCTCGCGCTTCATCCGTTCGGGCAGATTCCGACCTATGAAGAAGGCGATCTCGTCCTGTTCGAGTCGGGGGCGATCGTGCTCCATATCGCGGAGCACTATCAAGGCCTGCTGCCGGACGATGCCAAGGCCCGGGCGCGCGCCATCACATGGATGTTTGCCGCGCTTACCACGATGGAGGCGCCGATCGTCGATCGCGAAGTCGCCAAGCTCCTGGAGCGTGACGAGACCTGGTACGAGCAGCGCCTGCCCATGGTCGAGGAACGCATCCGCAAGCGGCTGAGCGAACTTTCCGGTCACCTCGGCGATGCCGACTGGCTCGACGGCAAGTTCAGCGCCGGTGACCTTCTGATGGTGTCGGTGCTGCTCAGGTTGAAAAGCTCGGGTCTACTGGACGAATATCGGAACCTCTCCGCCTATGTTGCTCGCGGTGAGGCGCGGCCCGCATACAAGCGTGCTTTCGAGGCTCAGTTGGCGGTTTTTACCGCCGTGTCGACCGGCTGACGAAGGTTCGCTCTGGGCCAGGTGTTGCCGTTAGCGGCACTTGCTGCATTGGATCGGAACAATATGGCGTCTTCCTATGCGCGCGCCCGCGTCGGTGCGGTGAAGGCTGCGATCGTCGCCTCGTCATGGCCCGCTTCGCCGAGGAGGCGCTTTGCAAGTTCCGTGGCGGGGCCGCTCAGGGCACTGTCGGGCCGGATCAGGTGAAACGAGACGTGGTAGTCTATCGCCCTGTCGGAAACCGGTACCAGCCTGCCGCTTTCAATTGCCGCATCCGATAGCGGCGGTCGTGCCAATGCAACGCCCACGCCCTGAACGCAGGCATCGATGACGAGATTGTAGTCCTCGAACCGCCGGTCCTGTCCACGCGGCAGGTATTCGACGCCCTCCGGAGCGAGCCAGCGCCGCCAGCCCTCGATGTTCGAATCGTGCAGGATCGGCATGGCGAGCAGCGATTGCGCATCGCGATTCTGCCCAAGCCTTTCCGCCAGCGAAGGCGCAGCGATCGGAAAGGATCTTTCGTGCCAGAGGGGCAGAGCGCGCACACCGGCCCACGGCCCCTTGCCGCAGCGGATGGCGAGATCCGTTCCCTCGCCAAAGTCCGCCAGACGATGTTCAAGGATCAGCTCGAGATGAATGTCGTTGCCTTCGAGCTTCGGCAGGCGGGAGAACAGCCATAACGACGCGACGGAAGGTGTGAGGGAAAGACGAACCGTCGCCTTGTTGCGCCGGGGAAGCCAGCGCTCGCCGCTGTCGCTGAGAAGGGCAAGGGCCTCCTCAGCGCGGGCAAAGAAGCGCATGCCCTCCGGAGTGAGGCTCACGCCGCGCGGCTGCCGCGCAAAGAGCCGCACACCGAGCCAGCGCTCCAACCGCGATATCTGTCTTGAGACGGCGCCATGGGTGATGCCGCCTTCTTCGGCAGCTGCCGAAAAGGAGCCAAGGCGGGCCGCGCGTGCAAAGGTTTCAAGTGTATCGAGCGGCGGCAGTGCTTGCGAGCTGTGAACCATAAACACAGCTGATCATTGATTGCGGTGCTTTTCAAGCACGTATTGGGGGCCTATTCCACTCCCATGCAAATGGATGGGAGTCGAGCATGAGCATGTTGACGAGCGACGTGGGGGTAAAGGGCAGGTTTGATCTGGTGGCCTTTTCGGCTGTTGTCGTCACGATCATCTTCTGGGCTTCTTCGTTCGTCGTCATCCGCATCTGTCTCGGGCCCCTGACGCCGATAGAACTTGCGACGGCCCGTTATGTGACGGCGGGCGTCATCGCTCTTGGCTATCTGGCATTCAGATGGAGCGTCCCGACAAGAGGGGATCTCCTGCGGATCTCGATTGCCGCAATCCTTTTCATCGCCACCTATGCGGTGCTGCTGAATACAGGCGAACAGACCGTGCCGGCGGGGCCTGCGAGCTTCATCATCAACACCATGCCGGTGTTCACGGCATTGATCGCCATGTTTGCTCTCGGAGAGCGCTTCGGCTTCTGGGGGTGGATCGGCACGGCGGTTTCCTTCGGCGGCGTGGCGTTGATCGCTGCCGGAACGGGCGATGGGTTCAGCTTCGATCCAAACGCCATGCTGATCCTCGGCGCTGCTCTTTGCTCGGCAATCGCCAGCGTCCTGCAAAAGCCCGTTCTCGGGCGGCTGCCGGCATTGACGGTGACTGCCTGGGTGCTGTTCATCGGCTCCATTCCGCTTCTTCCGGCCGTGCCCGCCACCCTCAGAGCCTTGGCCGCCGCGCCGGCAGATGTGAACTGGGGCGTTGCCTATCTCGTGATCTTTCCGACCGCGGTCGGCTACGTTACCTGGGCCATCGCCCTGAAGCGGCTTTCGGCTGCACGGGCATCCAACTTCCTCTACGGGGTACCGCCGACAGCAACGCTTATCGGCTTCCTCTGGCTGGGAGAAACTCCCTCGACGATCGGCGCGATCGGCGGCGCCCTGGCGATCTTTGGGGTCGTCGTCGTCAACATGAGACGGCGGAAGTAGAGAGCGTGGCGTAGATGACAGCCGGCACCATGCTGCATGTCTGCCGTTTTACCGTTGCCGTTTCGGCAATGAAAGAGCCGCAAATCAGCGCTTCTTCAGAACGCCTTTGTTTGTCATAGTTTGGCTCAAGGCGGCCGCAGAGCGCGCCGCGAGGCGAATTTCATGGCTTATGTCATCACCGAACCCTGCATCGATATCAAGGATGGCGACTGCACCGTCGCCTGTCCTGTTGACTGCATCTACGAAGGCGGCCGGATGTTTTATATCCAGCCGCAGGAGTGCATCAATTGCGGGCTCTGTCTTTCCGTCTGTCCCGTCGACGCTATTCTGTGGGATCAGGAAATGCCGGCGGAGCGGCTGTTCCTCCGTGACGTCAACCGTGATTTCTTTGCCGACGAAGTGACCGGCTGGGGTGCCCCCGGCGGCTGGGACAAGAGCCGGACGACCAGCCAGGACCATCCCTTTGTCGCCGCCTATCGCGGACCTTCCGAAAACCGCTTGTGAGACCATGTGAGGAGCCTTCTCGTGACGCAGACCCGGATAGCCGGCGTGATTGCCGCCGTGCCAACTCCTTTTGACCATCACGGCGATATCGATGGCGATGCTTTCATCGAGCATGCTCGCTGGTGCCTGGATAATGGCTGCGATTTTTTGAACGTGCTGGGGACGACCGGGGAGGCCAATTCCCTCTCGGCCTCTCAGCGCAGTGCGCTGATGGCGACCGCGGCCCGTGGGCTGGACGGCGGCAGAATGATGGTCGGCACCGGTACACCGGATCTGGAAACCACGGTCGCGCTGACGAGGCGGGCCTTCGACCTCGGCTTTGCCGCCGCTCTCGTCCTGCCGCCCTATTATTATAAGCCCGTGGACGAGGATGGGCTGTTCGCCTGGTTTGCCGAACTCGCGAGGATGACGGCCGAGACGCCGATCGCGATCTATCTCTATAATTTTCCGCAATTGACCGGCATCGAATTCTCGCCAGCGCTTTCGGCGCGGCTCGCACAGGCCTTTCCGGAGCGGATCAATGGCGCAAAGGACAGCTCCGGCAATCTCGCCTATGCGCGCGAGCTTGCAAGGATCAGCGATTTTGCCGTCTTTCCCAGCAGCGAGGCGGCGCTTGCCGATGCCGATCGCGATGGCTATGCCGGCTGCATCTCGGCGACGGTCAATATCGACCCTCGCTCGTCGCAACGGCTATGGCGTGATCAGCAGGATGCGTTGCTCTCCGAACGCGTTCGCAATCTGCGGCAAGCCATTGCTTCCCACCCCCTTATTCCCGCCGTCAAATATCTCGTCGGCAAACGGAGCGGAAATGCGATTTGGAACAAGGTGCTTCCGCCGCAATTGCAGATCACCGATAGGGCCAGGCTCGAGAGCCTCGATGCATTGCGGATTGGAGCGTCGGTCGATGCATGAGGCTCCAGTGGAGCAACATCAGGAGACACCAGGCCAGGCCGCGTAATAGGCTCTCGTCGCTTCGGACAAGGCGCGGACGAGGGGGCGTTGCTGCTCGAGCCTAGGCAAATCGGTCTTCGCCTGTGCTTTCAACTCCCGCAGGGCGGCATCGAAATCGACGCCAGTCAATTTCCCGTCGCGCATCACCTCACGTCCCGAAACAATCAGTCCCTTGGCATATGCGGCGCTCATGCGCGTCAGCAGGACTTCCGCCTCGTCGATGTCGTCGAATAGCGCGTCAGCGATCATGGCCTGATAGTCGACGACGGTAAAATCATCGGCGTCTTGTGCATCGATGACCTGGGCACCGGTCCGGATGGCGGCGTCGAATAGCTGTCCTGCCGTCAGCCGGCGGATCAGTCCGCGGCCTCCATGCACGAGATGGAGCAGCCGCATCTCCCGCCAGAGGTCCTGATCGTCGTCAAACCCGGTGCCGTCGAGGCCGATGGCGAAGACAGGGCCGCCGGCTTCGGCGATCGCAGCGACCGGCGCCACCCCAGAACGCAGGCGCAGGTTCGCTGTAGGATTGCTGACAAGCTGGACGCCGCGCTCGGCCAACAACGCATATTCGTCGGGGCGCAATTGCACACCATGCGCGACTGCCAGGCGCGGCGACAGGAAGCCGATCCTGTCGAGATAGTTGACCACGCCTTCAGGAAAGCGTCGGTCGAGCCAGATACGTTGGCGCGGACTTTCCAGCAGATGCATGTGGATGCGCCTGTTGCTTACGGCGGACGCCTCCGCAATCGACTCAAGCAGCGCGTTTGAGCACCATTGCGGCCCGATGGGTCCATATTGCACATCGACCAGCGAGCTGGAGTTTGCTGCCGCAACTGCCTCGACCGCTGCAAGTTGCGTGCGGATCGGCGCATAGGCAGGAATGGTCGGCTCCAAGGCCTGCCAATCGCTTGCCGACAGGAAGGATTTGAGCCGTTGCGGCCCTCCGTCATAGGCCCAGGCATCACGGTCGAGCAGCGGGCAGGACAGCGCAAGCCGGATGCCGATATCGCTGGCGGCGCGCATGACATCCTTTGCCTCGTCGACAAGGCGGTCGACATTCAGTGAATTATGGCAATGCATGGTGGCGCCGACGCCGGTTCTGGCGAGCCGGCCGAAGGCGACGAGGGCCTCCAGATAAGGGTCCGTGCGCGGACGCAGTCTCAGACCCGGTATCCATACTTCCAAAGCATCGTCGAGGGCGCCGAAATCCATTGTGCGGATACCGTAGCCGTGATCATGCGCGTTGACCGGCGAGGGCAACACCAGATCGCCGGATCCGACGTTGGCGGCTTTCAGCGCCGGCGGTAGCTCCGCCTCGCTCTCGATCCTTCGGGCCGGCGCATGGCCGGGATTGAGCAGCAACCGCACCGATATCACCGCTTTCCTTTATCTTCCGACCACGGCATTGATCTTTTCGCCGAATTTCGCCAGCTCCTCGCCCATCGCCTTGGCGACGACCTCGGTCGCGTGGGTGAGCTGGCGCCTGCGCGACACGACGATGCCGACCTCAAGATTGTGCAGTTTCGAGCCGGCGATCGGGATCGCGACGGCCTCTCCCGCCTCCAGCTCGCGCAGGAGGCCGAGCGGCGTGAAGAAGGCGACGCCTTCGCCGGAGAGGATCAGGGGCTTGAGCATCATCTGATTGTTTGTGGCGACCAGCGTGCGGCCGACTCGGTTGAGCGCGCCGAGCTCAACCGCGATCATCGAGCTCATGACTTCGTTATCGAGCTGCAGCAGCATGTTGAACTGGGCGCATTCCTGCAAGGTCACCGACCTTTGCCGCGCGAGCGGATGGGTTCTGGAAACGATCACCATCAACGGCATGGGCACGCCATGGATGAGCTTCATGTCATGCGGACGGGCGAGATCGAAGGTCACGCCGATATCGACGTCTCCCTCGGCGAGGAAGCGGAAAATATTGTTGTAATTGTCGGTGCGGATCCGAAAATCCACTGCCGGATGCTTCTTGTGGAAGCTGGACACGAATTCCGGCAGGAACTGAATGGCGAGGCTGTCGAGCGCGGCGATGTGGACGCGGCCGGTGCTTTTGCCGTGGAGATCGCCGAGATTGGATTTCATGATCTCGTATTCATGCAGCGTTTCCTTGGCGTGCCGCAGCACGATTTCTCCTGCCGACGTCAACCGCAAGCCATCGGAGAAGCGCTCGAACAGCGGTGTGCCGAGCTCGTCCTCCAACTTCTTGATCTGGCGGCTGACGGCGGAGGTTGCGACATGCAACTCGTCGGATGCCTTGCGGATCGATCCGGAGCGCGCGACCTCGGCGAAATACTTCAGGATGCTGGCATGCATGAAAAGCCCTCGGCAATCTCGAAGCTATAGCATGCCTACTTGCCGCGCCAAATCGGAGCGCGCTTCTCCTTGAAGGCAGCGACACCCTCCATGGCATCCTCGCTTTTCAGTGCCTTGATCAGGGCCGGCGTTCGCAGGGCCTGGGCTTCCGCCGGGCTCAGATGGGCGGTGCGGTTCACCGTTTGCTTGATGGCGCGCAACGACAGCGGCGCGCAGGCGACGATATCCGAGATCCAGCGATCGACGGCGGCGTCAAGCTCTGCAGCCGGCACGACCTCGTTGACGATGCCGAAGCCCGCCATCTCGTCGGCGCTGAATTGCCGTCCGGTCAGCATGACGGCCATGGCGCGATTGAAGGCGATCTTGCGCTGCAACAGGATCATGCCGCCATCGAGCGGCATGCGGCCGACGCGCGCCTCAGGCAGGCCGAAGCGGGCGGTTTCCACGGCGACGACAATATCGCAGCCGAGCACCATCTCGAAGCCGCCGCCGAGCGCATAGCCGTTGACGCGGGCAATGACAGGCACGTCGAGCGAGCGGCGAAAAGCGAGGCCACCAAAGCCGTTCTCGCGTCCGACAGCCCAATAGTCGACCCCGGAACTGCCGCTGCCGCCTTTTAGGTCGGCGCCGGCGCAGAAGGCTCTCTCGCCTGCACCGGTCAGGACAACGCAGCTGATATCGTCGCGCCGTTCTATCTCGGACCAGATCGCCTCAAGCTCCGCCTCGGTCTCGGCGTCGACGGCGTTCATCCGGTCCGGCCGGTCGAGCGTCACGCGCGCAACCCGATCCTCGACTGAAAAGGCGACGCTCATGCCGCGTCTCCCTGGAGTTCGGAAAGCGAAGCCAGGATTTCGTCATTGTGCTGGCCAAGTCGCGGTGGCGCGATCCGCACGGTCACCTGCGCTGAAGACATATCGATCGGCGAGCCGATGAGGCGGATCGGACCGGCCGCCGTCTCGCCGGCCTCGAGGATCATCTTGTTGATGACGGTTTGTTCGTCCTTCAGCGCTTCCGGCAGTGAGCGCACCGGCGCGCAAAGGATATCGACACCCTCCAGCCGCTCGATCCAGTGCGCCGTACTGTTTTTGGCGAAATTGTCGCGGAAGATTGCCTGCAATTCCGGCCGCAGCGCCATCTGGGCGTCGAAATCCTTGTAGTGCGGATACTGCGACAGGTCCTCAATTTCAAGCGCCTCGCAGATATCGCGCAGCGGATTTGGCTTGAAGGCCCCGACCATGACGATGGCGCCATCCGTGGTTTCGAAAACGCCGGTCAGCGGGAAGGCGCCCCAGTTCAGGTCCTTCTGCCGCATCAGATGCGTCGTGCCTTCCTGCATCTGCATGGCGATCATGGAATTGTAGAGGCTGACGGCCACCTGCTGGCCTTCGCCTGATTTGTCGCGCTGCAGGAGAGCGAGCAGGATCCCCTGGACAAGATGCATGCCGGCCGAATAGTCGGCGAGCGGCGTCGCGTAGATTGACGTCGGATGGCTGCTGTCGGACTTGCGGCGCATGACGCCGGAGACGGCCTGCGCCAGCACGTCCTGGCCGCCCTTGTGCTGGTAGGGGCCGCTTAAGCCGAAGCCGGTGCCGACGGCATAGATCAGGCGCGGGTTGATCTTTTTCAGGTCTTCGTAGCCGAAGCCCATGCGTTCCATGACGCCAGGGCGGAAATTGTTGACGACGACATCGGCCGTCTCGATCAGCGTCAGCACGGACTTTTGTGCCGTCGGATCTTTCAGGTCCAGCGCCAGGCTCTTCTTGTTACGGTTCAACGAGCAGAAGACGGGATTGTTAAGGCCGTCCGGATCGGAGCCGAGCGACCAGCGGGAGAGATCGCCAATCTTGACCTTCTCGATCTTGATGACCTCGGCACCATAATCCGCCAGGACCTGCGTGCAGGATGGGCCAAGCATCACCTGCGTAAAATCGATCACGCGAATTCCGTCGAGTGGCAAAGTCGTCATTCTGCAGCCTCCAAATATGTCGCGTTCTCCGAGGGAATGTCGCCGGGATCGGCTCCCTGAGCCCGCATCTGCTTCTGTATTGCGCTGACATCGGCCTTGCGGACGGTCGTTCCCGCGTTGAGGGCGACTGTTGCCGCGACCCCTGCCGCCTCGCCCATCGCCATGCAGGGCGGGATTTCACGGCTGGCCTTCTGTGCTTGCGGGGTTGCCGAATAGTGCCGGCCGGCGACGATCAGTTGATCGATCTCCTTCGGCAGCATCGCCCGGTAGGGCGTGTAGTAGTCGCGGCCGCGGCAGACCGTATCGGCGAAGTGACGGCGCGACATGACGTCGTCCTTGGTGACGACGTAAGCGCCTTCCAGCTGTCGTGTCTGGCGCACGCCGGTCTGCGGTGCGAAATCGACGACATAGGCATTCTCGAAGCCCGGCATCTTCTGGCGGGCAAATTCGAGCAGCTTGGCTATGCGCGAGCGGCCTTCGATCTCGGCCTTGGTCAGATCCGCCACTTTCAGGCCGCTCAGTGTCGGCATATGCGGGCAGTTCAGCCAGACGATGCCCGGCAGCGGGGTTTTCAGCCACCAGAAGGACCAGCAACCGCCGATCAGCCGCTTGGCCTCATGATCGAGCGCCTTGAAGGCTTCGGGCTCCTGCCGCTCGAAGCGCTCGGCGGCCTCCGTATCGACGCCGCCCCAGCGCGAAACCGTCGTCAGGATGAAATTGGATTCGATATGTGCAGCGCCGGCGCTGGCGGCCACATCCAGATCGCCTGTCGTGTCAATGACGACGTCGCCGAGGATGGCCTGCATGCCTTCCTTCGTCTGGCAGATCACGCCCTTGATCGTCCCATCCTCGACGATAGCCGAGGAGAACCAGCTATGGGTTCTAAGCTTGATCTTGGCTTCACCGATCATGTCGTAGGCGGCGCGCTTGAATGCGTCGGGATCGAATGCCGCCGAAAAGCAGATCGGATGCGGCATCGCCTGGGTGTGGAAGTCGAATAGACCCCAACGCGCCCAGCGCTGCCAGGCCTCCGGCGTCTCCCTGAACTCGATCATGCGGTCGCGATCGGTCGGCGTGACGCAAAGGCCCCAGACCTTCATCCGCTCGATCATTTCCATGCAGATGCCGCGCACGGTAATCTCAAGCTCGTTGATCATGTCGTCGAGCACCAGCACCATGCCGCCGGCGGCAAGGCCGCCGACATAGGGATAGCGTTCGAGAAGCGTGACGCTTGCGCCGTTCCTGGCGGCTGATACCGCTGCTGCGATGCCGGCCGGGCCGCCGCCGACCACCACCACATCGGAGCGATCGACGACAGAGATATCCCGTGCAGGCTGATGAATAACCTGTGTCATTGGTGTTTCCTTGATGTTGTTCTTGAGCGCTCAGTGCTGGCCGGCCGGTTTCCAGCGGACCATCTTCGCCTCGGCGATCGACACGATGAAAAACAGGATCACGGCGAGCAGGGCGGCAATCACCACCGTTGCGTAGAGAAGCGGCGAGCGGAAATTATAGGTTGCCTCGATGATGAGCGCGCCGAGCCCGAAACTGGACCCGATCCATTCGGCCACGATCGCCCCCATGACGCTGCTGGTCGCCGCGATCTTCAGGGCGGCGAAGAGGAAGGGCAGCGAGCTTGGAAGACGAACCTTCCAGAGGATTTCGGAATTGCTGGCCGAAAGAACCCTCATGAGATCGAGCATTGCGGGGCTCGCCGAGCGAAGACCCTGAACCATGTTGACCAGCGTCGGGAAGAAGCAGATGAGGCCGGCGATGATGATCTTGGGGGCGACGCCGTTGCCGAAGATCAGGACCAGGATCGGCGCGACGGCGATGATCGGGATCGCCTTGATGAAGACCGCAATTGGATAGAAGGCCTTCTCTGCGGTTGCGCTGTGAACGAACCAGATCGCCAGCAGGATCGCAACGAGATTGCCGAAGACGAAACCGAGGACGGCTTCGAGCAGCGTCGGCAGGAGGTTGCGCGTGAGAGTCGCGGCATTGTCGCGAAACGCATAGAGGACATCGACCGGCGCTGGCGCCATGAAGGTCGGGATCTTGAAGATCCAGATGACGGCCTGCCACAGCACGATGCAGCCGAGTGCGGCGAGGATCGCCGGCATGTTCGAAGACAGGACGCCGATGGTCGCGTCGAGGAGAGCCACCTTGCGCGGCGCCTTGGTGACCCCACGGATTTCGGAGTGCACGGCGTTGCTCATATGCATTCCTCCAGCAGGGCGCGCAGATGGGCTGTAACCCTGATGAAATCCACCGTGTCACGCATGGAAAGCGCACGGGGATAGGGCAGGTCGACCTTCATAAAATCCTTCACCCGGCCGGGATGGGCCTGCAGCATCAGCACATGCTGGCCGAGGAAGGCCGCTTCCGGGATGGAATGGGTCACGAAGATGATGGTGGTTCCCGTTTCCCGCCAGATGCGCAGCAGTTCCTCGTTGAGCTTGTCGCGGGTGATCTCGTCCAATGCGCCGAACGGCTCGTCCATCAGCAGGATGCGCGGCTTTGTCACCAATGCGCGGGCGATCGCCACACGCTGCCGCATGCCGCCCGACAGCTCATGCGGCAGGGCGTTCTCGCGTCCTTTCAGGCCGACCAACGCCAGCAATTCCATCGGATCGGCATAAGAGCTCTTGTCGTGCCTGCCGACTTCGAGCGGCAGGCGGACATTGTCGATGACGCTGCGCCATGGCAGCAGCGTCGCCTCCTGGAAAACGAAGGCGAAATCGCGGCCTTCGCGTGCCTGGCGCGGCGGCCGGCCGAACACCGAAACCGAGCCGTTGCTGATGTGAACGAGGTCGGCGATGCAGCGCAGCAGGGTCGACTTGCCGCAGCCCGATGGTCCCAGCATGGTGACGAACGAGCCCTCGGGAATATCGACTGAGACGTTGGACAGGGCGGTGACCTCATTGCCCCTGTCTCCGAAGCGGATGTCGAGATCGCGAACGGAGACCGCAAGCCGTGCGGTTTCGGCACGCGGCATCGGCTCCTTGATGGTGGCGGCACTCATCATCGTATCACCCGATCTGTTTGCGAATGTCGGTCGTCGCATCGAGGATCGCCATCGTGGCAACATCGTCGACGGTCGGAACCGTGCCGGCAAACTGTTTCAGGTCGGCATAGGCCTTGATCTGAGCCGTCCAATTATCCTTGTTCATCGCGCCCCAGCCAGTTTGCTTGGTGCTGTCGCCGAAGGAGAAGTCGATGACCGAATGGACTGCTTCCAGTTCGCTTGCCTTGTCGAGATTGGGATAGGCTTCCACCAGCATGCCGACGGCTTCTTCCGGATGGTCGCGAACATAGCCCCAACCCTTGGCGGCTGCCGTCGTGAAGCGGACCAGCACGTCGGAATGCTTGTCCAGCTGCTCGTCGGTCGTGTAGTAGACGTTGGCGTAGAGCTGCAGGCCGGCATCCCAGAGCATCATGTCGACGCGATCATCTCCCAGCACCTTCAGCGCATTGGTATTCGTCACCCAGCCGGTCACCGCATCGGCCTGGCCGGTGATCAGCTGGTTCATGTCGGAGCCCATGTTGACCATCTTCACCTTGTCCTCCGGAATGCCGTTCTTGGCGAGAAGGGCGCGCAGCAGGATGAAAGCGGTGGGCTGAGTGGCGATCGTCTTGCCGATCATGTCCTTCGGCTCGCGGATCGGCGCCTTTTTCAACGAGAAATAGGTAAAGGGGTGCTTGCGATAACCAGCAAGAAACGCCTTGACCGGCATGCCGGCCGAGCGCGCGAGCATGACAGAGGGGCTCGAAGAAATCTGGCCGATGGTGGATTGTCCAGCGGCCACGCCGGCCACTCCATCGACATTCGGGCCGCCGGGCACGATGGTGAGATCGATGCCCTGTTCGGTGAAGAAGCCCTTCTTCTGGGCCGCGACTTCACCGATCAGGCCGTTGGAAGCGAGCCAGCCGAGCTGCATGCGGACCTCGGCGACATCGGCAGCCTTGCCGGCGCGAATACCGATGAAAGTCTGCGTCGCGGCGAGACCCCCGACCAACGCAGCATTGGATAGGAAGCGGCGCCGATTCATCATGAATTGAGACATTCTGATAGTTCCCCTGTTGATCGGGCGATCGGACTTTTCGTCTCGTTATCCACCGATGGAGCGATGATGGGGGAATTCAGCGTTCTAATAAAGAACAATTATGCGGATTATTGATTGCCGAAAAGGCAACGCAAAGGGCAAGCGCGTCAGCCGGCGTTTTACGTGTACGAAGTCGGCAAGATGTCGCCAATGCGCTGCGTCACCACGCGCCGCGCAGGCGGCGAATAGGCCCATAAACCTGGGCGCTGGTCAGGCCGAGCGTTTGAGTTCGTCGGCCTTTGTCTGATCGACGCGGCCGCTATAGGGCAGAATGCGGCGCAGAACTTCCTGGGCGAGAGCCTGGGCATTTTGCCGGGCCTTGTCGAGATTGCTGACGCTTTCCGGGTCGATCGAATAGAGGGTTTGGCCATAGCCGAAGACTTCGCGATAAGCGGCGCGCTCGATGATGGGCGTGGAGAGCACATGGACCCGCCGGCTCGAGAGCAGTTCTTTCACCGACTGTAGTGCGCGCGTGGTGACCATCGGATTGACGCGGGTCAGCACGACCGAGTGCGGGATACGAATATCGGCGCGATCTTCCAGATACTGGAGAAGCTCGATGACATTGGTGGCGCCCTCCGCATCCATGGCGGATCCCTGGACGGGGATGAGCACATAGTTCGAATAGCCGAGCGCCTGTGCGAGCAGGGGGCTGCGGGCGCCGGGCAAATCGATGAGAAGGAAATCGACCTCGTCGCGCAGCTTGCGTGCATGCTGGCCGAGATTGGCGGCTGTCACATAGGGAATGACGGATAGCGAAGATGGCGCCCTGTCGCCCATCCGCTCATACCATTTGGAAATCCACAACTGCGGGTCGGCGTCCAGCACAGCCACCGAAAAGCCCATTCTGACGAGCTCGCAGGCGACGATGACGACGGCGGTGGTCTTGCCGGCGCCGCCTTTCGTATTGGCAAAGGTCAGAACGGCCATGGGCACTCCGTGGGGTGATCGGTCGGGCAACGCAATGGGATGGGCGAGGGGCTGTCATGGCTTGTGGAGATGGTTACGCATTTATGGTTAACAAACCATTTTGAATGAGGCTGCAATCCGCCCCGGCAGTGGCTTTGCGCACCGTTACCATCAATGCCGTTTATCGGCAGCCAGGATCTCGCGGGCGATCTGATCGAGCGCCACGGTCCTATCGACACCACCATGGGCGATCGCTTCCTTGGGCATGCCAAAAACGACGGATGTCTCCTCGTCCTGGGCGACGGTAAAGGCCCCGACCGCGTGCATTTCCTTCATGCCGCGGGCGCCGTCGTCACCCATGCCGGTCATGATGATGCCCATGGCGTTGGCCGCAGCCGATCGTGCAGCGGAGCGAAAGAGGACATCGACGGACGGCCGGTGCCGGGAGACGAGCGGACCTTCCTTAATGGAAACGACATAACGAGCGCCCTGCCGTTCCAGCAGCATGTGCTTGCCGCCGGGTGCGATCAGAACGTGGCCGCGCAGCACAGGGTCGCCGTGTTCGGCTTCCTTGACCTCGACTTCGCAAAGGCTGTTCAGGCGTTTGGCGAAGGCAGCGGTAAATTTCTCCGGCATATGCTGCACGATGACGATGCCGGGCGTGTTGGCCGGGAGTGCCACCAGCAGTTCGCGCAGCGCCTCCGTGCCGCCCGTGGACGCGCCCACGCAGACGATCATTTCCGTGGTCTTGGCCATGGCCCTGCCGCTCGGCGGCGGCAGCACCGCATCGGCTGTCAGCTTGGCAGTCGGTCCGCTTGCGGCAACCAGGCGCCGACGCGTGGTTCCAAGCCGGGCTGCTGCGGCGCCCTTGACGGTTTCCCGGATCATCGCGGCCGTCTCCGCCAGATGATCGGCGGCCGCGATCTTGGGTTTCAGGATGACGTCGACGGCGCCGGCCTCCAGCGCCTGCATCAGGGTTTCCGAACCGGCCTCGGTCAGGGAGGAGCACATGACGACCGGAATGGGGCGCTGCGCCATCAGCTTGCGCAGGAAGGTGATCCCATCCATGCGAGGCATTTCGACATCGAGCGTGATGACATCGGGAATTTCTTCCTGAATCTTCTTCGCGGCCACGAAGGGATCGGCGGCGACCCCCATGATCTCGATGTCCGGATCCGCCGAGAGCACCTGTGTCATCACTTGGCGCACGCTGGCGGAGTCGTCGACAATAAGCACGCGGATCTTTCTGGCCATGTGTCAGACCTTTCTGAAAACCGTGTTGGCGACCTGCTTCACCGGCAGGTTGAGCCCACTGATAGTTTCGGAATGACCGACATAGAGAAAGCCGCCCGGAACCAGCTTGTCGCAAAGCCGGGACAGCACCTTTTCCTGGGTCGGCTTGTCGAAATAGATCAGGACGTTGCGGCAGAAAACGATGTGAACCTTGTCGCCGATATCATAGGCCCGATCCATGAGGTTGAGACGGCCGAAGCCGATTCTTGCGCGTAATGTCGGATGGATGCGCACTTCGCCGCGTTGCGGGTCGCGGGCCTCCATCACATAGCGTTCGCGCCTTTGCGGATCGACCGGATCGACCATCGCGATCGGATAGACGCCCCTGCGGGCCGCCTTGAGGACATCTGTGGAAAGATCGGTGGCGAGAATGCTGTAGTCCGGCGCACCGTTGGCTTCGCGATAATCCTCTATCACCATGGCTATGGTGTAGGGCTCGGCTCCGATGGAGCAGGCTGCACTCCAGACGCGCAGCCGGCGGTGGCCGGCTGCCAGAAGCTCAGGCAAGGCGGAGCTTTCCAGATGCTCGAAATGCTTCGGCTCCCGGAAAAAATCGGTCTTGTTGGTCGTGACCGCATCGATGAGGTGTATGGCCTCGCGATCGATGCCGCCGCGCTTGAAGAGGTAGTCGCAATAGTCATCAAGATCGATGATGCCGGTTGCCCTCAACCGGCGCCTCAACCGCCCCTCCAGCATGGTGCGCTTGCCGGGTGGCATCTTGATGCCGCTATAGTCGTAAATGTAGCGGGCAAGCTGGTCGAAGTTCCGCCGGCTTAACCCGTTGTCACCGTAGTCTCTCAGATCCTGGGCTGGCACTTTAACTCTCACTCAAATGACGGCGGATCCGGCAACGGTCCGACCGGCGTCCGCGCTGACCAGCGAAACCGCGTCGGCCGGCGAAAAGAGTTTCGCCAGGTCGATGATGACAACGAATCCAGTTTCCCGGCGCACGACGCCCGCAATATATTCGGACGGCCAACGCACCCCGATATCGGGGGCGCTTTCGACCGATTGATGTTTGAAGGACGTGACCTCGAAGACCCGGTCGGCAACGAGGCCGAGCGTTAGCGCCTTGTCGGCGATTTTCACATCGATGACGAGGATGCGGGTATGCGGGGTCTTTGTCGTTCTGGACATGCCAAGGCGCAGGCGCAGGTCGATGACCGGTACGCCTTGGCCTCGCACGTCGCGCAGGCCGAGCAGATAGTCCGGCCCATGCGGAATGCGGAAGGCATCCTGATGATCCAGGATCTCTCTGACCACCTCGACGGGAACGGCAAAGCATTCGTCGTCGAGGCCGAAGGTCACATATTGGGCTTCTGAGTCGGGCACAGCCATTTACGCGCTCTCCTTGAATTCGGCATCATCGGCGTCAGGCCCACCCATGGACATGTCGAGGGAGAAGCCCTTGAGGCGGGCCTGCTGTGCGGCGACGCTGTTGTCGGCGCGGGCAGCCGGTGCCTTGGCAATCGGGGCCTTGGCAGCAGACCTGGACTTTGCCGGGCTGATCGCCTGATGGACAGGATGGTGCGCGGCCTGGGCCTTGCGTGCATTCGCCTGATCGACCTTGAAGAAGGCGATCGAGGCCTGCAGCTCCTCGGCCTGGGCGGCAAGCTCTTCGGAGGTTGCCGACATCTCTTCCGAAGCGCCGGCATTCTGCTGCGTTACCTTGTCGAGCTGCTGGATCGCTTCGTTGATCTGCGAGGCGCCGATATCCTGCTCGCGGCAGGCAGCCGAGATCTCGGCGACGAGTTCGGCCGTCTTGCGGATGTCGGGAACGAGACGCGAGAGCATTTCGCCGGCCTCGGTCGCGACCGTGACGGTTTCGCCCGAGAGGCTGGAGATTTCGGCGGCTGCGGCCTGGCTGCGTTCGGCAAGCTTGCGCACTTCGGAGGCGACCACGGCAAAGCCTCTGCCGTGCTCGCCGGCGCGGGCGGCTTCCACTGCCGCGTTGAGGGCGAGCAGGTCGGTCTGGCGCGCGATTTCCTGAACGATGGAAATCTTCTCGGCGATGGTGCGCATGGCGTTGACGGCGCGGTCGACGGCCTGGCCGCTGACCTCGGCATCCCTGGCGGACTGGCGGGCGATCTTTTCCGTCTGGGCGGCATTGTCGGCGTTCTGCTTGATGTTGGCGGCCATCTCCTCCATCGAGGCCGAGGCCTCTTCGGCAGAGGAGGCCTGTTCGGTGGCACCCTGCGAGAGCTGCTCGGACCCGGCCGACAACTGCTGGCTGCCCGATGATACGTTGTCGGAGGCAGACAGCGCATCGGCGACGACACCACGTAACCGCTCGACCATCGACTCGAGCGACATGCCGAGTGTATCCTTGTCCGACATCGGCTTCGGCTTCACCGTCAGGTCGCCGTTGGCGATCAGGTCCGCGATCGTTGCGGTGTTGCGCAGGTTTCCGGTCATGACATTGATGGTGTCGACGAGATCCTTGATTTCGTCGTTGGTCTTGATCTCGATATTCTGGTTGAGATCGCCTATGGCGACGCCTTCGGCAACCGCCTGGATCTTCTTCAGGCCGTTGTTGATGCCGAGCGCGATCCAGAGGGCGATGGCAGTCGAGAGCACGAACATGACGGCCAGCGAGGTGAGCAGAAGGTTTCGCGCGAAGGCATATTGTTCATTGGTCGACTCGTCGGTTTGATGCAGATCGGCGACGATCGCCTTGTTGACAGCGTTGACGGCATCCAGAAGAACCGCGCTTGCCTTGCGCCCCTCGCCCATGGAGAGCTCTCCTGCCTTGCGGTTGCTTTCCTCCGTATTCTCGACGGCAAGCTTAAGGACCTGGTCGTCAATTTGCTTCCAGGCCGGAAGCTGCTTCAGGAATTCCGCGCTCTTGCTGGCAACTTCCTCGTTAGCGCTCTGGGATAGTTTCTGTGCGATCTGCTCGATCGTTACCTCTTTTGCATGAACTTCATCGATATAGCCGCTGATCGCCTGCGGATCGTTGTTGAGGATGGCGTTCTTTTCGTTGCGGATCGCATCGAGCACGGCGCTGGAAAGATCGCCGGAATTGCGCAGACTGGCAGCCGGGCCTTGGATGATGTTCGTAATGGCCGAATTGAGGGAGGACAGGCTCATGATCGCCAGAACCGACATCCCGGTCGACAGCACGATCAGAAGGCCGAAGGCGAAGGCCAGTTTGAATTTGATGGTAAAGCGCATCTCTAAAAGACTCCTGGGGATGGAGAGGTCCGATGATTGAAGGTCGAATAAGTCAGACGGAAACCGTCTTGATGCGCGAAGACCGATACATTCACCCTTCCGCGAACCGGAACCGGTTCTTGAGGCCTGCGATACCATCCGCCAGCCTTTGATCCGGCGCCTTCCGGCGCCAGATCTTGTTGATGTCAGCCAGCCGCTCAGGCGCTCTGGCGAAAGTCATTGTCATCGGCGTCAGGCCCACCCATGGACATATCGAGGGAGAAGCCCTTGAGGCGGGCCTGCTGTGCGGCGACGCTATTGTCGGCGCGGGCAGCCGGTGCCCTGGCAATCGGCGCCTTGGCGGCAGGCCTGGTCTTGGCCGGGCTGATCGCCTGATGGACGGGATGGTGCGCGGCCTGGGCCTTGCGTGCATTCGCCTGATCGACCTTGAAGAAGGCGATCGAGGCCTGCAGCTCCTCGGCCTGGGCGGCAAGCTCTTCGGAGGTTGCCGACATCTCTTCCGAAGCGC
>Ga0207695_10000384_pt1 | contig 100121 bp, 93 predicted proteins | sample KBSC54metaG_FD_184354 | JGI IMG/M metagenome (GOLD analysis project Ga0207695, IMG submission 184354) | Corn rhizosphere microbial communities from Kellogg Biological Station, Michigan, USA - KBS C5-4 metaG (SPAdes) (version 2) | ecosystem: Host-associated > Plants > Roots > Rhizosphere > Soil... | reverse complement strand
GTTCGCATTCTTCGGCGCCCGCAGGTTTGAAAGATTCTTTGCCATGATGTTCCTCGCTCCATAACGCCGCCCAGGGTGATCCCGGCGACTCGCGTTTAAATCGGTTTCCAGCTCAGAGTTCGTAGTCTACAGCTAAGTCACACCTGAACTGCGAACTATGAACTGAGAACTAGTTCTCTAAAATTCTCACCAGATGCGGCACTGTCTTCACCATGCCGCGTATCGACTCGTTATCCACGCGTTCAACAATCTGGTTCAAACGCGTGAACCCCAGCCCCTTGATCACCAGCTTGTGCTTCACCGGCGTCGAGATGGCCGAGCGGTAGTACTGGATACGGATCTTCTTTTGTTGTTCGGCCATGATTAAAGCTCCTCAACCTGCTTGCCGCGTGCAGTGGCGACGGCGCCCCTGTCGCGTAACTGTACCAGCGCATCGAATGTTGCCTTGATGACGTTGTGCGGGTTCGCGGTTCCCAGGCTCTTGGTCAGTACGTTCTGCACGCCGACCGAGGTCATCACCGCGCGAACGGCGCCGCCCGCAATCACGCCCGTTCCTTCCGGAGCCGGCTTCAGCAGCACATGTCCCGAACCAAACCGCCCGAGCACCTGGTGCGGAATTGTCGTGTCGGTCAGGTTCACCTTGACGAGGTTCTTCTTAGCCGCCTCGATTCCCTTGCGGATTGCCTGGGGAACTTCCTTGGCCTTGCCCGATCCGTAACCCACCACACCAGAAGCGGCGTCGCCCACCACAACCAGTGCGGCAAACGACATGTTCTTGCCGCCCTTGACTACCTTGGTCACGCGGTTGATCGAAACCACCTGATCCTTCAGGTTGTACTGGTTGGCATCGAGTTTCTTTGTAGAAATCATCATTGCTCTCTCGTTTGTCCTCTCGGACTTGAATCTTACCGGCCGAAACTCTCGACCAAAACACTAAGGAGCGGCGCTCAGAACTCAAGTCCTGCTTCGCGTGCCGCATCGGCCAGCGCCTTCACTCGTCCGTGATACAGGAACCCACCGCGATCAAAGACGACCTTCTTGACGCCCTTCTCTTTCGCCTTCTCAGCGATGGCCTTGCCGATCTCCTTGGCTGCCGAAACGTTGCCACCGCTCTTGAGCTTCAGTTGCAAGCTCGATGCTGCAGCAAGCGTCTCACCCTTCTGATCGTCGATCAGCTGGGCATAAATGTGATTCAGCGAGCGGTATACATTCAGCCGTGGCCGCTCCGAGGTTCCGGACAGCTTCTCGCGGATACGCGTGTGAATGCGCTGGCGAATCTCGTTTCTCTTTGTCTGCGTAATCATCTTTGTCTCTTTCCTATCAGCGGAGCCGCCTCACGACCCCGTTCGGGTTTGATCATCCTTCACTTCGTTCAGAATGATCGCGCGAGGCTCAGACGCCTCGCAAACGCGATCACTTCGCTCCGGTCTTGCCGGCCTTCTTCTTCAGCTTCTCATCCGAGTAGCGGACGCCCTTGTTCTTGTATGGGTCTGGCTTGCGCAACGAGCGCATGTCAGCCGCCACTTGGCCAACCTTCTGTCGATCGATACCGCTAACCGTAAGGTGCGTCTGCTTAGGATCAATCGTAACGTCAATGCCTGTGGGCAGCGGAACCTCAATCGGATGCGAGTAGCCCAGCGTGAACACCACCGTGCCCTTGCCCTTCAATTCGGCACGATACCCAATGCCGACGATATCCAACTCCCGCGTCCAGCCCTTGGTCACACCCTCGACGGCGTTGAACACCAGCGCCCGGGTCAGGCCATGCACCGCGGCCTTATCGTCGCCAGAACGGTTCACAAGCAGGTGGCCATCCTTGGTCTCAAGCGAAATGCCCTCTGCAATCAGCGCGGACATCTTGCCCTTAGGCCCTTCGACCAGAACCGTGTTGCCGTCCACCTTGTACTTCACTCCCGCTGGCAGCGGAATCGGTTTCTTTCCAATACGCGACATCGAATTCAATCCTTTATTGGCTTGCGAGTCCCGATGAGAGGTCTCATCGTTCCACTGCAGCCGAACACCAGCTTTTAGCTGCTAGCAGCTCTCCCCAGCGATGATCAAAGCTGGAGCTAACGGCTAAAAGCTAGTCGCTGTCTTTACCAAACTTCACAGAGCAGTTCGCCGCCCACACCTTCGCGGCGCGCCTGGCGTCCGGTCATCACGCCCTTCGGCGTTGTCATGATGGATATACCAAGGCCGCCCTGGACACGCTTGATTTCGTCACGGCCGATGTAGACACGGCAGCCGGGACGCGAGATCCGCGCCAGGTCTCGGATGGCCGCTTCGCTTCCGCCGTACTTCAGGTAAACGCGGAGAACCATCTTGCCATCTTCTTCCTGCGTCTTGTAGTTCGAAATATAGCCCTCTTCCTTGAGAATGCGGGCAATCTCGGTCTTCAGCTTCGAAGCCGGAACATCCAGCTTCTGATGACGCGCCCGGATCGCGTTCCGGATCCGCGCCAGAAAATCTGCTACAGGGTCACTCAGACTCATTCCTTCTCCTTCATTCCCCGTTCGCTCCCGGTCTCACCTTCGATCAGGAGAACCAGCGGAAATGTGTACTACAGGGTTCAGGTTTCAGAGCCCAGGGTTCAGCAACTACTTAGCGCTTCATTCAGTTGTCAGTTTTTGAGCACTGACGCCTGATCCCTGATTCTGATCCCTACTTCGCTACCAGCTCGACTTGACGACGCCGGGGATTTCTCCCTTGAGCGCCAATCCGCGGAAACACAGACGGCAAATACCGAACTTCCGCAGATATGCGCGCGGACGCCCACAGAGCTTGCACCGGTTGTGTTTGCGGGAGCTGAACTTCGGCTTCCGCGCGTCCTTCACTCTCTTTGCAGTGGTTGCCATAATCCTCTATTCCCCTACGCGCCCTGCCGGAACGGCATGCCGAAAGCCTTCAACAGCGCACGCGCTGAGTTGTCGTCCTTCGCCGTGGTCACGATAGTGATGTTCATGCCCTTCAGCTTCTCCACCTTCGAGTAATCGATCTCAGGAAAGATCAGCTGGTCGCGCAGTCCGAGCGTGTAGTTGCCGCGCCCGTCAAAACTCTTTGTCGAAACGCCGCGGAAATCGCGAACTCTCGGCAGCGCCGTCGAAATCAGGCGATCGAGAAATTCATATGCCTTGTCGTTGCGCAGTGTCACCATCGCTCCGATCGACATGCCGGCACGAACCTTGAACGCCGCAATCGATTTCTTCGACTTGGTCGTCACCGGCTTCTGCCCGGCGATCTGCATGAGGTCGTTCACCAGCGGATCGAGCAGCTTGTTGTTCTGCGTCGCTTCGCCCAGACCCATGTTCAGAACGATCTTATCCAGCTTCGGAACCGCCATAGCGTTCTCGATGCCGAGTTCCTTCTTCAGGGCCTGCTTGATTTCCTTGTTGTACTTCTCTCTCAGCCTTGCTGCCATTTCCTTTGCTCTCTTTCTTCCGCTCTCGGAGTGGATCATTGATCCGTGTACCGTTTCGGAAGGTTTCCATCAGCTGCTAGCTTCTAGCCGCTAGCTTCCAGCTGCACCTTGGTCTTGCGTTGCTCCTCGCCTCAGCGTGATCAAGCTAGAAGCTAGAGGCTTGGAGCTAAAAGCTGCCTACTTCTTCGTGGGCAACTCGGACCCACACTTCTTGCAGATGCGGACCCGGCTTGTGCCTTCGGTCTTATAACCAACCTTGGCCACTCCGTCATTCGGGCAGACCAGAGCCACGTTGGACACGCTGATCGCCGACTCGTGCTCTGCAATGCCGCCCTTGGTGCGCTGTCTGCTCGTCTTGCTCGAAATGGTCTTCTTTACAACGCGCACATGCTCCACCAGCACGCTGCCCTTATCCGGGAAGACGCGAAGCACGCGCTGCACCTTGCCGCGATCCGATCCCGTGAGGATCTTGACCATGTCATTGCGATGAATATTCAAACTCGGCATATTCTTCTCTCTCAGAGAGTGACCGGGATTCTTCGTCCCGTTCTCTCAGTCCCTGGCTAGACGACTTCAGGCGCCAGCGACACAATCTTCAAAAACTTCTTTTCACGCAGTTCGCGGGCCACGGGTCCGAACACGCGGGTACCCACCGGCTCGTGCGCGTCATCAATCACCACCGCTGCATTCTCATCGAAGCGGATATACGTTCCATCGCGACGACGATGCTCCTTGCGGGTACGGACAATGACCGCCTTGACCACTTTGCCCTTCTTCACCGTGCCATCGGGCGAAGCTTCCTTCACCGCGGCAGTCACGATGTCGCCGAGACCGGCCTTTACTCCCAGTCCGCCACCGAGCGGCAGGATCACCTGCAGCTTGCGCGCGCCGGAGTTATCGGCCACTGCGAGCATGGTTCTCATTTGCACAGCCATGGATTCTTCTCCTTAAAACCGCTCCGCCTACTGGGCGGTCTTCGCTTCGGCGGTTGTTCCAGCCGTGTCCTCAATCTGTGCCAGCGACGAGCGCCGCACAATCTCTTCGAGCGACCACCGCTTCAGCTTGCTCAGCGGACGCGTCTCGCGGATCCGAACAACGTCGCCGAGTCGCGCAGAATTCTGCTCGTCGTGCGCGTAGAACTTCTTCGAGCTCTTGATGATCCTCTTGTACTTCGGATGGGCCTTGCGCATCTCGACCTCGACTACGATGGTCTTCTGCATCTTGGTCGAAACCACGTTGCCCACCTTTTCATTGCGCCGGCTTACGGGCGCCTGCTTCTCCGTTGCAGCTGTCATTCACCGGCTCCCTTCGCTGCGCTCTTCTTCGCGCTGGACTTCTTTGCGGTTGTCTTTTTCGCCGCCTTCTTCGCTTCGCCAGCCGGCAGCGTCGACACCAGTTCGTGCTTAGCGCCGCGAACACCCAGCTCTCGCTCGCGCGAAACCGTCTTGATTTGTGCGATCTCCTTGCGCAGCTCGCGAAGCTTCTTCACGCCGTCGCTCTGGCCCATCGAGACCTGGAAGCGAAGCCGAAACAGCTGCTCGGCAGAGGTCTTCTCCTGGGCCTGCAGCTCGTCGTCGCTCAAACTACGAATCTTTGTCAATTCCATCTCGTGTCTCCCGCGCTCCGCCTTCTGGCGCGTCTCTAAACTCTCGTACTACTCGGCGCTCTCGGCAGTCGAAGCTGCTGCGGTCTTTTCCGCACCCGGACGCTGCACGAACTTCGTCTTCAACGGCAGCTTGTGCGAAGCAAGGCGCATGGCTTCCTGCGCGATCTCGGGCGTGACGCCTTCCATCTCGAACAGGATCTTGCCCGGGCGCACAACAGCAACCCAGTGATCAAGCGCACCCTTGCCCGAACCCATTCGGACTTCGGCCGGCTTCTTGGTAATCGGCTTGTCCGGGAACAGCCGCAGCCAGATCTTGCCGCCGCGCTTGATGAAGCGGGTCATCGCAATTCGGCTCGCCTCAATCTGGCGGTCCGTGATGTAGCCGCACTCCATGACCTTCAGACCGTATTCGCCGAACGACAGCGAAGATCCACGCCATGCCTTGCCCCGGCGCTTGCCCTTCTGCTGCTTGCGATACTTCACTTTCTTTGGCATCAACATAACGAAACCCTCTAAAAGCAGCTACTAGCTTTTAGCTACTAGCCTCTAGCTCATTTCCTCAAGCATCCTTGCTCTCTGATCCACTAGCTAGAAGCTAGAAACTAGGAGCTAACGGGCTGCTCTTAAAACACTCCCGAGCCACCAGCTGCAGGCTGTTGCCGGCGCTTCTGCTCGTAAATATCGCCGCGGTAGATCCACGTCTTCACGCCGATCACGCCGTATGTCGTCTGCGCCTCGGCAAATCCGTAATCGATATCCGCACGGAGCGTGTGCAGCGGCAGACGGCCCTGCAGATACCACTCGGAGCGGGCGATTTCGTTGCCGTTCAAGCGGCCCGAGACGCGCACCTTGATTCCCTTGCAGCCGAAGCGGAGAGCGGAATCCACACTCTTTCGCATCGCGCGCCGGAAGCTCACGCGCTTTTCCAACTGCAGAGCGATGTTCTCTGCCACCAGCTGCGAGTCAAGCTCGGGCTTGTTCACCTCGATGATGTCAATAAACACCTCGCGGTTGGTGCGCTTGCCAAGCTCGGTCTTCAGCTTCTCGATCTCGGCGCCCTTGCGCCCGATTACGATGCCGGGACGCGCGGTGCGAATGAGGAACCTAAGCTTGTTGCCGGGACGCTCGATCTCAACCGAGCTCACACCGGCAGCCTTCAGCTTGTCGCGCAGCTCCTGCTTGAGCTTCACGTCTTCGACCAGGAGCTTGTCATAGTCGCGCTCACTGAACCAGCGCGAGCGCCATGGCTTGTTTACTCCAAGCCGGAATCCATAAGGGTGGACTTTCTGTCCCATGCTTTTTTCCTCAAACTCCAGGCCTACTTGCCGGCCTTTTTCTTGGCCACCGGCTTCTTCGCCGGAGCCTTCTTGGCTGTCTTTGCTGCAGTCTTCTTTGCAGCCGATTTCTTTGCCGTCTTCGCTGCCGGCTCTTCCGCCCTGGTCACCAGCTGCGAGCTGCCGCCATCGCGTTCTGCAACCGACACGATGATGTGGCTCAGCCTGCGCTGATACCGATAGGCGCGTCCCATCGGAGCGGGGCGGATCCTCTTCATACGCGGACCGTCGTTCGCCAGAGCAAGCTTCACATAAAGGTTGTCGACATCGAGATCGATGCCCTGCTCGCCCGACACGTACTTCGCGTTGTCCAATGCCGAGGTCAGCAATTTGTGTATCACCGGAGCGATCCGCTTCTTGGTGAACTGCGCCGTCTCCAGCGCTTCCTGAATTCCCCGGCCCTTGATCAGGTCCAGCACCAGCCGCGCCTTCTGCGGCGACACCCGCTGAAACCTTGCTTCGGCCCGGTATTCCTTTGTCTCGACTGCCATTGGTCTCTTCCTCAAACTCAGCTATTAGCTTTCAGCCATTAGCTCTTAGCTTTCCCGTCTACTTGCCCGCCGGCTTGGCCGAAGCCTCTGCCGCTTTCGATCCGCCGGTGTGCCCCTTGAACGTACGCGTCGGAGCAAACTCACCCAGCTTGTGTCCCACCATATTCTCGGTCACGTAGACCGGAACGAACTTCTTGCCGTTGTGCACCGCGATCGTGTGCCCCACAAACTCGGGGAAGATTGTCGAGCGCCGCGACCAGGTCTTCACGACCTTCTTATCGTTGGCCGCGTTCAGCACCTCGATCTTCGTCGTGAGGTGCGCATCTACAAACGGGCCCTTCTTCGTCGAACGTGCCATATACCCTCAGCTCCTCTACTTCGCCCGGCGGCTGACGATGAATGCATCGGTCCGCTTGTTGTTGCGTGTCTTGTATCCGCGTGTCGGCTGGCCCCACGGTGTCACAGGGTGACGTCCGCCCGAAGTCTTGCCCTCACCGCCGCCGTGCGGGTGATCGACAGGGTTCATGGTGACTCCGCGGTTCGTCGGACGGATTCCCATCCAGCGCTTGCGGCCCGCCTTGCCGATCGAAATGTTCTCGTGATCTGTATTGCCAACCTGGCCAACCGTCGCGAGACACTCAACCAGCACCTTGCGCGTTTCGCCGGAAGGCAGCTTCAGCAACGCGTAATCGCCTTCTTTGGCGACCAGCTGAGCCTGAGCACCGGCCGAACGCGCCATCTGCGCGCCCTTGCCGGGACGAAGCTCGATCGCATGCACCGTTGTACCTGCAGGAATATTCTTGAGAGGCAGCGAATTGCCGATCAGGATGTCAGCCTCGGGGCCGGAGCTCACCGTGGCTCCCACCTTCAAGCCCACAGGCTGGAGGATGTAGCGCTTCTCGCCGTCCGCATAATGCACCAACGCGATCCGCGCCGAGCGGTTCGGATCGTACTCAATGGTTGCAACCTTGCCCGGAACTCCGAACTTGTCGCGCTTGAAATCGATCAGCCGGATCTTCTGCTTATGCCCGCCGCCCTGGTGCCGCATCGTCAGGTCGCCCTGGTTGCGGCGTCCGCCAGTCCGCTTGCGCGTGGTCAGCAGCGGCTTGTGCGGCTTATTGGTCGTCAGGTCGTCATTGACCAACGACGTCTGAAAGCGCAACGTCGGCGTTATCGGTCTGTATGTCTTGATAGCCATCGTCTTTTGTCCTGGAGATCTGGCGTCCTATCGTTCGCCGCTCTCCCCGTTTCTCCGGACCACATTCGGTCCGATATCCCTTACTGTGAGCTTTCCCGGTCCCTGGGGTTTTCGTCCCCTCGGTCCCTTGTTACCTGCTTTAGAGGTTGCTCACGTACTCCGGCAGCTTCTCGCCGGCCTTCAGCCGAACATAAGCCTTCTTCCAGTCGGGCCGGTAGCCCGAGAACTTGCCGCGGCGGCGTTCTTTTCCCGCCACGTTCGCAGTCCGCACCCCAGCCACCTTCACCTTGAAGAGCGCCTCGACTGCCTGCTTCACTTCCGTCTTCGAAGCTTCAGGAGCGACGTCGAATACCAGCGTGCCTTCGGTTTCCTTCACGGCGAGGCCCTTTTCCGTAATCAGGGGCCGGCGAATCACTGTATAAATGGTCGGCATTACGCTGCCTCCGTTTGAGATGCCCGCTTGGAGATGCTCTTGGTCAGAGAATCTGTCAACTGCTCAATTGCGGACTTAGAGAAGATCGCCCGGTCGTAGCGAAGCAGATCGTAAGGATGCACTTCGTTGTTGAGCACCAGCTCGACACCCTTCAGATTGCGCGCACCCAGCATCAGCGCCTGCGAAAGCGTCTTGCCGTTCTCGACGATCAACGCGGTGCGATCCACCGAGAGCTTGTCGAGCGCCTGGCGATAGAGCTTGGTCTTGCCATCCTTCAGCTCCAGCGAATCCACCACCGTAAGCTTGCCATCGGCCAGCTTTGAAGCAAGGGCCGATCGCAGTGCGCCCAGAAGCTTCTTGCGCGGAAAGGCATAGTCATAGCTGCGCGGCTTGGGTCCGTGCACAGTGTGTCCATGGCGCCAGAGAGCCGAACGAACCGAACCGATACGGGCGCGGCCCGTGCCCTTTTGCTTCCAAAGCTTCTTGCCCGAACCGGCAACTTCGCTGCGGCTCTTGGTCTTGTGCGTGCCTTGGCGCAGAGAAGCGCGGTAGTGCTTCACCGCTTCCCAAAGCAGAGCCTCGTTCACCTGGCCGTATACTGCATCGGCCAGATCGAGCGAGCCCACCTTTTCGCCGTTCAGATTTACAACATCTACGTTTGCCATCATCTTCTTCTTCCGCCGAACCGGTGTTCGGCTTGAATCTTGTGCGCCATTAAGGCGCGCCTAGCCGCACCGCAGGTGCCTATTTGCGCTTGCCTTGTGCCTTCTTCGAAGCCTTCAACGGATCAACCGTAGTCGAACCGGCGAATCCACGACGCTCGCGCGGAGGAGTCTTCGCCTTCGAGATCATCACGTATCCGTCTCTTGCTCCCGGAACAGCACCTTCCACCATCAGCAAATTCTCATCGAGATCGATTCCGCGAATGCGCAGGTTGCGCACCGTAATCTGAGCCGCTCCCATATGACCTGGCATTCTCTGCCCCGGAAACACGCGGGACGGAAAGCTCGATGCTCCGATCGAACCCTGCACCTGGAACATGTGGCCGTGCGACTTGGGACCGCCGCCGAACTTGTGGCGGCGAACAACACCCGCAAACCCGCGGCCCTTCGAAGTGCCGATCACATCGACGAACTTGGCATCTGTGAAGATATCCACCAGCACGCGGTCGCCCGCCTTGGTCTCGCCCTGTCCATCTTCAGCAACTTCGACATCCACTTCCTTGATGAACTTCACCGGCGGCGCTTCGGTCTTCGCGAAGTGTCCCGCCTGCGGCTTGGTCACGTTCTTGGTCTTGATGAACTCGACCAGCCCAATCTGTGCCGCGTCGTAGCCGTCCTTCGCCAGCGTCTTCAACTGCGTAATCACGCAAGGACCAGCCTGAAGCACCGTAATCGGGTGCACATCGCCCTTCTCATCGAAGACCTGCGTCATGCCGATCTTTTTTCCTAGAATCCCTGTAACCGCCATCTTTCCCTCACCTCATCATGCAGAGCACTTAGCTCTGCACTGCCGGAATTGTGCGCCCGACAGGGCGCGTCTGCCGCACCGCAGGTGTCTACTTTTCGAACGCCTTGATCTCGACGTCGACGCCAGCAGGCAGATCGAGCTTCATCAGCGCATCCACCGTCTGCTGCGTCGGCTCAAGAATGTCGATCAGTCGCTTGTGCGTGCGGATCTCGAAAGCCTCACGTGACTTCTTGTCCACGTGCGGCGAACGCAACACGCAGTACTTGTTTTTGATCGTCGGCAACGGAATCGGTCCCGCCACCGTTGCACCGGTGCGCTTGGCCGTCTCTACAATTTCGCCGGTCGAGGTGTCCAGCACGCGATAGTCGTATGCCTTCAACCGAATTCTGATTCTCTGTCCTACCATTGGCTTCCCTCAGTTCACAGTTCTTAGTTCGTAGTTCGCAGTCGAATGAGCTGTGAACTACGAACTGTGAACTGGTTCCCGTTACTTGATAATTTCCGAAATCGCTCCGGCGCCTACGGTGCGTCCGCCTTCGCGGATCGCGAACCTGAGGCCCTTTTCCATGGCCACCGGCGTGATCAGCTCAATCGTCAGCTCCACGTTGTCGCCCGGCATCACCATCTCCGTGCCCGCAGGAAGCTCCGCCACGCCCGTCACGTCCGTCGTACGGAAGTAGAACTGCGGGCGATAGCCCTTGAAGAACGGCGTATGACGGCCGCCTTCTTCCTTGCTCAACACGTAAACGGTGCCCTTGAACTTGGTGTGAGGCGTAATCGATCCCGGCTTCGCCAACACCATGCCGCGCTCCACATCTTCCTTCGGAATGCCGCGCAGAAGGATGCCGGCGTTGTCGCCTGCCATGCCTTCATCGAGCTGCTTCTTGAACATCTCAACGCCCGTGCAGACCGACTTGCGGGTCTCGCGGAAGCCGACAATCTCGACGTCCTCGCCCACCTTCACCTTGCCGCGCTCGATGCGGCCCGTTACCACCGTGCCGCGTCCCGAGATCGAGAAAATGTCTTCAATCGGCATCAGGAACGGAAGGCTTACCGCACGCTCCGGCTGCGGAACGTACTTGTCCACCGCCTCCATCAGCTCGTCGATCTTCGACTCCCACTGTGCTTCGCCGTTCAAAGCTCCCAGGGCCGATCCGCGGATTACCGGAACATCGTCGCCCGGGAACTGGTACTTCGAGAGAAGCTCGCGAACTTCCATCTCCACCAGATCCGTCAGCTCCTGGTCTTCGACCGCATCGCACTTGTTCAGGAACACCACGATGCACGGAACACCGACCTGGCGAGCCAGAAGAACGTGCTCCTTGGTCTGGGGCATCGGACCATCGGTCGCAGCCACCACCAGGATCGCTCCGTCCATCTGCGCCGCGCCCGTGATCATGTTCTTGATGTAGTCGGCGTGGCCGGGGCAGTCCACGTGCGCATAGTGCCGGTTCGGCGTCTCGTACTCCACGTGCGCCGTCGCGATCGTGATGCCGCGCTCGCGCTCCTCAGGAGCGTTATCGATCGAGTCAAACGAACGAAACGCAATCTTCGGGTTGTGCTTCGACAATACCTTCGTGATCGCCGCCGTCAACGTCGTCTTGCCGTGATCAATGTGACCAATCGTTCCCACGTTCACGTGGGGCTTCGAACGATCAAACTTTTCCTTCGCCATAAGAAATCCAAATCCCTTTCAGTGGCTTGTACTTCCAGTTGCTCCCAGGGGCGCCGGCATTCCGGCTCCAGCCCCAAAACTTTTACTTCCCTTGCGCACGGCCGATAATTTCATCGGCGATCATGCGTGGCGCCTCTTCGTAGCGCGCAAACTGCATCGAGTACGACGCGCGGCCCTGTGTCGACGAACGAATGTCGTTCACGTATCCGAACATCTCCTTCAGCGGAACGATCGCCTTGATCACCTGCGATCCCGCTGCGTGTTCCATACCTTCAATCCGGCCACGACGCGAGTTGATGTCGCCGATGATCACGCCCATGAACTCCTCGGGCACCGTGACTTCGACTGCCATCACAGGCTCCAGCAGCACCGGGCTTGCTTTCCTGGCTGCTTCCTTGAAGGCGATCGAACCGGCGAATTTGAACGCCATTTCGTTCGAGTCGACATCGTGGTAGCTGCCGTCGAACAACGTCACCTTGATGTCGACCATATGGAAGCCCGCGAGAATACCAAGCTCCATTGCACCTTGTACGCCCTGGTCGATCGGCTTGATGTATTCCTTCGGAACCACACCGCCTTTGATGTCGTTGATGAACTCGTAGCCCTTGCCCGGCTCGTTCGGCTCCACGCGCAATTTGCAGTGCCCATAGTTACCCGAACCGCCGGTCTGGCGAATGTATTTGCCTTCAGCTTCGGCATGCTTGCGAATCGTTTCGCGGAAAGCCACCTTGGGCTCGCCTACGTTCGCCTCAACCTTGTGTTCGCGCTTCATGCGGTCCACAAGAATCTCGAGGTGAAGTTCGCCCATACCGCTGATGATGGTCTGACCCGAATCCTCGTCGGTGCGAACCTTAAAGGTCGGATCTTCATCGGCCAGCCGCGAAAGAGCGATGCCCATCTTTTCCTGGTCGGCCTTTGTCTTCGGCTCAATTGCGACCGAGATGACCGGCTCCGGGAATGTAATGGCGCCGAGCGCAATGGCATGGCTCGGATCGCAAAGCGTATCGCCCGTCTTGAGATCCTTCAACCCAACGCATGCACAGATATCGCCCGCGTAGATTTCGGTGATGTCCTCACGCTTGTTGGCGTGCATCTTCACGAGGCGTCCCACGCGCTCTGTCTTGCCGGTGCGCGGATTCTCAACGGTGTCGCCCGTCTTCAACGAGCCGGAGTAGATGCGAATGAACGACAGCTTGCCGAAGGGATCGTTGATCAGCTTGAAAACCAGAGCCGAAAGCGGCTCGCCATCTTCAGCCTTGCGAACCAGCTTCTGATCCGGATGGGAAGGGTCAATTCCTTCTACCGGAGGCTTATCGAGCGGGCTAGGCAGGTAGTCGACCACTGCATCCAGCAGCGTCTGCACTCCCTTGTTCTTGAATGCGGAACCGCAGATCACCGGGAAGACCTTGAGGTCGATCGTTGCCTGGCGGATGCCCTTCTTTAACTCTTCAATGGTCGGCGTCTCGCCCTCAAGGAACTTCTCGAGAAGAACGTCGTCTGTCTCGGCGATGACTTCGATCAACTGCATGCGGAAGGCTTCGGCCTTCTTCAGCAGATCAGCCGGAACCTCTTCGACCGAGTACTTCGCGCCCATCGTCTCGTCGTGCCACAGAATGGCCTTCATCTCAATGAGATCGATGACGCCCTTGAAGTTTGCTTCCGCGCCGATCGGGATCTGCAGCGCAACCGGCCGCGCTCCGAGCCTCTTGCGGATGGTGTCGAGGACGTGCTCGAAATCGGCGCCGTTCTTATCCATCTTGTTCACGAAGCAGATACGCGGAACCTTGTACTTGTCGCCCTGCCGCCAGACCGTCTCTGTCTGAGGCTGAACACCACTTACCGAATCGAACACCGCAACCGCTCCGTCCAGAACACGAAGAGACCGCTCAACCTCAGCGGTGAAGTCGACGTGACCGGGCGTATCAATGATGTTGATGCGGATGTTCTGCCACATGCACGTCGTAGCAGCCGACGTGATCGTGATGCCGCGCTCCTGCTCCTGCTCCATGTAGTCCATGGTGGCGGTGCCTTCGTGCACTTCGCCGATACGGTGCGTGATGCCCGTATAGAAGAGGATGCGTTCGGTTGCAGTCGTCTTTCCGGCGTCGATGTGCGCCATGATTCCGATGTTCCGGCAACGACTTAGGGGAATGCTGCGAGCCACTGATCAATCCTTTGCGGGCGCTTCCTGTCCCGCCGTTAAGTTTGAGGCGCCTTCGCGCCTCGTTCCATGCTGCCTACCAGCGATAGTGCGCAAAGGCCTTGTTGGCTTCAGCCATGCGGTGAACGTCTTCCTTCTTCTTCATCGCCGCACCGCGGCCGTTGGCCGCATCCAGCAACTCATTCGTAAGCTTGTCGATCATGCCCTTCTCACCGCGGGCACGGCCGTAGGTGATGAGCCAGCGAATCGCCAGTGAGGTACGCCGATCCGGGTTCACTTCGATCGGCACCTGATAGTTGGCGCCGCCCACACGGCGGGTCTTCACCTCGAGCAGCGGCTTGCAATTTTCTACAGCCTTCTTGAATAACTTGATGGCCTCTTCCCCGCCGCCCTTCTCCTCCAGGTTTTTCATCGCCTTGTAGAAGATGCCCTGCGCGGTCGACTTCTTGCCGCCCCACATCATCGAGTTCACAAACTTGGTGACCAGCGTGGAACCGTAGACCGGATCCGCTGCCACTTCCCGCTTTCCAATGTGCCCTTTTCTCGGCATAGTTCCTCAAATTCCTCAAGCGCCAGGCGCTCTGCTTCTGCTACCCCAGTCCCGGTTCCAGAACTACGCCCGGGAACCGCTGACTACTTCTTGCCCGCTGCCGCTCCGCCTTTGGCGCGCTTCGCACCGTACTTCGAGCGGCTCTGCTTCCGGTTGGCAACCCCCACCGAATCCAGCGTTCCACGAACCACGTGGTAGCGGACACCCGGCAGATCCTTCACACGGCCGCCGCGAATCAGCACAATCGAGTGCTCCTGAAGGTTGTGGCCGATACCAGGAATGTAGGTCGTTACCTCGATTCCGTTCGTCAACCGCACGCGGGCCACCTTACGCAAAGCCGAGTTCGGCTTCTTTGGGGTCTGCGTATACACGCGGGTGCATACACCGCGCCGCTGCGGCGAAGCCTGCAGGGCAGGAGACGCCGTCTTGTACCGCGGGGCCGTACGCCCCTTACGAACCAACTGATTAAAAGTAGGCAAACTAAACTCCTTACCCCAGAAACCTTCCGCCAACCTGCGTTCAGCCGCGAACAGACCTTAGGCCCTTTCCATGCTTTTAGCGCGCCTTGAAGCGCGCACGCGCACGGAAGCCCAAGTTGCTGCTTCGCGTCTGCCTTCGTTCCACTACCAGACGAGAACCAGGACGGTGATCGGTCGTCCTTATCGAGGAGCCAATTCCGTTTCGCTAGTTCCGGCTCGCATAGCCCTCCAAGGTGGAGTAACGCGCGAGCACCGATGCGATCGTCGCCTCACCGTCTTTCCTTCACTCGGCTTGGCGATTTGTCCCTGCCCTTCGCAAGAGGAGAGCTCTTCAGGACTCTGGCCGCCCAACTACCGCGGCCCTCGGGTGAAAACCAGCAAAACTTGCTGCTGGAATCTAACCGTTACGCGCTTTCCTCAACACACACGGAATGGCACGTTCTTGCGGAACCTTTTAAAGATAACAAGATTCATGGGTCGGGTCAATTTTTCTTCAGTGAATATCAGCCTTGAGGCGACTGAGACTGTCGCGACCCGGTCTTCTCGCAATCCAACCGGACCGCCGATCGCCAACTGAAGACGAAACAGAGAGGGGGCAGAGTATCGGCTCCGCCCCGCTTTGCAATTCGGAACTAACTCCTACTCGATCCGCTTCAACACCCAGGCGCCATTCTCCAGCGCAAAATCCGCCTGCTTCTTCGAGCTGATCTTGTTCAGCGGATTATGCGCGATGATGTCCTGGATCGTCTGTGGCACTCCCGTGAGGCTCGCCACCTCCGTATATTTTCCCGCCTTTGCCGTATCCGCGCCAGGCAACATCTCGTCCTGAAGATCTCCCATATCCTTCGCCTTCAGATGATTAGCCGGCACTGTGGTCACTACGATCGTGTACTTCTTATCTTCCAGGCTCCCTGGACGCCACTCGATCGTGTCTCCCCCGCCGGGCAGCGTAACCGCCTTCTTCCCCTCAGCCGTAAGCTTGAAGTCCGCCCAGAGCTTGTTCGGGAACACCTTCGTCCGATCCCACAGCTTCGCCGTCGCGCCCTGCCGCATTCCGGCATCATCCACCAGAACATTCACGCCAACCGGCGCAGTCTGATCGTACTTGTCCTGCACCATTTTCAGAGCCTGATCCTTGCCCAGTTCCGGCGCCGATTTGCATCCGGCCACCATCAGCCCCGTGCCCACAACCGCTACTACTCCCAAAGTCTTCCAGTTCAGCATTTTTGTCGCTCCCTCTCAGCGCACTTACAGGTCAGTTTTCAACGACCCGCCATTTTTCTCCTACTTTCCAGCGCTGTCAACGGATTTGCTTGTGACGCCACGCACACCTGTGCATTGGGCCAACGTCACGCTCTCAACCTGCGGTTCAATTTTTGGCGACGCGCTCCTGAAGAAGCTCGAGAAAACCATTCTCGTCCGACTGCAAGCACACCTCTGAATTCGGCTGCCCGGCTCCGGGAATGGTCATTCCCTTCGCGTCGACATCAAGGTGCATCGGCTTCATCGGGCAAAATTCCGGACGAAACGTGTAGGTCACAGCCACTGGATCAAACAAGGTTGGCGTCGGACTGTGGTTTGGAGTCCCGGCAATCCACTCCTGATAGAGGGCCTTCAACTGCCTGGTAAGCGCGGAGTTATATGCAAAGACGGCCTCGCGTTCCTTGTCTTTCAAAGGGACCTGCGTCGAGTCAAGGGGCATGACAAAAACCGGCACCCCCGACGACAGGAGCGCCGTCAGCCCCGCAGGATCGTTCAGAATGTTCCATTCCGGCTCGGCCGGCCTGGGCTTGCCTTCTTTATCCAGCCCGTATCCGCGATGGACGCTTCCGCCCATGATCACCACGCGCTTAAGCTTCTTGAATGCAGCCGCATCGCGCTTGATGGCCGCTTCTACCGTGAAAAGCGGCCCAATCCCGATGAGGGTGACCTGTCCCGGATGCGCGCGGGCCGACTTCAAAATGAACTCCGCGCCATCGCCGAACTTCGTCTTGGCATCGCCCTTGGCATACGCCGCCTGCGTCATCACGTTGTCGGTTTTCGTCGCCGGACCGGCAAAGACAGGGATATCGCTCCGTCCAACTGCCTTCAAATAACGATCGACAATCCGCGCCCGCATCGTCGTATCGCCAAATGCGGTAGTCACGCCAAGGACCTTTAGCTCCGGACTTTTCAACGCCAGCGCAAGGGCAAACGCGTCATCGATGTCGTCGCCAATATCCGTATCGATAATGACCATTTGCGATGCCGGAGTTGTCTTTGCCGCGGCACCAGCCGCTCGTGCTGACATCCCGGAGACAAATATAGAGAAAGACAATGCGAACAGAACGGCCAGAGCTCGAAGATTTTTCATCCCCAACACTCTAACGCCTTCGCCCTGTTCCGCTCCTTTCCTTTACTCTGTTGACGGTCGTTTCTCACCCTTATGTCAGAGCCTTCCAGAACCACCCGCCGCCAATTTCTTCAGCGGTCCACTTTTGCTGGCCTCGCGACAACCCTGCCCGCCAACACACTGTTCGCACCCTCTGATGCGCCAATAGCTGCGGTGAAGGACAAAGCGCCCTTGCATTCGAGCGCATTCTTTGCGCTTCCTCTCGGCGCCGTTCGCCCCGCAGGATGGCTGCGCCGCCAACTCGAGATCCAGGCCAGCGGACTCAGCGGCCATCTCGACGAGACCTGGGCTGATGTGGGACCCAACAGCGGCTGGCTTGGCGGCACGGGCGAAAGTTGGGAGCGCGGGCCCTATTTTCTGGACGGCCTGATCCCCCTCGCATGGCTACTCGACGACGCCCGGCTCAAGGCCAAAGCTCAGAGATATGTCGACTGGATCCTCACGCATCAGGCGTCGAACGGCATGATCGGTCCGGCCTCGAACGACGACTGGTGGCCGCGATTCGTCGCCCTCAAAGCGCTGACTCAGTATCAGGAGTTCACCGGCGACCAGCGGGTCATTCCCCTCATGGACCGCTACTTCCGCTATCAGCTCAGCGAGCTGCCCAATCGCCCGTTGCGCGACTGGGGTAAGTTCCGTTGGCAGGATGAAGTGCTCAGCGTCATCTGGCTTTACAACCGCACCGGCTCGGCATATCTGCTCGACCTCGCGCGGCTTCTCCATCAGCAGGGATACGATTGGCAAGCGCAGTTTGCCAACTTCCAGTTCAAGCAAAAGATCACCGCCGAATACATCAAGCTCAACGAAGGCGGCGGGCTCAAGGACATGGCGCTCTCCACGCACGGCGTCAACAATGGCCAGGCCATCAAGACTGGCGTGATCTGGTCGCTGGTTTCCGGAAACGATACAGACCGAAACGCCACAGCCCAGATGATCGCCGAGCTCCACCGCTATCATGGGGTGCCCAACGGAATGTTCTCGTGCGACGAACACCTTTCCGGCCGCGATCCATCGCAGGGTTCGGAGCTCTGCACTGTAGTTGAGTACATGTTCTCGCTCGAACGCGCTCTAGCCATCACCGGCGATGCCGCATTCGGCGATCGACTCGAGCTACTCGCGTTTAACGCGCTGCCGGGCACCATCACTGACGACATGTGGGCGCACCAGTACAACCAGGAGCCCAACCAGGTGGAGTGCAGCCTGCACCACAAGCCGTGGGTCAGCGACGGCCCTGAGTCAAACCTCTTCGGCCTCGAGCCCAACTTCGGCTGCTGCACCGCCAACTTTCACCAGGGCTGGCCCAAGTTCGCCGCCAGCCTGTTCCTGCTCTCCGGCGATCAGGCTTCGGATCAACGCGATGGTCTTGTCGCGGCAGCCTATGCGCCGTGCGAAGTGCGCGCCAATATTCGCGGAACGGCAGTCCATGTCGTCGAAGAGACTGACTATCCCTTTCGGGGAACGGTCAAGCTCGTCATTAACCCGACCTCGCCGCTCGCTTTTCCGCTGCAGTTGCGCATCCCCGCGTGGGCCGGGGGTGCGGTGATTACGGTCAACGGCAAGCTCGAGCCCCAGGCTAAACCGGGCGCCTTCGCGCTTGTTGACCGCACCTGGAAGCCCGGGGACAGTGTCGAAATCAAGTTCCCGCTTCAGCCACGCACCTCGCGCTGGTTCAACGATTCGGTTGCCATCGAGCGCGGTCCGCTGGTTTTCTCCCACGGCATCGGCGAAAGCTGGGTCAAACTTCGCGACCGCGGCATGACCGCGGATTGGCAGGTCTACCCAACCTCCTCGTGGAACTACGCCGTGCAGCTCGATCCGCAGAATCCAGCAGCAGGCATCAAGGTCTCCGAATCGGAAATCGGCGAAACGCCCTTCGCCCGAAAGACTGCTCCAGTCCAGCTTCGCGTGAAAGCCCGCAAGCTCCCCGCATGGCGAGCAGAAGACGGCGCAGCCAATGCGCTACCGCAGAGCCCCGTAACTAGCACCGAGACCGAAGAGGAGATCACCCTCATTCCTTACGCATCCGCAAAGCTGCGCATCACGGCATTTCCGGTGCTAAAAATATGAGCGCAATCTTTCAGTTGCGCTTCTCGAGTGCCGTCACAATCTTCTCTGTATCGTAGACACACCCGCCCCACACGCCCCCGCTCGCATCCACGAGCGCAGCCCAGAGTCGCGTGTCATCCGGAAGGTTCGGATGCGGCCTCAGATCGGGCCTCGCGGACCTTGCCGCCAGCCTGCGCGATCCCTCTTCCGCGCCGAATTCGCCTTCTCCATCTCCGACCAGGTTTACTTTTCCCGACAGGGCGCCCCGATCGATCACGATCTCGATCTGGTCTCCTTCTAAAACCTTCCCGATTGGGCCGCCCGCAAGCGCCTCGGGCGAAACATGTCCGATGCACGCGCCCGTCGACACGCCGCTGAATCGAGAATCGGTGAGAACCGCAACATGCTTGCAGTGCGGCAACTGCTTCAGTGCCGACGTCACCTGATACGTCTCCTGCATCCCAGCGCCCTTTGGCCCGCCGCAGATCAGCACGATCACATCGCCCTGCCCGATCCCGCCTGCCTTGATGGCCGCAATCGCTGCCTCTTCGGTCGTGAAAACCCGCGCCGGACCGCGATGCCGAAACAAATTGTCCTCGCCGATCAGCGAAGGATCGATCGCCGTACTCTTGATCACCGAGCCTTCTGGTGCAAGATTTCCCACCGGGAAGCAAACCGTCGCTGTCAGCCCGCACGATCGTGCCTTATCCGGCGCCATGATCACTTCGTCCGCATCGATGCCGTCAAGCTCCTTCAGTCGCTTGCGGAGCGCCTGCCGCCGTTCGCTCTGCTTCCACCAGTCGAGGCTCGCATTTAGCGATTCGCCGCTCACCGTCCTCGCGCCTGTGTCCAGCAGACCGGCCTCGCGCAGCTGCAGCATCACCTCCGGCACACCCCCTGCAAGAAAAACCTGCACCGTGGCAAACCCGCGCGGCCCGTTTGGCAGCGCATCCACGAGCCGTGGCACTTCCCGATTCACTGCCTCCCAGTCGCTGCGTGTCGGTCGTTTTAGCCCCGCCGAGAATGCGACCGCCGGCAGATGCAGCAACAGGTTCGTCGATCCCCCGAACGCCGCGTGCAGCACCATCGCATTGCGCACCGAACCATCCGTAAGAACGTCCCGCGCACCGAGCTTCATTTCATGCAACCGCATGATTGCGCGTGCCGATCTCTTCGCCGCATCCAACCATATTGCCTGTCCGGAAGGAGCAAGTGCTGTGTGCGGCAACGACAACCCCAGCGCCTCTCCGACAACCTGTGCCGTTGCCGCCGTGCCCAGGAACTGGCATCCCCCGCCCGGCGACGCACACGCACGGCACCCAACCTCCTGCGCATACTCCAGCGTGATCTGCTGCTGCGCGAAGCGAGCGCCGATCGTCTGCACTTTGCCGGCATCTTCCCCTGCCTCCGGCAGCAGCGTCACGCCGCCCGGCACCAGCACCGCCGGATACGCGCCTGCGGAGGCCAGCGCCATCATCATCGCCGGCAATCCTTTGTCGCACGTCGCAACGCCCAGCACGCCTTTGCGCGTCGGCAAGGACCGCATCAGCCGTCGCAACACCATCGCCGCGTCATTGCGAAACGGCAGCGAGTCCATCATCCCCGCTGTCCCCTGCGTTCGTCCGTCGCAGGGGTCGGTACACGCTCCCGCAAACGGGACCGAATGCAGGGCCTTCAACTCGCGCGCCGCCTCGGCCACCAGCAGTCCAACCTCCCAGTGTCCCGTATGAAAACCAAGAGCGATCGGCCTTCCATCTTCCGCCCGCATACCGCCGTGAGTACTGAGAATCAGAAATTCCGGGTCGAGCAGCCGAGTCGGATCCCACCCCATTCCCGCATTCTGGCTGAGTCCAAACAGATTTCCCGAAGGCTCCTTGCTCAGCATCTCTGCCGAAAGTGGCAGCACTCCCTCCGGACCTGCCGCGTGCGTCGTCACCTCGCGCAGTTCAACGCGATCCGTATCCAGAACCGATGTAAGTGAAATGGAACTGATAGCCGACTTCCTTTCGTTTCTACGCAACCATAAGATTGCAGTTCAAAAATCCTCCACCTACCGAGTGCTCTGAGTAGTCCCGGCCGCCACCGGCGTCAACCGGAAGACATGCGGTTTCGGCACCGCTGCCTCGTAAAACAGGTCTTCCTGCATATTTTCGAACGACTGCAACAAATCCTTTCCGCCTTCGCCTCCGATGTCGGCGCCGCGTGCCCGCATGCGTGCATGAATGAAGTGCGTCTCATCGCGATCTCGCACGAGCCATCCCACCGTCTGCGCCTGGTGAAACATCGGCGTCGGATAGTCGGCAAGGTTGATCCCGCTCTCCAGCGCCTCCGGAGAGAACGTGTCCACCGCGGTGCCATCAACGCTCAGCGTGTACCGCCCCGGCGACAGCCCGGTTATCCGCAGCATCTCCTGGTTCAACTGCTTCTCAATGTCCGACACATCCAGCAACAGCGCATCGGCCGCATTGCTTCGCATCAGCGGCAACGGCAACCCGTATTCCAGCGCCGTCCACTTCAGTCCCTCTGGACTTTGCTGCACCTCGCTGACCGAAGCATTCCGCGCGGCAACCACCCTCCCTGCGCGCCCATCCAGCGTCACGTCTGAAACCAGTTCCGGCGCATGCCAGCCTTTCAGCAGGGCCTCCGCCATCACCCAGTGTGCCAGCGGATCGGGATGCACCCGGTCCGGCAGCAAGAGAGGCGCGATCTTCGCATCCATCACATCTGCCTTCTCGATCGCCCCCACCACCGGCGTATTCAGATTCACGTACGCCGCCCCATACTTGTCCGCCAGCGACTGATCGATCTCAGCGAAGTGCTGCATTACCCCGTTGTAACCGCCCGCGAACGTTACAGGCCGCGTCGCATCGTCAAACGGCGATGGTCCAAGGAGAGTCAGTCGAACTCCCGGCAGATGCTCACGAACCGAATCAAGTAGATGCCGGTATCCCTTGACGTAGGTCTGCTCAATTTCATCAGTGGTCGCGCGGTATCCGCCGTCGTTCATGCCCAGCATCACCGTTACGACTGTCGGCCTCTCCGAGAACACATCCCGCTCCAGCCGCTGATCTACGGGGCCAGCCCAGCCACCGGTAACGCGATCTCCGCCGATTCCCGCTCCATAAAAATGCACGCGCATCCAGGGAAACCGCGTGGCCACGTAGACCTGCACCCACTGGTTGTACAGGTTTTGCTCGGTGATGCTGTCGCCGTAGAACACGACCGTGTCGTTGTTATGCAGATAGAACCCCTGCGCATTCGCCTCTCCCCCAACCGGAATTCCATCTTTTGTTTCAACCTTTGGCGTCTCCACCACAACATCCGCCGTCGGCTCCATCCGCAACGAGTCCGCGTTCATGGCCGCTGCCGGCGCAGTCGCCACCGCAACCAGCGAATCCGCGCATCCGTAATAGAGAAACCACTTGTCGTGGAAATACACCAGTCCCTCGGCGAAGGTGGTCCCCGCCGCATACTGTCCCGTTTTCTCATAGGGCAGTTCCGGCTTCAACACGGGCTTGTCTGTCTGCTGCAGCAGGTGCGCAGGATTGGTCGACTCGAACAGCGCTTCGCCCGCTGCGTATGCGCTCGGCCCCAGCACAGGGTCTCCACCTTGCTCTGCGTTCTTCCCGTTGTAGAGCACCACGATTCCCGCGCTCGTCAGAACAGGCGGAGGCCCAGTCTCCGGAAATGTGCTGTCAAAGTGTCCCGGCCGCGGTCGGAGCAACTCCACCGGATTGCCATCCGTGCCCTCCACGGGCGACCAGTGGATCGCATCCTCTGAAGTTGCGAGCCGGATCGCTCCCTCGCCCCAGTACATCCAGTAGCGCCCGTTGATTTTTGCCGCAATCAGCCGCCCGTCTTTGACCTGCGTTACGATCCCGGCAGACTTGTACTTCAGGCTGGCGTATTTGCCGCCCGACGCGGTAAGGAACGCCGGCCCATGCTTCTTCCAGCGCTTCAAATCGCGCGAGCTCGCAATCCCCACCGAGTAGGTCTCGCGATTCCACTGCGTGTACGTCATCACATACGTTCCGTCCTCGCGCTCCACAATGCGCGGATCCTCCACGCCCCCCGGCCACTCGCGCGCCTTCTGATCGTCCTCCGCGGGATAGAACACCGGTTCGTCCGAGCGCTTGAAGTGGATCCCGTCTTCACTCTCGGCCATGCCCAGCCGCGAAGTGTGCCCGCCGATCTCCATCGCGCCTGAATTATCCTCGGCGCGGTACAGCACATGGATCTTCCCGTGTCGCACAATCGCAGCCGGATTAAACGTGTGCAGCGCCTCCCATTGCACCGGCTTTTTCGCGATCGGGTCCTGAAAGGTCGTCGAAGCATTTGGGCTAACCACCGGGTTTCCCGCCGCAGGCCTCGCAAACGGGCCGATCACCCATGGCACCGTCCCCTGCGCCGAACTCGCTGCTGCCGCAAGCAGCAGGATCAGTCCAGCAATCGACTTCAAAACATTCTTCAAGCTCATTCTCCGTACCGGGAAATCTTAAGCTAAGAGGTGACAGCTAGTAGCTGGCATCTGCCTTATAGAAACTCAGCGCCGCATCCCCCTGCTCCAGCACGCGCGCCCGCTCAAGCGCACCATATCTTTCTTCAAGCTTTTCTCTTCGCCGATGTTCCGCAATCACCACCGCATCCGCCGCCAGCAGTCGTGACGCTTCTCCTCCGAGCAGATCCAGAGTCTGCACGTATTCATGCACTTCATCGTAGGGCGGGTCCAGGAACACAACGTCGAATACAAGATCGGTGCTCGCCTGGCGCACCTTCTTCAAGAACGCCGCAGCGCTCACCGCTTCCACGCGCACTCCGCCGCGCAGCCCAAGCTTGTCCAGATTGCTTCGAAGGACCCTCAAAGCTGACTCGGCTCGCTCCACCAATACGACACGTTCCGCGCCACGGCTTGCCGCCTCGATCCCCACCGCTCCCGAACCCGCGTATAGATCGAGAAAACGTGCACCCTCCATTCGCGGCGCTAATACGTTGAAGAGCGTCTCGCGCAGCCGGTCGCTCGTTGGCCGAGTCTCCACGCCCGGAGGAGCCTCCAGCGTCCTTCGTCGCAACATCCCTGCAATCACGCGCATCGCGAATCAGCATACCCGACCCCGCGCCCCTGCCGTACCTCCCCAGCTACAGCAGAGGGTGCGCCTTTTACAATTCCTCTATGCGAGGCTGGACAATTCCGCTCGGGCGATGGATGGGCGTGGAGATGCGTATGCACATCTTCTTCCCTGCCCTTGCCCTCGTTTGTCTCGGCCTGAGCAGCAGCTCCGGCTCCGGAGCGCTTCGCGGGCTTGGTCTATTCGGCCTGTGCGTTACTGCCGTCTTTGTAAGGGAAACGGCCCGTCTTATCGTCGCTGCCTGCTTCAATCTCAAGCTTCGCGCGGTCCTGCTGCTTCCCATCGGCGGACTTTTCGCCTACGCCAATCCCGAAAGTCAGGAAGCCGCGAACAAGGGCGCCGGTGAATTCGCCATGGCACTCACCGGACCTCTGGTTAACGTCATCACCGCCTTCATGATCGCGGCAGCTACCATCGGGGCAGGCGGAGATGTCCAGCTCTTGGCGCGCCCGCTCGTCACCCCCGACCACCTTGTTCGCAGCATGGTCTGGATGCAGGCCGGCCTCGGCCTCCTGCACCTGCTTCCCGCCTATCCACTCGACTTCGGCCGTTTGCTGCGCGGAAACTTCGCGCGCGTCCATGGGCTTACCCCAGGGGAACGCGCTGCTTCCGGCCTCGGTCAGCTCATCGCTGTTGCAGTCATGGTGCTCGGCTGGCTCGTAGTTCACAGCCCCTGGCTCATCATCGCGGGATTCTTCATCATGATCGGCGCGCAGATCGAAGACCAGGGCGTCTTCTTCCAGTCCGTCGTCGACACTGTCCACATGCGCGAGGTTATGCTCACGGACTTCGCCACTCTCTCGCCATCGGACACGCTCGCCGACGCGCTCGGACGCTGCGTACATTCGCTGCAGGAAGACTTTCCCGTCGTCCGCGGACCGCAACTCGTCGGCATCGTCTCCCGCCAGCGCATTGTCGAAGCGCTTCGCAACGATGGCAACGGCTACATTCAGGGCATCATGTCGCGCGCCTTCCAGGTCGCCCGCCCCGAAGACACGCTCGGAACCACCATCCGCCGCATCTCCGCCGGCCATGGCCTCTCACTGATTCCCGTCACCGAAAGCGGCAAAGTTATCGGCATCGTCAGCGTACAAAACTTGATGACGTCGATGTCTCTCCTCTCCGAGCAGCGCCGCCTCGAATCCGAAGAATCCAGCGAGTAGAACGAGCTGCTCCGGACCCACAATGCCTGTTACACAAGATCCTGTGTCATCCTGAGCGAACGGAGCCCCACGCGCCTTCATCAGCGTGGGGTGGTGAGTCGAAGGATCTGCAGTTGCTTTTCATTGGAGGGTCGCCACGACGAAGAACGTCGAAGCGTAAGGGTCAGCTATATGACCTATGATGGGTGGGAAACCTAACCCTCGTGAAATTCCACCGTATCGAGAACCCAGCATCGCCGGATGAGGCGCAAATCGCCTCACTACTAGCCTCCGGAGCAGATCTTGTAGTCCTGCAGTTTTCAGACTCAGCTGCCTATGACGAAAAGTTACTCGGCCAAGTCGACCGGATGTGCGAGCGGTTTGGTGCACGATTGAATGTCAGATTCTACGGACATTACCGTTCACAGTTTGACTGCCGCTCTCTTCGTTACCTACCGTCGGTCCGTTCGCTGAATGTCGACTGCCTGTGGACAGATGCAATTCATCTGGAAGTACTTGACGACCTTTCTGGACTAGAGGAATTCGCGTTTGGAGTCTCTAATGCGGATGCTCCCAACCTCCTTGAGAGCAAAGCTCTATCTAGACTTCGAAAGCTCCTGCTGGCGCCGACGCACAAGAACAACATAGATCTCGCACCGCTGGCGTCGTACGCTAACCTCGAAGAACTGTCCATCCACGGGCATACTCGCCACATCGAGTCGATTGCAAACTTACCCCGCCTGCAGAAGCTTTGCTTGGGTGAAATCGGGAAAAATCAGTCACTTTCCTTCATCAAACTGATCACGCGATTGAAGGCGCTGACGTACATTCTCGGTGGTCGGCTGAATGTTGATGATCTAGCTCACGCCAGCCTAGAACGACTAGAGCTCGTGAGAGTCCTAGGGCTCTCCGAAATCAACCTGGCGTTGTTTCCGAGCCTTGAGCGATTGACAATTGAAGATCAGTTGCGGTTGAACGAATTGGACATTCGTCCCTCGCGTAATCTTCAGCGGCTTTCTGTGTGGAATTGTAAGAATTTGACACGCGTCATTGGGATCGGGGCTGCTGATTGTCTAGAGAGCCTCCGAATTGGACGAACGGATGTAGACCTAAACGAAGTCCTGAATCATCTTCCGGTGAAATTGAAGGCGCTTACGCTTCACAGCTATCGCAAGGCGGTCGACGACGGCGTTCAGCTGCGAATTGCATCACTTGGACTTCCGAGTGCTTATTACACTGGCGCTCCTTAAGAGCGATCCTGGGTCTGGTGTTGGCATGAGAATGGACGCATTATCTGAATGGTCCCATATTGTCGTCTACTCTTCCGTTACAGATTGCCTCGCCTCAAAGCCCCAACCACTACCATGTTCTAAGCAATGCCCGACGCCCTCGCCCCCGGCCTCTATCTCGTCGCCACGCCCATCGGCAACCTCGGCGACATCACGTTGCGCGCACTTGAGGTTCTGAAAAGCGCAGACCGCATCGCGTGCGAAGACACCCGGCAAACGCAAAAGCTTCTCAATCACTACGGCATCGTCACGCCCACCATCAGCTACCACGAGCACAACGAGCGCGACCGCGCGGCGAAGCTGATTGAAGAGCTCAAAGCTGGCGCTCGCATCGCCGTCGTATCTGACGCCGGCATGCCCGGGATCAGTGATCCTGGCTGCGTCCTCGTTCGCGAAGCCATCGCCGCCGGGGTGTCTGTTATTCCGATCCCGGGAGCCAACGCGGCGCTCAGCGCCCTGATCGCCTCCGGCCTTCCGACGGATGACTTCCACTTCCTTGGCTTCCTGCCTGAAAAAGCCGGCGCGCGCCGCACCCGCCTCGAATCCATAGCCGAAACCCCGCGTGACACGGCCCAGACCGTGATCCTCTACGAAGCCCCGCACCGCATCGCCGACACGCTGGCCGACCTAGAAGCCGTCTTTGGCCCCGCTCTCCGCGTCGTCGCCGCCCGCGAACTGACCAAGCTCCATGAAGAATTCCTGCGCGGCACCGTCGCCGAAGTCCGCGCTCAGCTAGCGGCCCGCGACCGCATCCGCGGCGAATTCGTTCTCCTCATCGAAGCGCCCACCACATCGGGTGCCGCCCTGAGCGGAGAGAAGGGTCTCTTAAACGGGACCGGGGAATCCATCTCAGATCAGGTAAAGCGTCTTCAAACCGAGTCCAACCTCGACGAAAAAGAAGCGCTGAAACGCCTCGCCCGGGAATCCGGCAAATCGAAGAGTGAGCTGTATCGCGAACTCCAGCGCGAGAGGGCAAAACGCAAGTGAAGTCCGCACTTACTACTCACTGTTCCCTAGTCCCTGCGAAGCTCACACCCATCCTCCATCGATTACATAGGACTGATTTGTAATCGCACTCGAATCATCCGCCCCCAGAAAGAGCACAAGCCGCGCCACGTCCTCCGGCAGAATGTCCCGTTTCAAAGCCTGTGCTGCCATGATCTCCGCCTTATACTCCGGCGTGTAGACCAGCCGCTTCTGCTTCTCCGTCGCAATCGCCCCCGGCAGCACCGCATTCACGCGAATGCCCGAGGCCCCGAGCTCATGCGCCATGGTCCGCGTCAGCCCAACAATCGCCGCCTTCGCCGTTACGTAAACCGGCACCCCCGTCGACGGAATCATCCACGAGATCGACGACATGTTGATGATGCTTCCCCGTCCAGCTGCTTTCATCGCCGGAAGCACTGCCTGCATCATGAAAAACTGCGGCCGCAGATTCACCGCGATCGACTGGTCGAAGTACTCCTCGGTCACATCCTCGATCTTGTGGCGCTGGTCGTTCGCCGCATTGTTCACCAGCACATCGACGCCGCCGAGTTGGTTGATCGCTTCTTGTGCTCGCGCCTTCAACCCGTCCACATCAGTCAGGTCGCAATGGAAGAACGCCGGCGTCGATGCGACTTCCGGTCGCAGTCGCTCAACCAGTTCCTCAGCCTCCTGGTCTTGAACATCAAAGAAGGCGACTCGCGAACCCTGGCGCCCGAAGTGCTCAACAATCGACGCCCCAATTCCCGTCGCGCCGCCCGTCACGAGCACCGCTTTATCCCGCAGACTCGGATAACTCGCGAAGCCCGGTCCCGCCACCCCTGAATCTCCCATCGATGTCCTCTCCCGCTCTCCTCGAGGATGCCGCCTTTAAAACGGTCCAAGTATAGAACCATCATGGACTTCCGGGCATGCCCAATCCGCGTCCATCCAATACCACGGGCTGGTACGCCGTGATACACCGTACCGCATCGCGGGTGCATACTGATATGTGTGCCATCATCGGGGCTACTTCCCCTTGGAAACCTCACATACCTTCATTCTGGCTATTGAACTTAGCAAGATTTTGGATCGAAACCGCGGCATCACAGCGGGCACCAGAACCATCGCTCCGCGGCTTCAGACCGAGTCCGGAGAAGGATTTTCCCGCAAGCTGCGGGACCGTCGCGACGTTGAGCCTTTGCAACACACGCCCGCCGCGCGGAAACATTTTCAGCTATCTGCCGGAGCCCCGCTACGGGTCGCCGCGCACGGAGGGACACAATGTCGGACGCTGCTCGCTATCCCGGAATCCGGGTCACCGCCAACGGAAACCAGCTCGTCTCGTACCACACCGAGACCCGCATCGCCGAAGCCGGCGTCTTTTACCCGATCACGCCTTCCACCGAAGGCGGCGAGCTCTTCCAGCAGGCCTATGCTGAGGGCAATCTCAATGTCTTCGGCAAAAACACCATCGCTATCGAGACAGAAGGCGAACACGCTGCCCAGGGCGGTGCCATTGCCCACTCCGTCTGCGGCAAGCGCGTGGTCAACTTCACTTCCGGCCAGGGCGTAGTCTACGGCGTCGAGCAGTACTATCACGCGCCCGGCAAGGGCTCCACGATGGTCCTTGAAGTCGGCGCTCGCGCGCTCACCAAGCACGCCCTCAACGTCCACTGCGGACACGACGACATCTATGGCGCGCTCGACACCGGCTGGATTATGGTCTTCGGCAAAGACGCCCAGCAGGCAGCAGACCAGGCCCTCATCCTCCGCCGCGTTACCGAGCTATCGCTCACGCCGGGCATGAACATCATGGATGGCTTCCTCACCAGCCATCTGGAACGCACCTTCTACAAGCACGAGTCCGAGCTGATCCGTGAATACCTCGGCTCGCCCGAAGACATCATCGACTGCCCGACCGAAGCGCAACGCGTCCTCTTTGGACCCACGCGCCGTCGCGTTCCCAAGATGATGGACCTTGCCAACCCTGTCCTCCTTGGCCCCGTTCAGAACCAGGAACACTACATGAACGGCATCATCGCGCGTCGCAACAACTTCGCGGAGCCGATCCTGCAGTTTCTGGAAGAAGCCTACGTTGACTTCGGCAAGCTCACCGGCCGCTACTACGGGCTTGTGTCTCAATACAAGTGCGATGACACCGACACCGTCTTCGTGTCCCTCGGATCCGCGGCTGAAAATATCGAAGCCGCCGTTGACTACCTCCGCGAAACCAAGGGCGTCAAGGTTGGATCCATCCACGTCAACGTCATTCGCCCCTTCCCTGAGGCAGCGATCGTTGCCGCGCTCAAGGGCAAGAAGAACGTGATCATCCTCGAACGCACAGACGAAGCGCTCTCCGGCGACAACCCACTTGGCCGCGACATCCGCACAGCTTTGTCGAAAGCGATCCAGACCGCTGGCCATGGCGCTTCCGAAGGTCTGCCGGCTATGTCAATGGACGAAGTGCCGCACATCTACTCCGGCAGTTACGGCCTCGGCTCCCGCGACTTCCGCCCCGAACACATCATCGGCGCCTACGAATTCGCCACCGCCGGCCGCGCCCGCAAGGATGGCAAGACCGCGGCTGACGGCGTCAGCTTCTTTGTCCTCGGCATCGAACACCCCTACGCTGTCATCGCCGACGAGATGCCTTCTCTCCTTCCCGAGGGCGCTGTCGCTGTCCGCTTCCACTCCATCGGCGGTTGGGGCGCCATCACCACCGGCAAAAACCTCGGCGCAATTCTCGGCGATCTCAACGATCTGCTCTACGAGCGCGACGGCCTGGTCGACGAAAAGGGCAACCCTAAGGAAGTCATTCACGTCAGCGCCAACCCCAAGTACGGTTCTGAAAAGAAGGGCGCGCCCACCAGCTACTTCATGGTTGCCGCCAAGGACCGCATTCGAGTCAACTGCGATCTGCGCCACGTGACCACGGTCCTCTGCTGCGATCCCAAAGCCTTCACCCACTGCAATCCGCTCGACGGAATTCAACCCGGTGGCGCTCTCATCTGGGAGTCCGACGCCGAAGGCGAGCGCGCGTGGGAGAACCTCCCGCAATGGGCACGTAAGCAGATCATCGAAAAGAAAATTCGCGTTTACACGCTCCCCGGATTCGAGATCGCCCGCAAGGCCACCGATCGCGCTGACCTTCAGCTCCGCATGCAGGGCAACGCCTTCCTCGGCGCGTTCTTCGCAGTGAGCCCCCTGCTCCAGGAGTTCGGAATCACCAGCGAGCAATATCGCGACGTCGTCCGCAAGCAGTACGTCAAGAAGTTCGGCAAGCTCGGCGAAGGCGTCGTCAACTCCAACATGGAAGTCATGACGCAGGGATTCGAACAGGTCAGAGAGATCAAGATCGGCGAAATCACGGCCCGCGATCACTCCAGCCTGCGCGGCCAGGCGCTACTCCCCGTGCTTGAGCCAGTTCCCGCGTTCGCTGAAGCCGGCGCCGGCGAGAGCTGCACCGTCAGCGGCTGCCGCTCCACGCCCCCGCCGACCGGGCAGTCCGCGAGGCCGCCGGTTGGCACTATCTCCATGTTCGACTCCGAGTTCCGCAACAACTTCGGCTACGATCAGCCCGCCACTCCGCTCGCGGCAATGGGCGTCATCGCCGCGGCCACTGGTGACACGGCATCCAAGTACGTCGCTCGCCGCGAAACTCCGCTCTACATTCCTGAGAACTGCACGCAGTGCATGGAGTGCATCTCGGTCTGCCCCGACACCGCTCTGCCCAATACCTCGCAGGATCTCGGCACCCTCTTGAAGACCGCGGTCTCCCGCTACGTCGGCATCCCCTCCGAGCGTGCCAAGATGCTCGAGAAGCTTCCCGAGATTGAAAAGCAGACCCGCACCCGCATGCTTGCCGAGATCAAAACCGGTACGCCTCTGCCGAAGATCATCCGCGAAGTCACCGAGTCCGTCGATGGCTTCTCCGCCGACGCAAAGGCTCAGTTCTACAAGATCATCGAGCAGGTTCCGATGGCCTATCAGAAGGTCAACGCCATCTTCTCCTCGCCCGAGCGCAAAGCTCCCGGCTCCGGCGGCATCTTCTCCATCTTTGTCAGCGATCTCTGCAAGGGTTGCGCGGCATGCGTTACCGCCTGCGGCGATCACGAGGCTCTTAAGATGGTCAAGGAAACCGAGGAAGTCAACGCCGAGCACGAGACCGGCACAGCCTTCCTCAACCTGTTGCCCGACACCTCTCAAAAGTACCTCGGCCTCTTCAACGGAGCCAACCCGGCCGACTCCAAGACCGCCACGCTTCGCAACATGCTTATGGTGCGCACCAACTACGACGCCCTCGTCGCCGGTGATGGCGCCTGCGCAGGCTGCGGTGAGAAGAGTGTTCTTCGCTCCATCGCCGCGGTGACCGAGGCGTACATGCGCCCCGTTTACCACACCAAGGCAGATCGCTTCGTATCCAAGGCTGGCCAGCTCGAAAAGACCGGCGTGGTGAAGTTGGAAGCGCTGAAGGCCGCGAACCCCGAGGAGTACGCAACCCTTCGTCAGACGATCGCGCACCTTATTCTCGGCCTCGGCGGCGAAAGAACAGAGGACACCCACAGCCGCATCGCCGCGCATGAAGAAGCCAACGGTCCAATCACCGACGCGCAACTGGTCGAAGCCATCGCCGCCGTTCTGCTCACCGAGGCCTTCAATCACAAGAGCCTCCAGCCGGTCGACGGGCGCCTCGCCAACGGCATGTCTGTAATGGCCATGGCTGCGCACACCGGTTGCAACACGGTCTACGGCTCAACCTCGCCGAACAATCCCCATCCTTACCCCTGGATGAACTCACTCTTCCAGGACGGCATCACCGTGGGCTGGCTTATGGGCGAAAGCTTCATCGTCGACCACGCCCGCCGCTCCGTCCTCCCCGAGCGCATCACCGACATCATCCTCAACGGCAAGGGCGTCTCGCCACGCGAGTATTACGAGTTCACCCACTTCACTGACGCGCTGATGACCGACCAGGAAATCATCGAACTCCCCAAGGTCTGGGTGGTCGGTGGCGACGGCGGCATGGGCGACATCGGCTACCAGAACATGTCCAAGGTGATCCTGCAAAACCGGCCCAACGTAAAGGCCGTCATGCTCGACACTCAGGTCTATTCCAACACTGGCGGTCAGAACTCCGACTCAACCCCCATGCTCGGCGGCAACGACATGAACGTCTTCGGTGCAGCCACGCAGGGCAAGAACACCGAGAAGAAGACCGTCGCCGAAACCTTCCTCGCAGGGCACGGATCCCCCTTCGTCGCGCAGGTCTCCATGGCCAACGCGCCTAAGCTTTACCGCGCCATCCTTGACGGCCTCGAGTATCGCGGCACCATGTTCCTGCAGGCATTCACCACCTGCCAGCCTGAGCACGGCGTCGCCGACGACATGGCTCTCCACCAGGCGCAGCGCACTCGCGACTCGCGTGGCGTCCCCGAGTTCGTCTTCGATCCGCGCAAGGGCGAGAGCTACCAGGAAGCGCTCGACATCACCGGCAACCCGAGCAAGGAACTCGACTGGTACGAGACCAAGCTCAAGTCCACCGGCGAAACGATGCGCTACACCGTGGCTCACTGGTGCACAACGGAAGCCCGCTTCCGCAACCACCTCAAGAAGATCAAACCCGAGCAGGCCGAGAAGCTTATCCACCTCGACAACATGCTGGTGCGCATCACGCAACAGGATGTCGTCTACCGCCGCTATCTCGATCAGTCGCACCTCTCCTTCATTCCCGACTTCGGCGTATACATCAAGTTCGAAGAGAACGGAAAGATCGAGTACCGTGCGCTCAGCCGTCAGCTGGTCATGTTCTGCGTCGAACGCCGCAAGGCATGGCGCATGCTCCAGTCCAAGGCCGGCATCGTCAACAAGGAATACCTCGCCCAGAAGGCAATCCTCGCCGACGTGGCCGCAGGCAAGATCCCAACCGAAGACTTCCTCGCCCGCGCCCACGAGCTCGTGGCCGAAAAGCTGGGCCAGGCAAGCCCGGCACTGGCGAAGGCATAGCAAGTATCAGGGCACGACTTCAGTCGCGCCGAACAACAGATAATCATCTAAAACACAGAACGCGGACCGCAAGGTCCGCGTTGTTATTTCGCTCGTCGATTGCGTTGTCACTGCAACGGCATGATCTGAGCCGGCGCGATCATGCGAAGAGCAGAGTGTGAGGTGCGCTTACATCACGCAGTTCAATTCAAAAGAGAATAGTGGGGCCGGATATTAAATTGCGACGAGTTGAGCCAATCTATCACGGCCTGATCCACCGCTAACGTTCCATTCGCCACGCCCCATCACCCGACTCGCAACTGTCTCAGGGCGTGCCGCTCGGCGACCGCGCAACGTCGACATGGCACGGTCCATAGTCCTTGCTGACTCTGTCGACATTGAATCCCTGATCGGCATCTTTCGTCTTCTTCACACGCGAACCGTGCACTTTGACCTTGTCGCCCGCCTTGATGCTCGAGGCATCGCCTTCGACCGCGTAAACCTTCGAATCGCCTGCCTTCAGCTTCATGCCGCCCGGACTGCTGAAGGCGCATCCCGTGACCGAGTGGTGCCCATGATTGATCGCAACAGCGGTTACGATGGCAATCGCCGCGCCAACTCCAACCACAGCACCGGCGACCTGCCCCCCACTCGGGCCTCCAATGCGACCGCCCGATTGCGGGTATGCTGAAGTCGATCCGGAGCCGAGAATACCGGCCAGAACAAAAGCCGCAACAACGTTTCGGCGATTAAAGTATCTGGGAGATTTACTACAAGCGGCTAAATCTCTTTGTAAACACACGCCCATCACGTTCGGCCTCCGTTTTTTCCATCGCCGGAAACCGCCGTTGCCTAAGCAAGTCGCAGAGGGAAATGTTGAGGAACTCCGGCCTTGGAAAATACCGAACTCTATCGCGGATCAAGACCACTGGCAACAAGTTTCTCGTTCAGCACGTGCGGCGTGCCCAGTTCTCGACTTTGAGACCTGGGGCTTATTCCTACCCGAACACCAACTTTCCCCCTCCGACCACCGCTGCGTGTCCCGCAATTGGCCCATCAATCTCCTTCCCGTTCAACGAGGCCCGCGCTACGCCGCTCGCGCCGCGATTCTCAATCCGCAGCGTCTTCCCCTCCGCCACCCCCACTGTCATCGCAGGAAAGAACGCCCGCCCCAGCACATACTCCGCCTTCCCCGGACACACCGGATAGAACCCCATCGCGCTCATCAGATACCAAGCCGCCATCGCACCCGTGTCCTCGTCCCCCGCAAACGACTCCGGCGAATACAGTTCCTCCATCACGCGCTTCACCCAGTACTGCGTGCGGTCCGGCCTCCCCGCCAATGCAAACAGATACAGCACGTGATGAACCGGCTGATTCCCGTGGTCGTACTGCCCGAAGTTCACCGCTGCCATCTCTGACATCTCGTGAATCTCCTGCCCGTACACACCGACATGAAACACCGGCTCCATCGTCAGCATCTTCTCGAGCGCCGCTGCCGCCTTTTCCTTCCCACCCATTGCGGCGAACAGTCCATCCATGTCGTGCGGAGCATCCCAGCGGTGCTGCCACGCAGCACCCTCCACATACGGATTTCCCCACTGCACCTCGTCGAATGGCTCAAGCCACTTCCCGTCCGCATGTTTGCCGCGGAAGAATCCGGTCCCCGCGTCGAAGATGTTCTTCCAGTTCTGCGACCTCTTCGTGAATATCGCCGCATCGTCGTCGTGCCCCAGCGCTTTCGCAACTTGCGCAATGCAGAAATCGCCATATGCCGCGTCTACCGTCTCTGCCGCCGCCTGGTCCACATTGTCGACAGAGCAATACCCCAATTTCAGATAGTCCTCGACACCGCGCCGTCCGAAGCCCTTGTCCGGATCACCCGGTTGCGTCGCATGCTTCTTTAGCCCCTCATACGCGGCAGCAAGATCGAATCCCTTGATCCCCTTCGCCGCCGCCTCTCCAAACAGCGAATCAATCAAGCTTCCCGTCATGCACGCGCGATACCCCGGCGCGGGAAACTGCGGCAGCCATCCGCCTTCTTTGTAGGCATTCACCCACGCCTGCAGAATCTCTCCCAGCCGCTCCGGAAACACAATCGACATCCACGGATACCACGCGCGATACACATCCCAGTAGCCGTGATCCGCATACATCACGCCGGGCTCGACCTTGCCGTTGTACCCGCTATAGTGCTGCGGCTTCCCTGCGTCATCCAGCTCATGAAATGTTCGGGGAAACAGCAGCGCCCGGTACAGGCACGAGTAGAACGTCTTCTGCTGCCGGTCCGTCCCGCCCTCGATCTGCATCCTTTCAAAATGCTTGGCCCAGTCAGCCTTCGCGTCACTGCGAATCTGCTCGACTGACTTCGCTCCAAGCTCCCGGTCAAGATTCTTCTCCGCCTGCTCGAACGAGATAAATGAAGTCGCGATCCGCGCCTCGACGCTCTTCGCATTCCCAAACCGCGCCACAATCGCCAGCCGTCCGGCTTCCTGCTTCACATCGAGCCCCTGCCACGCTTCAGCAAACCGGACCACGTAGTAGGTCGCGAACCCTGCCGGAACCCCGCCCTCATTAATCGTCGATTTGAATCGAACCGTATGCTTCGCTTCATCGCGATCCACCGGCTCAGCGCCTTTCGGAACTTCAATCAGGAATCCCGACGCAAGGCCGCTCCGGTTCGTAGCTGCAATCACCGCGCATCGCGTCGTCGGCACCAGCTCCGCATCCACCTGGTACCGCAGCAGCGATAGCTTGAACGAATACGCCCGCAGCACAGCATCCTCCGGCCTCCACGACGAACTGCTCGCACCCGGCTCGACCTTCGTCTCTCCTGAAAAAGGCAGAAACAGTGCTTCTCCGTAATCCGAAAGCCACGGGCTCAGCTGATGAGTACTGCGAAATCCCTGCAGACGTCGCGCTCCCGGCTGAAACATCCAGGGACTTCGCGCCTCCGACTGCAGCGTCCAGTGCGCCATCCCAAACGGCAGCGCCGCAATCGGCAGCGTGTTCCCACGCGAGAACGCGTAAGTCGAATCCGTCCCCTGCAGCACATTCGCAAGATCCACCGCGCGCTCAGTCTCTGGAACCTCAGCGCCCGGCACTTCCAAGTCGACTGCGCGAGCCGCTATGCCCAGCGCAGGCTTCGAATCCATCGCCGCCGCAACCGCTGCCAGCGTTGAGCCCTTCAGAAAATTTCGTCTGTTGGTTCCCGTCGGAACTTCCGTTCTCTGCTCAGCCATCTCCACTCCCAGCGAAAAGTCTCTCAAGAACTCTATCAACTCGCCGGGCACTCAAGTCCCACGTTTCATCACCGGCAGCATGCCGTCGAAGGTCGCACCAAAAAAGCGAAAGGCCCGCGCGCGGCAGGCCTCGACAGAATTCCTATCGAACTTCGTTTACATCATTTTTCGCATCTGGTTCAAATCCGTCAGCTCGCTAATGCAGGTCATCAGGACCCCTTGCACCAGGAAGAAGTTCTTCTCCGGCTCATCGGCAAAGGAGAAGAACTCAGGCATCGCCGCCACCATCGCTGCCAGACCGACCTCGATATCCCGATGCTTCTCGAAGTCGAAGACACTGCTTTCGCCTCCCGGATATTCGGTCAACGCGCTCAACGCCGCCACCGCACTCCCCGAGACTAGAGACGCTACTGCCGCCCGCCTGTTCCGTCTCCAGAAGAACCCCGCGCTGGCCAGAAAGATCCCTGCTGTCACGTAGTCCAGCACGGAATGTGACTTCGAGGAAATCATTCGAGGCATCGGCTTGATGACCGCTCTCGCAACTGAATTCAGCAATGCCATGTCCTGTCACTCCCGTTAATATTCGCGGCCACGAAACTGAAAGGAACTTCGCTCTGCTTCAAGGCGACAAATACTTTCATCTGACACTCTTCAACGCTCACTGTTTCGCGCCACTTGCGAGTGCCAGCATTAGCTAAATCTGATGTATCGATCTGTTCCCCAGTTGTCAGAATATCTCTGCCAACTGAGGGCTGATTTCCTCCGACCACACTCTGGCTGGTCTTATCCAGATTTCGATCCGGCGCTGTTCAGCACTGTTGCGGGGCTTGCTAGCTGGCGTCCCTGCGAGTATTTGGCTCTTTGGGCCACGGAGTTTTCAGCTACCATAGACACAAATGCCCAGGCCCATCTTTCGCTATTGCCGCTTCGCGGCGACCTTCGTGCTCCTTATCGCTTCGGCGGCAGCATTCGCCAAAGACCAACCACTTGCTGTGATCGACTGGCCCTCAACCGGTACTCCCGTGGTGCGTTTTACCTTCAGCAAGTTCAAGACCCTTCCCGGTATGGGCAGCCTGCATGGATATGTGATGGACACGACAGCGCAGAACCTTTCTACTCGCGTCATCCCTTCCGCGCAATTCTCGGTCTACCTCTTCGACAAGACAAAAGTAAGAGTAGGCGAAGACGGCATCACTCTCAGGAACGTTGGCCCAGGAGAAACGATCAAATTCGAGACGACTGTGGCATCCGGCCAGCCGGTCTCAGTTTCAATTCAGGCCAGAACCGGCTCCGAAAGGGCCATCACTCTGACCGTAAACTCAACTCCACAGGGCGCCCTGCTCAAAGTCGACGGCACTGAAACCGGAGTCACTCCGCGCCTCATCAACGTCGGACCCGGCAAGCATACCCTCACCTTTAGCAAGGAAGGATTCAAGGCGGGCGACTTCCCCCTCGAGATTGGCCAGAACGACGTCTCCGGCGGGTCCGTTACTTATGAGCTTGGCGCTGCCTCTTTCGATTCAATAGAACTGCGCGACGGTAGCGTGCTCAACGGCGACCTTGTATCCGTCTCGGGCATGGATGTCGAGATTCGTGTCGCGGGCAGTCTTCAGCACATCGATCGCAACCGCATCAAGCGCATCATGCTTGTGCAACGAGACGCGCCACGCCAAGACCTGCCGAACGCGTCCTCTACTCAGCAATGAGCGCGCAAGCAGCCGTCGGACTTTGACTGAGAATTAGGCGTTGATTCCGATCACGCTCATCATCCGGCCCGCATGTCCTTGTGACGCGCGATGTGAGAAGAACAGATCGGTGTGGCAGTTGGTACAGCCGCCCGAAGTGCTGATTGCCGCGGCCTTCACGCCCGCATCCAGTAGCTGCCTGCGATTTGCTTCGATCAGATCGAGATGAAGTTGGGGCCCGATCGGCGAGTGTCCCGGCGCCCGTTGCGTCAGAAACAGCATCGGATACTTGGTCCGCACCGGGTCTGAATCAAATACCTCGCGAAATAGCTCCCGCGCGTAGCTGAACTGCGATTCGAACTCTGACAGCAGTTCTTCGCCCACCGCATAGCAGCACTGCGTAGCGCCCGGCCCGATGGCAGCTACCAGATCCCCAGGCCTGCATCCAAATTCCAGCCGCATCTTCCCAACGCCGAGTTCGACAATCCGCTTCACAGTTCCCCGCCAGCCGGCATGGAACGCCGCGACAATTCGTTGACGCCGATCGGCCACGAGGACCGGAATGCAGTCCGCAGTCTGGATCGCAACCAGCACTCCAGGCACCGCCGAAATCATGCCGTCTGCCTTCCAAGGCCGGGCCCTTTCGATGTCATTCTTGTCGGCAACCACCACCAGGTTCGAGTGAAACTGCCGCAGCGAAAGAATGGGCGTCTCCGAGCTCCCTGTCACTGCCTCAGTCAGCAGACGCCGGTTCTGTTCCACGGCGTCCTGGCTGTCGGTTGCCGTGAATCCCAGATTCAGCTCACCCGTTGCCCCCTCGGCAGAGTAAGCACGGCTTACTCCCCCGACTCGGGTGCTAAATCCATGCCAGAGCCACTTCTTCAGATCTTTGTTCTCCTGCCACGGTCGAATCTGAAGCAACTCCACGCCATTGGCATTCCGCCGGGTCTGCGGCCTTGGGCCTGCCAGCTCCTCCTTTGAAGCTGCCTCTTTGCGTGCACTTCGCAGCCGGGTTGTAATACCTGCGGGCGCAGAGCGACGATTGCGCACCAATCCTGCTGCGACTAGCACTTCGTCAATTTCTTGAAGATTCTGCTCGGTTTGCGAGCTAGGGGAAGATTTTTGCCGCTTCACAATTTCGATTGTAGCGGTGACTTTAGAGCCCAAACGAGCGAATGGGCCCGCTTTCCAGCGGGCCCGCTCGAGAGGCATATAAGGAGGGGGGTCCTGAAGGGGTCGAGAGATGGGGTCCGTTACAGACCCTCAAAGGAAGTAATTACCTTTCTTGGATGGGCCAAATTCGAGGAAGCCTCTGCTAATTACTAAGTCAGATGCGCCAAGAGGTGAAACGTTGCTCCTCAGGAAGAAATTTCTTGCCCGGGGCCTATTTCTTGTGGAAATTTTCAGCTGCAGCACAATCCGACCCCGTCACTGACAGCCACCGCACCTATGCCTAAGTCGATGCTGAGTCAGACATTTAGTTCTTCGGCGTACCCGGTGGATCCTCCTGCTTTATCTCCGGCCCTTCGCCTGGAAACGGCCAGTTCTTGTCCAGCTGGATCTCTTTTTCTCGCTGGTCTTTTGGTACGCGATCAACCTTCAGATTCTCCAGAAAATGAACTCCGGTCTTTCCGGCGACCACAATGTCCATGTCTCCGTCCTTGTCCATGTCCTCGACAACAAACTGCGTTCCCGCTCCCGCCGTTCCACCCACGCTCACCGGGTACCGGCTGAACGCCCCTGCCTTGCGATCGATCTTGTAGTAGTAGATGACAAGCGGGTCGTACGAACCGGGGTCTTTCCCGTTGTGTCCGCGATACCGCTTCCCTGCCACCAGTTCCGGCTCGCCGTCCCCATCGATGTCTACCAGTTTTAGCGCGTGGGCTTGCGAGAACGCCTCATCGATCGCCCTTCCGACCCAATGCCGGGTATCGCCCTCGCCGATCTGCTCCATCCAATAGAGCCCATAGCTGTGTCCCTCGCCGTAGATCACATCCATCTTGCCGTCATTGTTCACGTCGTAGCCGATGATTGGAAACCCCGCGTCCCCCAGCTTCCAGTCCGGATGCCACTCCCAGTTTCCTTTGTTTGCATCCACCTGCTTCAGCCATCCGGTGGGCGTCAGGATATCCGCGAGTCCATCGCCATCAATGTCCGCTACACCCACGCCGTGGCCATCCATCTCCTTGTCGCCAACGTGATGCGCCTTCGGCTCCGCCCCTGCGAAGTCGATCCAAACAAGTCCCGCGTGGTTGTAATGCGCAAAGATCAGGTCCGGTACGCCATCGCCGTTGATATCGGCCAACACGCCACCCTCCGTGTCGTAGCTGTCGGTGATCAAATGCTTTTTCCACTCCGCGCCTGATTGCTTAGGGTTCTCGAACCACCACACCCCGTTCGTTTGCCACGCCGCCGTCACCACATCCAGCGCGCCATCATGATTCACATCAATCGCCCACTCCCCGCAATCAGCTACAAACTCCCCAGTAATTCCGGCCTCCCTGTACTGATGCCGCTGCCACTCTCCGCCCTTTGCTCCAGGGTTCTCGTACCAGTACGCCCCGCTCAGAATGTCTACGAGGCCATCCCCGTTCATATCCAGCGTGGTTACACCTTCCGCGTGGTCCGTCCCCAGCCGGTGCCCCACAAACGTCGCCTGTGCCACTCCACCCGGCCCACCTCCAGGTGCCGTCTTTTTCTCAGACTGGGACATCGCTGCGATACTCGCAGCGACGCAAATCAACCCTAAAGCTGCAAAGCGCATTCCGTCTTCCATGGAACGACCTTTCAATTGCGGGAAACCGCGTTCAGCTGCTCACCTTGCTGAATTAATCTTGCTCGCCATTGTCGTCCAGTGGCAAAGCTCATGCAAGCAGAAGCGGCTATCGGGATTTAGGCGACCTGGTCGGCTTCCGGAGCTGGCTTGTCGAAGTTTTCTTGCTACCCACGAGCTTCAGTTTCGACTTCTGGTTCTTCTCTACCCGCAACTTCCACGCTGTCCGCAACGCTCCTAACAAAACATCCTCGTTAGCCTTCGCGAGCACCACGTGTGTTGCGCCATTGCGGCCCCAACCGCCAGGAATCGGCAGAAAAATCTCCGGCGATTCGGTGACAAACATCGCCTGTTGCTCCGGTGTGATCATCAGGTTGCCATAGCCCTGCTTCTCCGCTGCCAGCGTCGCAAAGATTCGCCCGCCCACGCGGAAATCCGCGGCCCCAAAGTGCGAGCCTTCCTCAGTGCCTTCGAGGCTCAAAGCAAGTCGACGAAAGTCAGCAGCATTCATAGTTTGTCAGGTGGCTTGAATACAGCTTGATCGACTATCTCACGGTCTCTTTGTTCGAGATCAGTTCTTCTGCGTTCTTCGGAAAAGAACTTGGGACGAGCCGTGTTCTGCGCTCGAGAATGAGAACCACAATCGTCGCAGATAAACCACGTCCGAAACACCTCTTCAACTGGATTCGAGAACCAGACTGCGACAGATTCTCGCTGACAGACCGGACACAAGAGCCCTTCCCAGTTTCCCCTCTCCGCCTCTACCGCTAACTGCGTCCAAGAATTGGCTCGTTCGCAACCGCACGCTCCGTCTGGTGCACTCGACATCTTCAACACACCTTGGTCACACTGCCGGGCAACGCAGGAAAGCTTCCCAGTCGATTGCTTGCTGAAATTGCTCATCCGGCTGAACCACTGTCTTGAAAGTGAACGCAAATTGCGTTGGCCCATGCTTCCCGAGATGCGCAAGCCGCTGCTTCGCTTCGTCCACGCTCGGAATATGCGCTACCGGCACCCACCACAACGCGGCATACACATCCGTCAATTTCTCGAACCATGCATGTCTCTGCCGCAGCAGCTCCCTGTGCGAAGTCTCGTAAACGAATCGCCGCAGATCCTCTACCGATTCCCACACCGACATATTGAGCAGCATCCATGGATCGTCGAATGGCCGGAGATAGGTCGCGTTTCCAGCGTTCACAATCAGCCGCCACACAAATCCTGGGCTGGAGTCAGCGAGCGCATTAACCTCTTCCAGCCGGTTCACAAATCCCGCCATCACCGGCTCTATCAGTTCTGCGCGAATCCTTCCGATGTTTACCTGCGCAATGTTGTAACGGGTCACCGAGCCTCCGGAAGAAGTGAATCGATCCTACGCGGTCGCACTGATTAACTGACTATCAAACTCCTCGTTCAGCCACTTCGAGAACGCCGCGAACTCTTCATCGCGTCCCAGGAAATCCCGCACCATCTCGCGTCCCGGCTTCGACCCGCCCTGTTCGAGCACCAGCTTGCGATAGCGCGCACCAGCATCGCCGCCGAGAAGATTCGCCGGATCGAACTGCGCAAAGAAATCCAGCGCAATCACCTTGTCAAACGCGTAGGTATAGTAGTTCGACGAGTAACCGGTCAAATGCCCGAAGCTCGCATACATGCGGTTCCCTTCAAGCCATGTCCACGGCACCAGGGAGGTATACAGCCGCTTCGTAATCTCGTCGAAATCGATTCCTGCAGGATCCTGGTCGTGGAGATCGAGCGACAGCGTCGTGTAGTAGAGTTGCGTACGCACCCAGTCAGCGCGTCCGAACGAACCTGCCGTCTTCATCTTCTGGATGATCTCCGCCGGCAGCACTTCGCCTGTCTCGTAGTGTTTCGCGAAACTTTGCAGCAACTTCTCATCGCGGAAGAACTCCTCGAGCATCTGTGAAGGCACTTCGATGAAGTCGCCTTCCGTCGCGAAGCCTGATACGCCCGCCCACTCTGTCTGTCCGCCGAGGATCGCGTGCATCAGGTGTCCGAACTCATGGAAGTACGTCACCACATCGCTGTACTGCAGCAAGCCTGGGTCATCCGCATCGCCGCCGGGGAAATTGCAGATCAGCGCGGCCTCCGGCATATACCGCCCGCGCACCCCAGTCACGACGGGAGCGGCAGAGAACCACTTGTCCTTCCCTTCGCGCGGATGCATGTCGAGATAGAAACGCCCTACGTGTTTCCCTTCTTCAAATACGTCGTAAACGCTGACCTCCGGATCCCATCCCGTCGCTTCCGACCGTCGAAAATCCACTTTGAACAGCGTTGCCGCGGTCTTGAGCACCCCGGCCTCAACCTGCTCATAGGGAAAATAGGGCCGCACTGACTGCGAATCGAAATCAAATGCCGATCGCCGGTACTGCTCGTACCAATAGCCGCGGCTCGTGATGTCGATCGCATTCTGGCCTCGTTGTTTCGTCCGCACAAACTCCAACACCAGTTCGTGCTCGCGAACCGCGCCTTCCCGGCTCGCCTCCTCAAGCCGTGCCAGAAATTTCCGCACGTTTGCCGCCGAGCCCATCATCTGGTCCGCCGTTGCCAGGTCGGCCCAGCTTCGGAACCCAAGCACCGAAGCGATTTCCTGCCGAGTGGTCAACAGGTCGCGCAGAATCTGCTTGTTCTCTGGATAAGCCCGAGTGTTATACGCAACGAACATCCGCTCGCGCAAACCCGGATCGGAAGCAAACGTCATCACGGGCTGCATGTCCGGCTGGTCCGTCGTCAATGTAATTTGACCCCGCGAGTCCGGCTGATGCCTCCCGAGATAGTCAGGCGGCAATCCTTCCAGTTCCGACTGGGTCGCAACGATCGTCTTTCCGCCCTCCTGGATATTCCTGCTGAAGTCCAAGGAGTGCTTCGTAGCTTTCTCGTGCAGCGCCTGCAAACGCTGACGCGTCGCTTCATCTTTGTCCACGCCCGCCAGCCGGTACCCGAGCAGGGTTCGCTCAACAAAATGCCTCGTGGTTGCACTTGCTCCATCTAGGCTCATCGCCGCCAGCGCATCATACACTCCGCGATTCAGGCTCAGCGCGCTGCCTGCCATGGCCACGCGCTGCGCCTCCATCTGCGCCTGGTCACGCACAGCCTTCACCGGCGCCACCGAGTTCAACACGCCCGCCTGCGATCCCGCCAGGCTCAACTGCTCGATCGCAACATCGTAGAGCCGCAAAGTGTTCTCGGTAGTCCGTGCTCCCTCCACCGCCAGCAACGCTGCAAGCGCGGACTCATGGGCGGCCAGTCTCGCGCTCACCCATGAACTGAGCGCCTCAGGAGAAGCCGCTCCACCCGCTTCCCATACATGCACGTCCTGCGTAACCTGGGTTGCGGAAAAGGAAGAATTCGAAGACATAATCAGGACAACCTCCAGACACTAGGTTGCCACACGGGCCTTCCCTTGTTGTTCCGTCTTGTGGAGGATGCAACCCCAGATCCCCTGCGAGTCGCAGTGATAACCTGCTCTGTGTTCTCAATCTTCTGATGCAATCAACGTGAGTCGTCACCGGGGGTTACAAATGACAGTGCAAAACGACGAGATGGGATCCTGGTCGCGCCGCCGCTTCATGCAAGCTGGCCTCGCCACCGCAGCCGTTGCAGGAGCCGTTCAGCAGGGCATTGCGCAGGAGTCGCCCCTGCCCGCCGATCGCGAAACTATGGCCGACGTCCCCTTTCAGAAGCGTGAACCTCGCATCGGCATGATCGGCGTCGGTGGTCGCGGCACGAACCTCCTCGAGAATCTGCTCGCAGCCAACGGGCAGGTCGTCGCCATTTGTGATGTGGTCAAAGAAAAGGCCGAACACGCCGCGGGTCTCGTCACCGCCGCCGGGCAGAAACGCCCCGAGCTCTTCACGAATGGCCCGCAGCACTACGAATCCCTCGTCGCTCGCAATGATATCGATTTCGTCATCGCCGCCACTCCCTGGCGCTGGCACGCCCCCATGGCTCTTGCAGCAATGGCGCACGGCAAGGATGTCGCCGTTGAAGTTCCCGCCGTCATCTCTCTCGAAGACTGCTGGCGCATCGTGCGCGCTTCGGAAGAAACCCGCAAGCACTGCCTCATGCTCGAGAACTGCTGCTATGGCTACAACGAGACGCTCATCCTCCGCATGATTCAAGCCGGCGAGTTCGGCGACATTCTGTACGGAGAAGGCGCCTATCTCCACGATCTTCGCGACGAGCTGTTCTCCCACGCAGGCGAAGGGCTGTGGCGTCGCGCCGAACACACCCGCGCCGACGGCAACCTCTATCCCACTCACGGACTCGGTCCCGTCGCCAACTACATGCGGATTCAGCGCGGCGACCGCTTTGCCCATCTCGTCTCCATGAGTTCGCCGCAGCGTGGTCTCGACGTCTACCGCAAACAGAAACTTCAGGCCGACGACCCGCGCCAGAGCGAACGCTATCTCTGTGGTGACCTCAACACGACGCTCATCAAAACCGCCGCCGGTCTAACGATCACCGTCAAGCACGCCGTCTCAACGCCGCACCCCTACAGCCGCATCAACCAGATTGCGGGCACCAAGGCCATCTTCGAGGACTATCCCCCGCGCATCTACATCGACGGCATGAACAAAGACGAGGCCTGGGGCACCATCGATAACTTTAAGCAGCACCAGCATCCCCTCTGGGCGCGGGAAGGTGAGATAGCGCAGAAGATCGGCGGCCACGGTGGTATGGACTTCATCATGCTCTACCGACTGCTCCAGTGCCTCCGCGAAGGCATCGCACCCGACATGGATGTTTATGACGCAGCAGCCTGGGCCGCGATCGGACCTCTGAGCGTCGAGTCTGTCGCTCAGGGAAGCGCCCCCATCGAGATTCCCGACTTTACCCGCGGCAAATGGCAACACCGGGAAATCTCTCAAATCGCTACCCAGTCTTAAAGACTCAAGAACGACTGTCATCATGAGCGAAGGAGTCCCCCGAATGTTTTCCACGGTTCGGGGCGGTGAGTCGAGAAGCCTTCACTTTCTTCTGGAAGTATCAGGCCGCAGGGAACCTGTAGCGTCGATCACCGTAATAACAGATGTGCGTGTCCGATCACGAACGCTCCGTCCGCATTTGAACAGAGCATTGCTTACGAAACTGATTTCATCCAGGGTTAGCCGTTCATTCTGTTAGCTATGGGATATCTCCCACTGGCCCCTTGATTGCATCGTCTATCCCTTCTGATCCCCGCACGGAGGCGCATCCATGAATTCCATCCGGCAGAACCTTCGATTCGCAGTTCGGCAGCTCCTTCGCAATCCGGGCTTCACTGTCACTGTCGTCCTAACTCTCGCACTCTCCATCGGCGCCAACACGGCCATCTTCTCCATCGTGAATGCGCTCATGCTCAAGAGCCTCCCTTACCCGGAGCCGGAGCGGATGGGCACTCTCTTCCAGCGTACGCAGGGGCCCAACCCCGAAGACGTGCAGCGCTGGATCGACGGCGCACAATGGGATCAACTACGCGACAACGTCCCTTCGCTCACCTCCGCCACCTTCGCTACGCTCGCCAGCGGCGCAAACCTTGAATCAAGCTCAAAGCAGATCGCCTACATACACAACGGACGCGTCTCTCAGCATTACTTCGACGTGCTCGGCCTTCATCCGGCTATCGGCCGAAACTTCTCCCAGGCTGAGGATGCACCCTCAGGACCAAAAGCAGTCATTCTCAGCCACGAACTCTGGCGCTCTACCTTCAACTCTGACCGCAGCCTCATCGGCAGCACGATTCGCCTCAAAGGCGAGCCCTACACCGTCATCGGCATCCTCCCGCAGAACGCAGCCACTCCCCTCAATGCCGATGTCTATACCTCTCTGCAACCCAGTCCTCATGGCGAGGGTAACGGTACAAACTTCGGCGTCATCTTCCGCCTCAACTCCGGTGGAACCTGGCAGCAGGCCGACTCCGAAATCAATCGCGCATGGGCCGCGCGTATCTCGCAGATCGAATCCCGCAACCCCGGCGCAAAGATCCAGTTCTACACAGTTCCCTTCCAAAAAGGCGTCACCTCCGAGTTGCGGCCCCGGGCAATCGGCCTCATGGCCGCCGCCGGATTCATCCTTCTCATCGCATGCGCCAACCTCGCCGGACTCACCCTTGTCCGGATGGCTCGCCGACTGCCTGAGATCGCCACACGCCTCGCCATCGGCGCATCTCGCTGGCAGATTCTGCGCCAGCTCTGGATCGAGAACCTGCTGCTCGCCTGCATCGGCGGCGTCGCCGGTATCGCGATCGGCTTCCTCGCCCTTCGTGGACTTCTGTCGCTTCTGCCTGAAGACTTCCTGCCCGTCTCTGGAGTCGCTCTCGACGCCCGCGTGCTCGCCTTCACCACCATCGTCACCCTCTTTACCAGCGTGCTCTTCGGGATGCTCCCCGCGCTCTCCGCACGCCGTGTCGACCTGCGCTCCTCCCTAGCCAGCCGCGGAAACTCCTCCGGCCAGTCCGTTCGCCTTCGCCAGGCCCTCATCGCCGGCGAAGTGGCGCTCACCGTTGTCCTCCTCGCTGGAGCAGGCCTCCTCGTTCGGACGCTCATCCATCTCCAGACTCTGCCTCCGGGATTCAACCCCGATGGAGTCATGACCGCCAAAGCATCCCTCGACGACGCACGCTATAAAAACACACCGGCATTCCAGCAGTTAATGACCAATAGCATCACGGCCATGCAGCGTATCCCCGGCGTGCAGTCCGCCGCAGTCGGATTGACCCTGCCTTACGAACGAACGCTGAACGACGGGGTCCTACTTCACGACGGCCCGCAGAACGGCAAAAGTGTAGGAGCGGACGCGGTGTATGTCACGCCGCAGTTCTTTGACGTACTCCAGATGCCGATCAGCCGCGGCCGCGCCTTTACCGATGCCGATGGCCCGAATGCCCGTCCCGTCGCGATCATCAACTCCACCTTCGCGCGCAAGTTTTTCCCGGGGCTCAACCCTGTCGGTCTCGTTGTCGACAAAAATCTCCTGATCGTCGGCGTAGTCTCCGACACCCAGCTCAGTTCCGGCCTCAACCCGACAGCACCAATCCAGAGCGAAGAAACGATCTATATCCCTGCGGCCCAAGTCGCTGCTCCCTTGCTCATGGTTCACGTCTGGTTCCAGCCCAGTTGGATCGTCCGCTCCTCCGCGCCTGTCGAAGGTCTCACCGAACAGATGCAGCGTGCGCTCTCCTCTGTCGCTCCGGGACTTCCATTCTCTGGCTTTTACCGTATGAGCGATCTCCAGGCCAAGGCCCTCTCCATGCAGCGAATCGAAGTCGCCCTGCTGGGCGGCATGGCCGGGCTTGCACTTCTTCTTAGCGCCATCGGAATCTTCGCTCTCGTCGCCAGCCTGGTCACCCAGCGCACGCGCGACATCGGGATTCGTATCGCGCTCGGCTCCACGGTTCGCCAGGCCATCACCCACATCTCCGTATCCGGCCTCGGCGCCACCGCTGCTGGACTCATCATCGGACTCGCGCTCTGCGCCGCGGTCCTTCCCATCATGCGCAGCGTGCTCTATGGAGTCCGCGTCTACGATCTCCCGAGTCTGGCGGCCGTCCTCTTAACTCTGGCTCTCGTGTCTTTAGTCGCAGCCACTGTGCCTGCACTTCGAATTGCCAGCATCGACCCAGCTCGAACTCTCCGCGAAGAATGATCAGAAACTACCATCGCTTCGTTCGAGCCTGCTTACGCGTGTCTCGATGCAAGTAGGATTTTGAGAAAACGATCAGGATGGGAGGCCAGAGACACTGAGTAATCTGCCGCGCGCTGGAATTGAAAGTACAACTGGTCCTTGGGCTCGAAGCCGAAAAGCGGATTCTGTTTTGAGTCAGAGAATCGTCCCTGGTCCCAGTCCTCTGACAGCGCTTCGGCCAGAGCACAATCGCGTTTCGCGATGTCTCTGATCGCAGGGGTCGTTTGATCGTGCGTGAGCTGCAGGTTGCTGACAACACTGTCGCGCCAGAAAGTGTGCTCCAGATATGAGACGCAGAGCGTGAACGCTGTGAAATCCGCCGCGTTCTTCGACACCAGCTTTCTTAACCGGCCCAAAGATGCCTGAAGAGGAGCAAACGGGTTTGAGGTTGACGCTGAAATCTCGCGCGCAGAGGAAAGCTGTTCATCGTTGCTCCACGGCACTCGAAGAGGCACTGTTTCAGCCCCGGCGTCCGCCTCATGAACCTGTGGCGCGTTCTGATAGATCACTCGAAACACTTCCGCCCAGTCCTCGTTCCACTTCGATCCGTAATGCTTCTGCACAAATCGTTGAAACGCGGATTTACGGGCGGCTTTACTTCCTTCGGCGAACGCAACTGCCGTGTAGGCGAAGCCGTCCCAGATGGAATTCTGAATATATCGGCTCGGAATCCAATTAGTGAGGATCACGCCGAGCGTGCCATCCTTTGTTCCGCCTTTGTCACCCGCATAGGCGTCGGCGAAAGCGTCGATGTTGGCAAGCTGGCTTGGGCCGGCACGCGGCCCCACCCTGTAGCTGATCAACGCCGGCGCTCCGATCGCTCGATGGCCCGCTGAGCCTATCTGCGCGCGAGTCTCACGCAGCCTGGCGGAGTTGGTCTCGGTGTAATCCCAATCCATGACGATGATGCGCTTGTTCAGCCGCTCAAGTATCTTTGGCTCCTTGCGCACGACCATATCGCCCCATACGACGAATTGCTTTCCCACGCTGTCGGCAACCTGATCGAGCGCGTTCAGATACTCTACCCAGACCTCAAACCGCTGCTTCGATGCGAGCGCTTCACGAGAGAGCGTGGAGCCTCCCCAGTTCACTTCGTCGCAACCGCCGTGCAGATAGATCGACGGAAAGACCTCGGCGACTTCGCGGTAAAGCTTGCCGAACAGGTGGAGCGTTTCAGGATGAACTGGAATGACGCCTGTGAACTCGGCGGATTGCTCTGGATCAGCATCAAGCAGGTGCTTGTATGCGGCAGATCGCGTGATGTATCCCGTGTGGCCGAAAGACTCCAGTTCGGGTATAAGGTCAACACCCCGGGCATTCGCGTATCGCGCAAGGTCGTGCAGCTGTTCAGGCGCGAATGCATGCGGATGGAAGTAGAGATCAGGCACGGAGGAGAAGCGGAGTGCGCACCCCTGGTCGTCCGCCAGCCGGAACTGAAGCGCATTGAGTTGCCAGTCTGCGCAGAAGTCGATAACGCGGCGATAGTAAATGAGCGATTCCGGGACGCGGGCAGCATCGACCATCAGTCCGCGCAGGCGAGCAGGCAGCTCTCCGACGGATTGCGACAACATCTGAGGAGCGGCGAAGGCGCCGGCTGCAACTATGCTGCTTTGTACAAGAAACTCGCGCCGCGTGTGATCTCTTTTGGACATATTCAACAGAAACTCAGTTTAGCGCCAGCAGCGATCTGGACTTTTGATGGATGCCATTCATGCTGAGTTCGTGAATGGCAAGCGTCTGCCGCGCAGTGCGCGGGAAGCAAAGCTCGGCCATGTTTGCCGGTCTGTCACGTACCATGATTAGAAAGTTGGAAACCACGGTTTCTGCATGGGCCGTCCTGCGGTCGACACGCGAAAGAAGAATGATCTTGAGAAAGCTCAAAATTCCCATGAGACTCTCACAGTTTTCTCTGCGGCGACTCTCGATTGCGGCGATCCTGCTCTTCCCGATTCCGGGCCTTTATGCTCAGGGCTTCAACCTCCAAGCTGGACGCGAACCCGTTGCCTCCCTCGACGGCCTCTGGCATTTTCACGTTGGAGACAATCCCGAATGGGCCAGGCCCGATCTCGACGACTCTCAATGGCCACTGCTCCATTCTGATCGGGACTGGGGCCAGCAGGGCTTCAAGAATTACGGCGGATTCGCATGGTATCGGTTCACCATCGAGGTACCTGACGGAAGCAGGAATTGGTCCCTCTACCTGGGGCCAATGGAAACGGGCTATCAGCTTTTCATCGACGGCCGACTCGTTGGTTCGTTCGGACCGATTCTCGGCTCACTCAACTACGTGGGCACACCCCGGACTTTTGACATCACCCCCGCCGCCTCTGGCCCCCACACATTTCACTTTGCCGTCCGCGCCTGGCACCTCCCCACCTGGGCTGAGTACGCACCTGGAGGGTTTTACGCCAGCAGCTATTTCGGAGACTCCCGGCTCATCGCACAACGCGAGGCTACGGACCGATCGCTTCAGCTGAAAGGCCTGGTTGATGAATACGCCTACGGTGGGCTTTGCGCGATTGTCGGCCTCGTCGTGCTGGTGTTGTTCTTCATGCGCCGTGAAGAACGTGAGTATCTCTGGTTCGCCCTTCTCCTGTTGGCGAACGCATCGGACATTGGACTCGGCTTCTGCCGCCAGCTCGCTCTTATCCCGCTGCCGGTTTTCGATTTCATCGACGGCCTGGTGCAGTCGGGTGCTCTGTTTGCCGCTCTGGCATTTTTCTCGATAACGCTGCGTGCTCCGTGGTCGAGAACTCGTTCGCTCATCGCCGCTCTACTGTTCCTCAGCCCGCTGGTGGTATTTCTCTACGTCTTCAACATCAGCTCTGTAGGAATCGCCGCGATCATCGGTACGCTAGCTACGCTCCCCGCCACTGTCTGGATTCTTGTAACGCTACTCAAACGCGCGCTCCAGCACGACCGCGACGCACTGATCCTGCTTGTGCCGACCCTTCTCTGGCAGGGGTTTCCGCTAATAGACAGCATCCTGCTCATCACCTGGCAACTCGGCTGGCAGCGCTGGACCGCGCACTGGACCTTCCCGCTCCTTACCGAACCCTTCCAGCTCATGCCCGGTCCAGCTATCGGCACTGTGTTCATCTTTGCCTTGCTGCTATTTCTAATTCGCCGCTTCTCTCTCGCCCGGCAGGAAAGCGCCCGTCTCTCCGGCGAATTTGAGGCGGCTCGCAGCATTCAGTCGCTGCTCTTTCCGGCAACACCACCCGTTACGCCGGGGTTCTCCATCGAGAGCGTCTACCTTCCCGCCAGTGAAGTGGGTGGCGACTTCTTCCAGATCATGCCCGGCAACGATGGTTCTCTGCTCGTTGTCGTCGGAGATGTCAGCGGCAAGGGCCTCAAAGCTGCAATGACTGTGGGCGCCATCATCGGAGCGCTGCGCGGCAGCGAGGCGCGAAGGCCCGCTGAAGTGCTCGCGTACCTCAACCGAGTCCTTCACGGTCAGATCATGGGATTTGTCACCTGCACCGCCGCTCTCATCGAGGCCGATGGCAACACGATCATTGCCAATGCTGGAAACCTGCCACCCTATCGCGATGGGACGGAGCTCGAAGTCGATCCCGGCCTGCCGCTCGGAATCGTGCTGGATGCCGGCATCGCCGAAAAAACATTCCAGCTCGATCCAAACGACCGCCTGACCTTCGTATCAGATGGAGTTCTGGAAGCCGCGAACGATCGCCACGAGCTGTTCGGCTTCGATCGGACCCAGGCAATCAGCGCTGAGTCAGCCGTCGCGATTGCTGACGCTGCAAAGCAGTTCGGCCAGCACGATGACATAACGGTACTTGTCGTCACGCTTGCCCCGTCTCTCGAGACGTCCCTCCCATGACATGCCAGAGGTTTTGCAGGTCATTTTGTCAGAGGTGGCAAATTCCAGGCGCAGACAAACCGAAAGTCGAACGGCCTAATGCTTAGCGGTCACCCCTCATTGCTGATAGTTACTGCTCTATTCATCAGTCCTCGAGATCTTTGGCGCCACACCGTCTTCATAAAATATAGAAAGCAATTGGTTTAACTATAAATACAAGTACGATTGCAACGCTTTAAAGCCCCGCTAAACAGCGGAAGGCTAAGTCTTCGCAGAGTTACGAAGGGCTTATGTTGATGTTGCATGCGAAACCTGGTGCAACTAAGATGCGTCAATTGAACGAAAATGACGAACGCCGTCGCAACAGCGCCCACCTCCATCGCCCCGGCACCTCCCCGGCTCCGGCCAGGAAAGCTCTGCGTCGCCATTCAGGGCCGGGCTCCTGCCGAGCTTATGGACCGGGCGGAAGCTGCCTGCAAGGATTTCAAGTTCCTTGAGTTGCGGCTCGACTCGCTCTCCAAGCCCGCCAATGCCCTGCCCTACGTTAAGCAGTTCTTAGCAGAGCACAAAGACGTCACAGTCATCGCTACCTGCAGACGCAAAGCCCACGGCGGATCCTTCGACGGCCCCCTGGCCGCGGAGTTGGAGATCCTCACCAAGGCTGCCCAGTGCGGCTGCCAGATCATCGATCTCGAAATTGAATCGGCTGAAGAAGCTAAATCTGTCCAGGTGGCCAAGCTCCGTGCTGCAGGGGCGGCACTGCTCGTCAGCTTTCATGACTTCAGCCGTACCAAAGGTCTGGAGGAGGCGGCCGACCGCATCGCGGCATTCAAACCCGACTACGTGAAGGTTGTGTCCACCGCTCGAGCTCTCACGGACAATCTGGCTGTGCTCCGACTCATCGAAGGCCGCTCCCTTGATTCCCAGATTGTTGGGATTGCCATGGGAGAAGAGGGGCTCATCAGCCGGATTCTCGGACCACGTGCCGGAGCTGCCTTCACCTTTGCTTCCTGGTCCACTGAAACCGAAACTGCCCCCGGCCAGGTCACAGCCGAAGCGCTGCGCGATCTCTACCGCCTCGAACATCTCGACCCGGCCACCCGCATCTTCGGAGTCGCTGGAAACCCGATCAGCCACTCCCTTTCACCGCTGCTTCAGAACGCAGCCTTCAAGCGCGAGGTCGTCAACGCGATCCTCCTGCCGCTCAAAGCCAAATCCGTTCAGGACCTGCTTACCCTGGCATCGGATCTTCCTCTCGCTGGATGCGCCATCACGATGCCGTTCAAGACGGAAGTCCTACCGCACCTCGCCAATATGGACCCGCTGACTTCGAAAATCGGGGCTTGCAACACCCTCCGGATGGGCGCGGACGGCAAGCTCTACGGCTTCAATACCGACGTCGCCGGAATTATCCGCCCGCTCCATCGCCGCCTCCGACTCAAAGGAGCCCGAGTGGCCGTCCTTGGCGCTGGAGGAGCGGCGCGCGCCGCCGTTTTTGGCCTCGTTGAAGAGGGAGCCGAAGTTCTCGTCGTCAACCGCACTCACGAACACGCCGTCACCCTCGCGCGCCAGGCAAAAGCCAAGTCCCTGAAACACGAACTGCTCGCCAAACAGCGCTTCGACGTTCTCATCAACGCCACGCCATGCGGAATGGCTGGCTCCAAGCAGGCCCTGCCCATCGCCGAAAACGAGCTCAATGCGAGCCTCGTCTTCGACATGGTCTACAACCCGCTTGAAACCCCGCTTCTCAAACTGGCGAGGTCGCGCAACATTCCGGTCGTCACCGGCCTCGAGATGTTTGTCCAGCAAGGCGCGCGTCAGTTCGAAATCTGGACAGGCAAGCCCGCGCCCGAGTCCGAGATGCTCAAGGTGGTGGAACACGAGCTGCGCAAACGTGCCGAATCCGCTCCGAAAGAACCCATCCCTTCCAATGGCCGCGGCAAAAAGGCCTGACCCGAAAGCACCCTTCCTGCTTTGAACGCCGTCAATAGGTTCAACAGGTTCAGCTTTTTCGAAAGTTCCCTCGACAACGGTTAGGTCAAGAGTGCCTGATGAGATTTTTCCCTGAGGTCGGCAACCAGTTCCGCCTCTTCCCACGTTCGCTTGTCCTGCTCATCCTCACCGGTTGTGGCTATTGGATCAATCCCAATGCTGTCGTGCCCTCCGGCCCGGGCACACCGTCGCAAAGCGGCTCAGTTACCATATCGCCCACGTACGTCGCCCTCTCGCCCGGCCAGAAGTTCCAGTTCACTGCATCGTCAGCCTCAGGCGGGCAGATCGAATGGCTGGTCAACGGCGCCGTCAGCGGAAAGCCTGAAACAGGCAAGATCGACGCTACCGGGAACTACGTCGCACCTTCCGTCCTCTCGCAGGGCATCAACATCTCCGTTACCGCAGCCCTGACGTCATCTCCGGCTCGAGACTACGCCACCGCAGTCGTTGCGCTTCTGCCAGCCGCACAGGTTTCCTGTCCCGATATCACCGGCAGCCCTCTTGTCGCCGCATACTCCATTAGCCTTCCTGTTTCAGGCAAGGTCTCTGTTGAGTTCGGAAAGACCACCGACTATGGCCGCAACACATGGCAGGTTGCCAGCGGGCCCACTGGCGGCACAGTAAAGGTTCTCGTCGCCGGGATGATGGCCAAAACGCTGTATCACATGCGAGCGCGCGTCACCCTCGACAATGGCGCCACCTACACCGACACCGACCACACCTGCACCACCGGCACCACACCGCCAACGACACCCGTTCAGACCACAACAGCCCAGGGAGCCACTCCCCAATCCGGCATCGAACTCTGGAACACCGCGATCCCGTCTAATGTGTTGCAGGCGTTCGCCACCGATCTCGACGGCAACGTGATCTGGACCTACCTTTATCACGGCTCCGTTGCGGATCTGATCCAGGGAATTCAGCAGCTGCCCGACGGCAACATGCTGATGCTCATCTCCTACCTGTCATCCACCACGGTTACCAACACCATTGGCCTGGTGAATGAGATTCGCGAGATCGACTTGGCGGGCAACACCATCCGAAGTCTCACGATGGACGATCTCAATCAGAAGCTTGCTGCCTCAGGTTTTCGCGATGCTGACGGCAATGTATACAGCTTCCGAGGCTTCCATCACAGTGTGGTCGCACTTCCCAACGGCCATTGGGTGATGCTTACCGACTATAGGAAAAGCTATACCGACCTGCCGGGCTATCCTGGAACCACACCTGTGCTGGGGGACGCCATCGTAGATGTCGATCAGAACGGGAATCCTGACTGGGTCTGGAATACATTCGACCATCTCGACATCAATCGGCACCTGATGAGCTTTCCCGATTGGACGCATTCCAACGGCCTGCTCTACTCAACCGACGATCACAACCTGCTTCTGTCGATCCGCCATCAGAACTGGATCATCAAGATCAACTTCCAGGATGGGCAAGGTTCGGGAGCGGTGGTGTGGCGGCTTGGCGAAGGAGGCGACTTCAAGCTGGTGGGTGGCGCCGATCCCACTGACTGGTTCTACGCGCAGCACGGGCTCAGTTTCTTCTCACCCAACACAACCGGTGTGTATCGCCTGGGCATGATGGACAACGGCAATGACCGGGCCTTTCCGACGGGTCAGGTAATCTGTAAACCTCTCGCTCCGACAACCTCGAACTGCTACTCTACGATTCCAGTGCTTGAACTCAACGAAGGGAATATGACCGCAACCCTCGTTACGCACTACACGCCACCGCCCGCCTTTTTCACCTTTTTCGGCGGCAACGTAGAACAACTGCCAAACGGCAACATTCATGCCAACTTCGGTTCAACGGCCAACGGAGGCATCGTTCAAGAACTCGACCCGCAGGCAACTCATGTTCTCTGGCAAGGCACAACGCCCAGCGGAGACCAGTTTCACACCTACCGCTGGCCAAGCCTTTACCCTGGCGTGCAATGGTGATTCTCAAGGCATTATTCACGCTCTGAACAGCCAAAGAGCGTTCCGACGATCTGCTGAAACGGTAATGACATTCAGGTGACACCAGCGGGCCACGAGGAATCTAACACTTTCTAAGGTCGCCAATTCAATGTAATGAGGTGCAATTGACCACTGCCTACATCAATCGGATTGCCAGTTCGGTCCCGCCCCATGACGTTCATCATTCATTCATTGCCTTTGCTGAGACCATGATGCCGGAAGGATCTCCGCGCTCGCTCTTTCGGCGCATGGTTCGCATGTCTGAAATCGAGCATCGCTATTCGTTCCTTCAACCCATTGACTGCGGAAACGGCAAGTGGCGCGACGCTGAAGGTGTTTATGAAACCGGCAACTTCCCCGACACCGCGCGCCGGATGCAGGCCTTCGAAAAATTCGCCCCTCAACTTGCGGCCTGTGCGCTCAATAAACTCTCTCTCTCAACGGAAGAGCGAAAATCTGTAACGCACGTCATCGTCACTTCCTGTACCGGCCTCTACGCGCCCGGCCTCGATTTCGATATCGTCAACCATCTTGGCCTCAATCCGTCCGTCGAGCGCGCCATGATCGGATTCATGGGTTGTTACGCAGCGATCAACGCACTCAAATCGGCACATCACATCGTTCGCTCGGAGCCAGACTCCGTTGTCTTGATCCTTAACCTCGAGCTCTGCACGCTTCATCTGCAGGAAACACAAAACCTCGAACAGATGCTGTCTTTCCTTCTCTTCGCCGACGGCTGCGCCGCATGTCTCGTCAGCGCAAAGCCGACAGGTCTGGGCATAAGCAGCTTTTTTGCGTTACGCATCCCCGACACCAGCAACCTCATAACCTGGACGATTCGCGATGCCGGATTCGACATGTACCTCTCTGGCAAGGTGCCGGCTGAAATCTCCCGAGCCATGAGAGAGGAAGGCCGCCACGTCACTCGGGGAGAAGACCCACTTCACTTCGATCTGTGGGCCGTGCATCCCGGCGGCCGCACGGTGCTCGATGCCGTCGAGAACGGCCTCGGATTGCCTGGAGACGCTCTCAGCCACTCACGCGACATCCTTGCGCGCTTCGGAAACATGTCATCCGCGACCGTGATGTTTGTGCTCGAGAATGTACTGCACTCTGCAGTCTCAGGCCAGCGAGGATGTGCCATGTCTTTCGGCCCCGGCGTGACCGCGGAGACGATGCTCTTCCATGCCGCCTGACGCAATGGACTTCACTCGCCGTGCCGATATTTCGGAATTCCCGGAGCTGATGGATGAACCATGCTCTCGCGAGGTCCTCCGGCATTGCCTCCGCGACCTGGCCCGCGTAAATCGCTGGTTTTTCGCCTATAGGCCCACGCTCTCCTGGCTCGACTCCGTGGAGCTTCCGAAAGACAAGCCAGTTCACATCCTCGACGTGGGCTGCGGCTACGGCGACAGCCTCCGCCGCATCGAGCAATGGGCTGGCAAACGCAAGATCCAGGCCGCACTTACCGGCTGCGATTTGAATCCGGACACCATTGCCATCGCTCGCGAGGCGACTCCGGCGCGAAGCCATATCCGCTGGATCGCATCTGACATCTTCTCTCTGCAACTCGCCAAGCCGGCAGATATCATCGTCAGTTCGCTTTTCACGCACCATCTGACGGAAGCCGACATCACGCGTTTCATTACCTGGATGGACGCCAGCGCTCGCATCGGCTGGTTCATCAACGATCTTTCGCGGGCCTCAGTCCCCTATAGTCTCTTCAAGACTTTTGCGAGAGTCGCGAATCTTCATCCGTTTGTTCAGCATGACGGCCCCGTCTCCATAGCCCGCGCGTTTGTTCCGAATGACTGGCGCAGAATGTGCGCAGCGGCCGGGCTCGCCGAATCCGACATCTCCATCAGGGCCTTCGCACCCGCCCGCCTCTGTGTGGGCCGCAAGAAGCAAAGTGGTTGATGAAGCACTAGCTACGGGTCAAACGCGCTTTGAACAAAGCGCAATGCAAGGCGCGTTCATCTACAGTGATCGACTCATGCTTTGGCAGCTTGGGGTAGTCTATCGGCGCTTCTTTTTCGCCGCTCTGGCTTTGGCCTTGGCCCTGGCCTTTTCTCCCGGTACACGCGTGGTGGGAATTGGCGCCATGTCCGGCCCGATCCGCCGCACCATGTTGTCGCGCATCGCGTACGTAAGGGTGCGTAGATTCGCAGGCTTCGCAATCCCTGTACTCGGATCGATGGTCACGTCGGGCGAGCCCGCAATCTGAAAACTGAATACCGGCTCTGTTCCGTTGCCCGAAGGCTGCGTGCCCACTTTCACCGGCAGATAACCCTGAATCGGCCGTACGCGGAACGCCGTCTCGTAGCGATGCCGCTTGACACTCCATGTAAAGACGCGGATCTGATCAAAGTCGAACGGCAATCCGGACTTCGGCGGACTCATCGCAGTCACATACTCCGCCACCTCATGATTGGGAGCACTCGCTTCCGGATCAATCACCTTCATCAGCACATAGGCCCCAACAATGCGCTGTCCTTCAGCGTACTGCCCTACCTCATCGGGAACATCGACATCCACGCGTCCCGAGGTCAACCAGCCCACTCGCCCCTGCGCGTCGCGGATGAGCCACCAGTCCTCCATCGGAACTTCCGGCTGAGCAGGCTGCTCTTCGGCAACTTTGCTGTCATCCTCGTCCTTCGTAGGCTTGTCACTCGGAGTCTTTGGCGCTGGCTTTGTCGACGGCTTGGTTGCCGGGGGTGTCGGAGCAGCAGCCTTCTTTGCAGGCGGAGTTCCCGCCGCGACTCTGGGTACCGAGGCGCGCACCAGAAGCTGCAGCTTCTCGGCCTCCGGAAGCAGATAGAAGCGATCTGTATTGCGTCCCGGAGTTATGTGCAGATACGCATCATCTCGCAGCGTGCCGGTAGCAACGACGAAATCCTTTTTATGCTGATCTGCAAGGTCCTGGAACCCCTTGTATTCGTCGGCATCGATGACAGCGCGCTCTTCAAGCCAGCCGATCTCGTTTTTTTCGGTCTTTACCTTCAGAAAGCGACGCCCGTGCTCCAGCACTTCGAGCGCCTGGCCGTTGGAAACTTCACCCACCCTATTCGACACCGCGGCTACTCGGTCATGCAGATACATCTGGCGGGCGGCGACATACACCATCTCGCGTTTCTCTTTTCGCAGATGTTTGCAGCCCGCCGAAAAAGCCAGCAAAGCCATTAGAAGCAGAGTGGGAAATCTGGCAGCATTGTGCCGAAAATTTGAGACAAGCAAATTTGAAAGTCGCGTCAGCACAGCCAAGGGAGTCTATCTGAGGATAGCAGCAACCCTGACTCTACAACACCATGCGTGTTAACTGACTCGCTTACATTAGTGCGCAGCAGCGATAGCACTCGCCTGCACGGGATCCGTCCCTGTCGAATTGGACGTGACCTGATCCAGATAGCCGGCGTTTGTCGCGTCAATCGTGTATCCCAGCAAATCCGGATTGCCGCCGAAATTGACCGCGAACACGAACTGATTTGTGCTGTCTTCGACCAGCATCTGCGGGTTCGTTCCAGCATTGAAGGTGCTGCCTAACGCAGTCAGGCCGACCACGTTGTTCGTTGTTGCAATCGAAAAGCCGGCAATCACGCCCGTATTCCCGCTGGCCGTCTGCCGATTTACGACATACACGTAGTTGCCGTCAGAGAACGGCAAGATCGAATACGGAGCCAGCCCGCTGATCCTGAACGGCGAGCCACTGATCTCCTGCTTTCCGCTATATGTGAAAGCTCTCAGGCCGCCGGTGTTCGTGTCGGTGCCGCTCACTGCGACGGCCAGTGTCTCGCCAATGTAGAACAATCGCGGAGAGCTTGCACCTGATGGGATCGGGTCAAAAGCCACGGAGAATGCCGCGCCTCCGGAGCCCTTGGTCCCGATCGTTCCTGGACTTCCAAATGGATTTGAGTTTTGTGCATTAAATGGGATTGTCGCTGTTCCGCCCGTTCCCATCGCCGCCAGAACAGTTGTGTTGTCCGGCGATATCGCAACCTGCCTGAACCCTGAACTCGACAGCACGATTGCCTGTTCCTGGTTCGACTGCAAGACTCCTGTGCTCGGGTTCACATGGATTGCGAAGAGATTGGATGTGCCTGAAAACCCTTCAACCAGCCACTGGTTCGTGGAGTCCACCTGCATGCTCGTTGCCGGGTCCGACGAAATCGGTTGGCCGGAATTGCCCACCGTCAGTTGGCCCGTCGTTCCGTCGATCGTATAAACGAAGATTCCACCCAGCGTGCTCACATAAAGAAAGGCATTGTTCGGGGCGACTGTAATCGCGATGGGCGACGCGGAAAGCTTGTTGGAAGTGCCAAGCGCGGTCAAAGTTCCTGCTTTAACATACAGCCCGGCAATCTCATTGGTAGCCGAGTTGATGACATAGAAATCCCCGCTGCTGAGGGTTGTGCCGCCTCCGCCCCCGCCGCCATTCGAAGGCGCCTTCCAGAATCCGCTGCAACCAGTTAGACACAGCAATACAAATGCCAGGCACACCCAGTAACGCGTCCTCATGGCCGCTCCTTGTTCACGCAACAATCCTAATCGTACTAAGCGTAACGCCTTCCCCTGCATCTGTCCCTTATGGCTCCGGACAGGGCTTCCCCTAGTTTGCCATCTGCTGCAATGACGCTACCCGTCTCAAAATCGCTCAGCTCTTAATTGTCGTGATGAAAGGATCCATTTTGTCGCGCCTCCCATACCAGTCGCGCAGCCGTCACATCCTCAATCGCCATCCCCACCGACTTCGAAATGATCCTTTGGTCGCGCGGAATCTTTGCTCCGTCCGGATCGGCCAGGAGCTCACCGAGGTCTTCACTTACCTTCGCACCGGAAAGCAAAACGTCACCCGACTCGCGTTCCACACAGGCTCTTGATTCGGCCACGATGAAGCTCGACAACATGGCTTCGTCATCCATTTCGCGAATATTTGCTCCGGTCGCGCCCACGGCAAGCACCAGCGCATTCGGCTTCAACAGCTTGCCCTGCAGCACTGGAGTCTGCGCCGACGTCGCCGTGAGCACAACATCTGCCGACGATGCGTCAGCGATCGATGCCGACGTCGCTCCCACCGCATCGGCAAGCGCCTTTGCGTTCGCTTGCGAGCGGCTCCAGATTCGAATCTCGCTCATCTCTGGCCACACGTGCCTAAGAGCGGTGATGTGTGCCCTAGCCTGCACCCCGGAACCCAGAATCCCGAAGCTACGCGGTGCAGACTCAAAGTGAGCCGGCGCCAGAGCAGCAAATGCCACTGCAGAAACCGCCGCAGTGCGCATCTCCGTGATGAGTCGTCCGTCCATGACTGCCAGCGGCTCACCAGTGGCGCGGCTCAGCAGTTCCACGAGGGCCATGTGCGTATGAAGTCCGAGCTCATCATTCGCCGGATACCACGTCACGGTCTTTACGCCCATGTAGTCGCCGGCTACCACCGGCATCACCGCAAACCACCCGTTGCGATGATCGTCGGCATTTCCGGTACGCAGAACCATGCGCGCTGGCTGATTTACGCGTCCCGTTGAAAAATCAATCAACGCGTGCCGGATCGCCGGAATCAACGCCTCATACGTGAGAGCAGCGCGAACTTCTTCCTCGGAAATGTACATAGCGGCTGTCAGTGTACAGGGACGGCCACAAAAGAGTCAGTTGGGACGATTGCTCGAATTTGATCGCCGTCGGAAGCGCTCGTCCAACGGCTTGCGCCCCTTGAAGCCGTCCTCGATCGAGTGCCAGTGCTCAATTGCGCTCTCGCCCATCCGCCAGCAGAGCAGCACTACCTCGTCGTCAATCTTGCACGGAAAATCCAGCAGGCCGGTTTCCATGTCCTTTACCTGCACACCGATCGAATCGATCTCAGCGACGCTCTCGCGAACGCGCTGCAGATGCCCTTCCATCTCCGTGCGTTCTTTGCTGACCGCGGCAACATCCACCCGCATCCCTCCGCTGAGGTAGATGCGACGACCTAGCTCTCCGAGCCGCGTTTCAACCTCTTCCGCTGCACGTTTGCCTTCGAGCGCCCTCTTCAACAGCGACTCGAGCAGCGGAAGCAACGCTTGTGCTTCTTCCAGGGTGAATGTCTTCATTCAGCTTCTCTGGCACTAGCATACGACGAACGCGGATGGCGCTGAAGGCATTGTGTACCGGATTTCATCAGGTAAGCCGCTTTCCCGCCCAGGTTCTGCCTGGACGGGCAGCAATATGGATCCACAACGCGCTCTGCTTGATTTGAGCGCCGGGGCCAATCTCAGGTTGCCGGCTGTAACAACCGCCGGTACCTACCTGATCTCCAGCATCCGATCCAAGGCAACGCGCGCCCATTGCTTCACGTTGTCACGCACTTTGATCCGGTTCACGACTCGCCCTTCCACCAGGTTCTCCAGAGCCCAAGCAAGATGCTGAGGGGTGATTCTGTACATTGTCGTGCAGAGGCATCCGTTGCTCTCAAGGCTGACGATCTTCTTGCCCTCAGGCGCAAATCGTTTCGCAAGCCGATTCACGAGGTGAATCTCAGTTCCAATCGCAAACGTGGTTCCAGACGGCGCGTCTTCTACCACCTTGATGATTCGCTCTGTCGACCCCAGTGCGTCAGCTTTCTGGCAAACTTCCCAGCGGCACTCGGGATGCACAATCACCTGAATTCCCGGATACTTCGCTCGCACTTCATCTACGTGGCTCGGCAGGAAACGCTGGTGGACAGCGCAATGCCCCTTCCACAGCAGAATCCGACTCGATTTCAAAGCAGCAGCTGTCTGCCCGCCCTGCAATCCCCATGGATCCCAGATCTGCATCTCCTCCATGGAAATACCCATGGCGTAGCCGGTGTTGCGGCCAAGGTGCTGATCGGGGAGAAATAGAATCCGCTTGCCGCGCGCGAACGCCCACTCAAACGCAGTCCGCGCATTCGAGGACGTGCAGACCAGGCCGCCGCGCTCTCCGCAGAATGCCTTGATCGCGGCAGTTGAATTCATGTACGTCAAAGGGATCGTATCCGCGGCCAACCCGAGGCGCTCCAGCACCTCCCAGCACGCTTCCACCTGCGAGATCTCCGCCATATCCGCCATCGAGCATCCCGCATTCAGATCCGGCAGAATCACCTGCTGATCTTCGCGTCCCAGCACATCCGCGCTCTCGGCCATGAAGTGCACACCGCAGAACACGATGTACTTCGCCTCGGTCTCGGCCGCAACCTTCGAAAGCTTGTAGCTGTCGCCCGTGAAATCGGCAAAACGAATCACCTCGTCCCGCTGGTAGTGATGCCCCAGTAGGACGGTTGTTGAACCAAGCCGCTCGCGTGCCGCCGCGATCCGTTGGTCCATGCTGTTGTCAGGAAGAGCCAGGTAATTTTCCAGGCTGCAGGAAACGCCAGCCTCTGGCGAGACCGCAGTTACGTCGTCAAGAACTAGATTCACCTTTTGCCGCCTTCAGTCCGCCCAGCTCTTGTGGAACCGGCGAACGGGGATGTTGAAAGCACTCAGCGGCTGCAGAGGATGCGCTGTCGTTTACGACCCCACCCTCGGGGATGTTGCAGCCCCATTAACTGGATGCGCCTCAAACACGGCGGACTCAAGAATCCTGACCCGCCTCGGACGCTCCCGTTACCCCGAATTTTATCAAAGCGTGAACACCGGGCCGAGAAGCTTGAACCTGAACCCAAACAGAATCAAGGAGTGGGTTTGTGGCGAACCGCACCGACAGTTATCATTAGCCTTCATGAGCCTGCACCCCCCCATCTTGCTCGGAACGATCTCCATGGTCGATTCCGTGATTCTGATGATCATGGCGCTGGTGGTGTTCGGGCCCCGCCGCCTGCCGCAAATCGGCCGTCAGATCGGCAAGCTCATGTACGAATTCCGTAAGGCCTCTAACGACTTCAAGTTCCAGATGGAAGAGGAGTTGCGTCAATCAGAAGAGGCCGAACGTCGCAAGAAAGAAGAGGAGCGCCAGCGCGCTCTTACCGCTCAGGCAGCCTCCGAGCAGGCTTCCGTCTCTCCCGATCCAGTCACAGCTCCGCAACCTACCGACTCACCCTATCCGGGTGAAACAACCTACCCTGAACAATCCCCGTCCGAGTCCGCTTCTGACGAGCCAAAATTGGACGATTCTTCTGCACCCCGAATCATGCCCCCCAGCATCGGGGAGACCGTCCCCGCTGCCCGCCCCAATCGGGCTTATGGCTCTCCAGATGACTCTCCCGCGATCGAAGAGCCGGGCTCCTCTCAGCAGCAATCCACTGGCATCGCCGCACCTGAAGCCGCTCCCCACTCTCCGGAGGCCGCAGAGGCACTGAACCCGCATGGTTGACGCCGCCGACGCAATCGACAAAGCCCGCGCTGCTGTTTCAGAGCGCGCAGATCTGCCAGGCATGAGCCTGATGGAGCATCTCGACGAGCTGCGCCGCCGCATTATCCACTCGGCCGCCTATCTCATCGCCGGATTCGCCATCGCCTGGATCTTCCGGATCCAGCTGCTGCACTTTCTTCAAGAGCCCCTGCTCAAGATCGGCAAGTCGCTGGTCTTCACGCATCCCATGGATGCGCTCAATCTCTACCTATACGTCGCATTGCTGGCGGGCGCAATTATCGCGAGCCCGTTCATTCTTTATCAGGTCTGGCTCTTCATCGCGCCCGGTCTCTATCAGAAAGAAAAGCGCTTCGTCATCCCGTTCATGGCGGCAACGGTCAGCCTTTTCCTGCTCGGGGCGGCGTTCGGCTACTACTACGTGCTTCCTGGCGCCATCAAGATTCTCGTCATCCAGTTTGGGCACGACTTCACCCCGATGATCACCATCGAGGACTACTCCAGCTTTTTTCTTTCCATCATCCTTGGCCTGGGCATCAGCTTCGAGCTGCCAATCCTCATCTTCTTCCTCGCTCTGTTCGGCATTGTCAGCCCTCGCTTTCTCTGGAAGAACATTCGCTACGCCATACTTGCCGTCTTCATCGTGGCTGCGGTCATCTGCCCCAGTCCCGACCCATGGACGATGTGCATCTATGCCATCCCCATGCTTGCACTGTACGTAGTTGGAATCCTCGTCGCATGGTGGGTTCACCCTGACCGCAAACGCGCCAAAGAGGCGGACACACAGTGATCCGCTTTGTAAACGGCCGGATAGCATCCATCCTCGGCTTTGCCATGCTGGCTTTCTTTCTCCAGCCGGCGTTCGCACAGACTCGCTTCAACGGCGCCAAAGCATACGACTACGCCAAATCTTTCGCGGCCATCGGCCCCCGCTGGCCCACTGGCCCCGGACACGTCAAAGCCGAAGCCTTCATCCGCAGCCACTTCAAACAAGATCAGCTCGAAGAAGACACCTTCACCGCCAACACGGCCATTGGCCCTGTCGCGCTTCATAATTTCATCGTTCGCTTTCCCGGCAAGAAGGACGGCATCATTGTCCTCGGAACCCACTACGAAACCAACTACCCTCTGCGCAACATCAACTTCGTAGGAGCCAACGACGGAGCCGCAACCACCGGCCTGCTGATGGCCATTGCTGACCAGATCCGCGGCAAAAAGCTTGATGGCCACTCCATCTGGCTCGTCTTCTTCGACGGTGAAGAAGCCTTCGAGCACTGGTCCGCTTCCGACTCCACCTACGGCAGCCGGCACCTCGCCGCCAAGTGGGGAGGCGACGGTACATTGGGCAAGATCAAGGCCTTTGTGCTCGCAGACATGATTGGTGATAAGGATCTCGACATTCAGCGTGAGACAAACTCCACAGGCTGGCTCATAGACCTCGTTCGTCAGGCCGCGAGAAAAACTGGCAACGAACGGTACTTCTTTCAGTCCGACGAGCCCGTCGAAGACGATCATCTCCCTTTCGTCAAACGGGGAGTCCCTTCCATCGACATCATTGACCTCGACTATGGCCCAAACAACAGCTACCACCACACCGCGCAGGACACCATGGACAAGGTCAGCGCTCGCAGCCTTTCCATCGACGGAGACGTCTTTCTGGAGTCCATTCGTCTGATCAACCAGCGCTAACGCTGGTTCCCTCACGCTGCCGTCTAGTAACATCCAGGCATGATTGGTGGTGCGTCGCTGTCGTGGTGGATCGGTTTCCACTTAGTGGCAGCAGCGTTGCTGCTCGTCGATCTACTGCTCCCCAGCCACAAAAAGGAAGCCGGACCCTCGCGGAAGACGGCATGGCTCTGGACCGTGGTTCTGGCGCTCCTGGCTTTTGGGTTTGCCGGCTTCATCGCCATCAAGCAAGGTAGGGTCACGGCGATGGAATTCATCGCTGGCTACACCATTGAGACCTCGTTAAGCGTCGACAATCTCTTTGTGTTTCTGGTCATTTTTCAGGGCTTCCGGCTGAGTGGAGGTGAGCAGCACAGGGCGTTGGCGTGGGGTGTTGGCGGAGCCATTATCATGCGCGCTCTCTTTATAGCTCTGGGCGTTGCTCTTATTGACCACTTCGAATGGATCACCTATATCTTTGGCGCCCTTTTGCTCTACGCGGCATGGCGCCTGATGAGCCAGCAATCTACACGTGACGTGATTCCGCGCTGGGTGCGCAATATGCACCCCAAAAAGGGATCGCTGCTGCCAGTCATCCTGGCTGTGGAATTAACCGACGTATTGTTCGCAGTAGATTCAATTCCGGCCGTGCTCGCTGTTTCGCGAGACCCGTTCGTCGTCTACACATCGAACATAGCCGCAATTCTTGGCCTGCGATCGCTCTACTTCGCGATCGCCTCGCTCCTCGACCGCCTGCGCTACCTGCACTACGGCCTCGGCGCGTTGCTCGCTTTCATCGCTTTTAAAATGCTTTTCGCGCATTGGATTGATGTTCCCATTACGCTGTCCCTTGCAATCATGGGAGCTATCCTTGCCATCTGCGCAGTCTGGTCCTTGATCGCCGGCCCAAAGCCAGGGCATAGCGCCAGTCACTAAATTCTACAGGTCCTCAAACCTGACCTTTTCGTCTGCCGTGTAAATCGAGTGCTTCTGAAACTCCGCATCGTTTCGCTTCGGATAATCGTTTCGAAAGTGCGCGCCCCGGCTTTCCTTGCGTGCCAGGGCTGAAAATAAGATCGCGCGCGCCACGCAACTCAGGGACTCCGCCTCGAGCATCGCGCGGCACTTCTCAGCGCCGCAGTCGTAAGGGGCCAGGCTGGCTGCGATCTGCGTCTGCATCCGAAGGCCCTCGATCAGCAATCCCTCCGAGCGAAGCAGGCCGCCGTCCGCCCACATTACTCGTTGAAGCGTCTCTACCTGAGTCTTCATTTCTTCCAGACTAGTAAGATCGAGATTCGATGGACTCTCTTTGGTCCGATCTGCGGAACCCATTGGCAGATCATCCTCGAGCATTGCCTTAGCTGCCCGCGCTCCAAACACCAATCCCTCGAGCAACGAGTTCGAAGCCAGCCGATTCGCTCCATGCACGCCGGTGCACGCAGCTTCTCCTGCCGCATACAGCCCCTTCACATTCGTGCGCCCCATTAGATCTGTCCGAACCCCTCCCATCAGATAATGCGCGGCAGGGCGTACCGGAATTAAATCGCGGTGCAGATCAAGCGAATACCGAGCTAGAAAGGCGCTGATTCCCGGAAACCTCTTATGAAGATCGACATCCTTGATGTGCCGCATATCGAGGAAGACCGGATGAGCTACGCCTTTCTCGTCCAAACCCTCGCGCGCAATCGCCCGCGCCACCACGTCACGCGGAGCCAACTCGAGCAGCGGATGATACCGCTCCATGAACCGCTCCCCGCGATCATTGCGAATGTATGCGCCCTCTCCTCGCAGCGCCTCCGACATCAGAAACCGCGGAGCGCCAGAGAACGAGAACGCCGTCGGATGAAACTGATAAAACTCCATGTCCGCGAGTTCCGCCCCTGCTTTCAGGGCCAGCGCTATCCCGTCACCGGTTGCAACCGGCGGATTTGTTGTGTCGCTGTATACCTGACCTGCACCCCCTGAAGCGATTAGCACCGCGCGCGAACCTACACTTTGCGAGCTGAATGATGAATCTCCCTCAGGGCCCGCTGATGCCAGTTCCGTGCCGACGATTCTGCCATGCTCCACGAGGAGACGGCTCACCATCGTCCACTCAGCAAATTTAATCCTTGCGTGAGCGCGCGCCTGAGCTACGAGCGATCTGCTGATCTCTGCGCCCGTTGCGTCTCCATTGGCGTGCAGAATCCGCGGCCGCGAGTGGGCCCCCTCGCGTGTGCGCAATAGCTTGCCGCTCTCGCGGTCGAATTTTGTTCCCCACTCGATGAGCTCGGCGACACGAGCCGGCCCTTCCGACACGAGAACCTCTGCAGCGGGACCAAAAACAAGCCCGTCTCCAGCGGAAACTGTGTCGTCCAAGTGCAGCGACACATCCTCCGTGTCTTCCCACGAAGCCACGGCGATGCCGCCTTGCGCATAAAAAGTATTTGACTCGCCCAGAGACTCTTTCGTGACGACGAGAACATCACCCGAGTCGGCAAGTTCAATTGCGGCACGTAGCCCAGCTACGCCCGCGCCCATCACAATGAAGTCGACCCGGGAAGAAGGTGCCATCTTTCCAAGGCTATCATTCGCCTCGCATGCATATGTGGGCCAGCTTAGGCCGCGCGAGCAGCTCGAGCCTTGCTCTTGAGTACAAACCCGAGCATTTCTGCGCACTTTTTGAGAAGCCCGTATGGGCCCGCGTCTACGCCAAGCTGCTTATCAGCCCACGCCTTATAATTTCCGCGCGATGATGGGCTCATGGCCAGTACCTGGCATCGCGGAATTTGGTCATGTGCCAAAATGGCGAGCCGTTCGCATTCATCTGGACTCAGCGAATGGCAGAGCACAATCAAGTCGAAGGAATTGCTTGTTAGCAGGGTCTTGGCCTCGATAAAGCGGCCTGCACCCCGAACGGCGAAGAATGCTCCCAAAATCATCTCTCTCGATCGAAGCAGCATCTCGTCACGACTTACTACCAGCACACGAGCATGAGAATTCATAACTTATAACTCGAGAAAGACGGGACAGGTGCGATCGAAGCTGCATTTGCTCCGCAGTTCAATAGACGGTTGAGACCAGAGAAAGTCCCAGGTAAATCAGTTCTTTGCGGGCGCCCTTTATACACACCTAGGTCAGATGTAGTGACGGGCCGAGAGGATACCCGAGACGCGCCATGTTTGCATTCAGTGTTGAGGTGATCGACGATCCGGGCACACATTCCAGCATGGGATCCCTCTGTGTCTCACGGGATGAGAAGACAATTCTAGGCTTCATGCCGTCTCCGCCACCACATACATATCTTCCAAAGGCCTCGCGATCGACCAGGCAGATTAATTCATGATTACTGGACGCGCTGTCGAAACCGAGCGGTCCGGGCCGTTTCTTATAGGATGGAGATAACGTGCAAACCATACGCGTTGAAACTCCTTCCGCTAAATATGACGTATTCGCGGGCAGCGGGCTGATTACATCTCTCGCTTCTCGCATTCAGCGTGCAGTCGGCAAACTGCCTCGTCGCGTCTTCGTGCTCACCTCTCCGGAAATCTGGGCACTTTGGGGAAACACTGTCCTCAAGTCCTTTGCAGAGCCGCCAACGGTGCTCTTTCTTTCTCCCGGCGAAAAACACAAGACTGTGAGAAGCGTCGAGGTCATCCTGCGCCAGATGCTACGGGCCGGAGGTGATCGCGGCTCATTGCTTATCGCATTCGGCGGCGGCATCGTCGGCGATGTGGGAGGGTTTGTCGCTGCAATCTTCATGCGCGGCATCCGCTACGTGCAGGTCCCCACAACTTTTCTCTCCCAGGTTGACTCATCCGTAGGAGGAAAGACCGGGGTCAATCTCCCGGAAGGCAAGAATCTCGTGGGCAGCTTTCATCATCCCGCTGCCGTCTTCGCCGACATAGACGTCCTCGGCACCCTTCCCGATCGCGAACTGCGGGCAGGTCTCATGGAGAGCATCAAAGCCGGAGTTATTCGTGACCGCACTCTGGTCCGCTTTATGGAAGACCACGCGGAAGAGATCTTTGGGCGTGACTCCAAAGCTCTCGAAAAGGTAATCGCTGCGTCCATCCGGATGAAGGCCTCCGTGGTGAACAAAGACGAGCGCGAGAATGGCTTGCGCATGATCCTCAACCTCGGCCACACCGTGGGACACGCCATCGAGCAGGTCACGAAATACAAGGTCCTGCTGCACGGTGAAGCCGTTGGCTGGGGCATGATCGTCTCTCTGTACGTCGCTCACCGCCGCCGCAGCATTACCGGCGCACAGGCCGCCCGCATTGAGAATCTTATTCACCTCTACGGACCGCTCCCGCCGCTCGACCTGCGCGCCTCCCGGCTCATTGCCGCAGCCGGTACCGATAAGAAGAACGTCGGGGGAGTACGACGCTTCGTAGTGCCCATCGGAATTGGAGATGCCGGTGTGATCGAAGACCTGACCAATCCCGAACTCCTCGCGGCCGTCACGTACATGCTTTCCCAGGCGAAAGAAGCCCGTAAATCATGATTGCTTCCGGCGCAAAGCCGAAGGGCGCGCAAGATGAAATTCAGGCTGCCCAGGCCGTGCAGCAGATGTTCAACACCATCGCGCCGCGGTATGACCTCCTCAATCACGTCCTCTCCGCGAATATCGACCGACTTTGGTGGCGTCGCGCCGCAACTGCATTCCGCTCCACCCTCGCTGATCCCAACTCAGCCATTCTCGATATCTGCTGCGGCACAGGCGATCTCACTATCGCCCTCCTCGAGCATCGCCCCAACGTTGCCCGCCCGATCCTCGCCGCCGACTTCGCGCATGCCATGTTGAGCCGCGGCCTGCAGAAATTCGGCCACGCTCGGCGAAACGGTTCGAACGCCATCGCACTTGAAGCCGACGCTCTTCACCTCCCGATTCGTTCCCAATCTCTCGATCTCGTCATTACCGCCTTCGGCTTCCGCAATCTCGCCAACTATGGAGCCGGGCTGCGCGAATTTCATCGTGTGCTCAAACCCGGAGGCCGCCTGGGCATCCTGGAATTCAGCCAGCCAGGTGGAATCATTGGAAAAGCCTATGCGTTCTACTTCCATCGCATACTGCCCGTAATCGGCCGAATCATCTGCGGCAAAAACGGACCGTACAACTACTTGCCCTCGTCCGTTGGCGCATTCCCTTCTCCCCCTGAACTCCTGGCCATGATGAGCTCTATTGGCTATTCCGAATGCAATTGGAAGCCCTACACCTTTGGCATTGCCGGGTTGTACACGGCCCTGCGGCCGCCTGTACTCTAGGTACGCGATGAACATCGCCGCAACAAGTCCCTCTACGTTGACCCCGACAGAAAACTCGGCTCTCAAGCGCCGGGTTGCGCTCAACTCAATGCTGGCCGCAACCTGCATGACGGCCCTTAAACTCGCGGCGGGCATCATCTCGGGCTCCCTAGGCGTGCTCTCTGATGCAGCACATTCCGGTCTCGACCTCGCCGGCGCCACGCTCACTTTCTTCTCAGTTCAAGTGTCCGACAAGCCCGCGGACGAAGATCACACCTACGGCCACGGCAAAGTCGAAAACCTATCCGCGTTCTTCGAAGCCGGCCTGATGGCCCTCTCGTGTGTCTGGATCATCTGGGAGGCGGTTCATCGCATTCGCTTCAACACCTACGAGCTAAGATTCTCGATCTGGCCTGTGCTGGTTGTTCTCAGCTCCATCGCCGTCGACTTCTGGCGTTCACGCGCGTTACGTCGCGTCGCGGAACAGACCGGCTCTCCGGCCCTCGCTACAGACGCGTTCCATTTCTCGTCGGACATCTGGGCGTCTGTCGCTGTTCTCGCCGGGCTGCTGGCAACGTGGGCGGGCGTGTATTGGCGCATCGACTGGCTCCGTTACGCCGACCCGGTCGCCGCGATCTTTGTGTCGCTGATGATCCTCCGCATTACGGCGACGCTCACTCGCGAAACGGTCGGAGTTCTGATGGATCAGATTCCTGCCGAAACGCGGCTCAAAGTCATTCACGAGGCGGAGAAGGTCCCCGGCGTCCTGGCCGTCGAACAGGCCCGCGTGCGCCGCTCTGGTCCAAACTACTTCGCCGATCTCACCCTCGCCATGCCCTCGCGTACCACCTTCGAGCACACCGGCGAACTCGTGCGTGCTGCCACGGAAGCTGTCCACCACGTTCTGCCCCAGGCGGACGTTGTCATCCATACCGTACCTCGCCAGGAGCGTGCCGAAAGCATCTTCGACCGAGTACGCGCCATCGCAGCCCGTAACAACGTTCCGGTCCACGATCTTAGCGTCCAATCGCATCACGGGAAGCTGCACGTCGAATTGCACGTCGAGCTGGATGAGAACCTTCCTCTCATCGCCGCACATAGCTTTGTCAGTGGGCTCGAAGCCGAGATCATGCGCGAGACCCCTGGGATCGACTCGATTCTCACCCATATCGAGAGCGAGCCGGCCACCATCGAGCAGCCTGAAGAAATCGTCGAATCCGATCGCCGCATCGAGAGAGCTCTTCGCACAGCCGCGTCGGTCGACAAGGAAATTATCGACGTACACCAGATCATGGTCGGCCGAACGGGGGAACACATCTCGCTTTCCTGCCACTGCACTCTTCCTGACGAACTCTCCATGCACCACGTCCATGACGTCATAACGTCGCTTGAAGACCGCTTCAAGCTCGAGTGCCCCGAAGTTCATCGTGTCACCATTCACCCCGAGCCAGTCACCGACAACACGCGCTGATGGGCGCGGAATATCCGATAATGGAATCAGCAGCGCAGGGAGGAACGGGTTTTGATTGCGCACTCCGACTGGAAGCACGACGAGGTCTTCCAAGGCACCACCGAAGACGGCAAATCTATCTTTATCGATGGCGATTCGGCTCACACCCACGGGCCGAGCCCCATGCAAATCGTTCTGATGGCCCTCTGCTCCTGCACCTCGGTTGATGTAGTCAACATCCTGAAGAAGAAACGCCAGGACGTTACAGCCCTTCGCGTTACAGCCCACGCAACACAAGGTGAAACCCCGCCCCGCGTCTTCACGCACATCAAGCTCACCTATGCCGTTCGAGGCAGCCATCTCAGCCGAAAAGCCGTGGAAGACGCGGTTTCACTCTCTAAAAACAAGTACTGCTCGGTCTCCAAGATGCTGGAAAAATCTGCACCAGTCGATTACGAAATCGTGTACCCCGACGGCGAGCCCCAGCCATGAGGGGCAGCCTCCTTCTTCGCCTCTTCCGCATGGCCTGTGTTGTCATGCTGCTCGTCGCCGTCGCGATGGTGTCCGCCATTACCACCATGCATTTCGCAATTCACGGCGCGGAAGTAAAGATACCCACGCTCAAAGGAATGACCGTAGCTGAAGCCCGCAGTCAGGCCGCCGGCATGGGCCTCAACCTCGATGTTGACAATCGCTACTACTCCTCCGACATTGCCGCCGGTCACATCCTCTCGCAATCTCCACCCGCCGGCTCTGTCGTTCGGCGCGAGTGGCACGTACGCGTGTCTGAAAGCCTCGGTCCACAGAAGGTCGACGTCCCCGATACAGTCGGCGCCGACGCGCGCGTTGCCGCCTTGCGGCTCCGCCGTGCCGGTCTTCAAGTTGGAGTAACTGCAAAGTTGCCCTGGCCCGGTGCGCAAGACAATTCCGTTCTCGCTCAGGATCCTCCGGCTCACTCTCACGGGATTGCACAGCCAAGCATCAACATCCTTGTCGCTGCTCCTGACAACACGGTGCCCGACGGGTACATCATGCCCGATCTAGCCGGACTGCCCGTCACGACAGCCATCGATCAGCTCGCCCGTGTCGGCCTGAAAGTCGATCCGCCCACCTACATCGACGTGAACATCCCGCCTGTAGGCGCCGCAGGCACCGCGCCTGCTTCACCGGTTCCACCAGGGTCTGTGATCACGCAGCAGCCTCTTGCCGGCGCGCGTGTTGATCAGAACACCGTAATCAAGCTCGTAGCTTCAAAATAAAGCCATCGCCCTCGCACAATCATCTAACCTAGGTGACGCATGGAGCCGAAGGCAAAACAATCTGGCGAGAAATCTCCCCCTGCTCGCGATTTCTCGCATGCGTGGCGCGCGCTCAGCCATCGCAATTTTCGGCTTTTTTTTGGCGGTCAGAGCATTTCCGTGATCGGCACGTGGATGACACGCGTCGCTACTTCGTGGCTGGTCTATCGGCTAACCGGCTCCGCTCTCCTGCTCGGCACGGTAAGCTTTGCCGGGCAGATTCCCACCTTCCTGCTCGCGCCCATCGCGGGAGTCATCGTCGATCGCATCGATCGCCGAAAAGTCCTCGTCTGGACCCAGGCCTTGGCGATGCTTCAATCGCTCGCCCTCGCATGGCTCACGCTTTCGAATCGAATCACCATCACCGAAGTCCTCGTTCTGAGTGCATTTCAAGGGCTGATCAATGCTTTTGATATGCCCGCGCGCCAGTCCTTCATGGTGCAGATGGTCGAAGATCGCGCCGACCTCTCCAACGCGATTGCCATCAACTCTTCCATGGTCAATATGGCCCGGCTGGTCGGTCCTTCCCTCGCCGGTTTGCTCATCGCGGTCGAGAACGAGGGTTGGTGTTTCCTGGTCGACGGCATCAGTTATATCGCCGTCATCGTCTCCTTGCTCATGATGCGCGTACCGCGCCCCGACGAAGAGCAGCGCGCGCGGACTTCCATGATCACGCAACTCAAGGAGGGTTGGGTCTACGTTGCCGGATTTGTACCTATCCGCTCCATCCTTTTGCTCTTCGCTTTGCTGAGCCTCATGGGCTGGCCATTCATGGTACTGATGCCCATCTTCGCCGCTAAAATCCTTCACGGTGGCCCGCATACTCTTGGCTTCCTCATGGGCGCTGTTGGCACCGGATCGCTAGCGTCCGCGTTATCGCTGGTGATGCGCCGATCCGTGCGCGGGCTCACGCGCGTCATTCCTATTGCCGCGGTGATTTTTGGGATCGGCCTCATCTGCTTCGGCTTCTCGCATTACCTGTGGCTCTCCATGCTGATGATGCTCGTCACCGGCTTCGGCATGATGCAGGGCCTTACCGGAAGCAATACCATCATCCAGACACTTGTCGACGAAAACATGCGCGGCCGCGTCATGAGCTACTACACCATGGCCTTCGTCGGCATGGCCCCCTTTGGCAGCCTTCTCGCAGGCTCGATGGCTCATGCAATCGGCGCACCCCGCACCGTCATCGTCAGCGGCGTAGCCTGCATCCTGGGAGGTATCTGGTTCACCTTCCAGCTTCCCGCAATTCGCAAGGATATGCGCCCCATCTATCAGCGCCTCGGGATCATCCCTCAACCTCCACTGCAAGAAGCCACAGAGAGTTGATCCGTTATCATTGCGAAGCGAGGAGAAACCATGGGATTGCAGGAAGACCTCGAGCGTATTGCTCTGCAAGAACGTGAACTCACACTGCCGCGCCTCGATGCCGAAATCGCGTGGCAGATCGGCTCGAAGCTACACTCCATCGCTGCCGAACGTCATCTGCCGATCGTGATCGACATTCGTCGCTTCGGCCACCCGCTCTTCTACGTTGCCATGGACGGCACCACGCCGGACAATCCCGAGTGGGTCCGCCGCAAAGGCAATGTCGTGGCCCGATTCCATCACAGCTCCTACACCGCTGCGCTCAACGAGAAACTGAAGGGCAAGACGATCTACGAGAGCCAGGGCCTTCCACTCACCGACTACGCCACGCACGGCGGGTCGTTTCCCATACGCGTCGCAAACGCGGGAGTCGTAGGCAGCATCACAGTCTCCGGTTTGCCGATGCGGCAGGACCATGAACTCGTTGTGGAAGCTCTATGCGCCATCCTCGGCCGCAACTACAAAGATCTTCAATTGGAACCTGAAAATGTCTGATTGCGCATCACGGGCCGTCAGAACGCAGGTAGGGTGTGACGGCCTGACGTAGCTGCCGGACAAGTTCATCGTCTCCATTCTCGCACTCGTCGCGAATCCCCAGGACCGCAATTGTCTTGTTGCGAAGAGAACTACCGAATCGCTCTTGTATTCGCTTCCGGTGCACATTCTCCATTGCAAGAATCAAGTCAGCCCATTCAACCAGATCTGCTGATATCGGTGTTTCGGCGTCCACACTGGTACCTGCGGACAGCACATTCACTCCCTCCAAATTGGAAAAGATGAACTCTGCTGTAGGGCTCCGCTTTTTGTTCCTGCTACACACGAAAAGGACATTCACAGGGATGCACCGCAACATTGGATCAAAGCCGCGAAGAAACCGTCCGTCTGAAACATGCCAGGCAGAAGTCTCAGAGTTCCCTCGAATGTGACACAGCCAAGCAGGCGCTTTGAACCATCTTCCGTCAGAATCCCCTCCGACCTCAGGTCTTCAACTCTCGTCGTTAGCGAAACAAGCTGTGCTCCTGAGACCTCACTGAGCAACGCCTCGATCACCTGCTCGTTTTCTTCGGGCTCCAGCGAGCAAGTGGAGTACAGCACGAACCCACCCGGCCTGACCACACGCAATGCCGAACGAAGGATCGCTCGTTGCCGTTCGGCCTGCCGAGGCAACTCCTCTGCTCGCAACCGATGCCTGATTTCGGGATTTCTACCTAACGTTCCGGTACCGCTGCACGGCACATCCGCCAGCACCACATCGAATGCGCTCTCTTCCTTCAACTGGGTCGCGTCCGCGAGCCTGCACTCAACACGGTTCCCTAGAAGACTGAGTCGCTTCCGAAGATCGGCGAGTCTCTGGTCGCTCTCATCGCACGCTACAATTCGCGCCTCAGGATTCCGCTCACCCAGAATCAGCGTCTTCCCACCCGGAGCGGCGCAGCAGTCGAGAACTTTCCGTGCCCGAGGTACGAGTTCTGCGATCAACTGCGATCCCTCGTCCTGGATTCGCACGCGTCCCTCGCGGAACGCCGCGGACTTCGTCACATCACCCGTAATTACGGCACGCGAAGCATTCAGAAATTCACCCGGTCTGAGTTCGACATTTTCCCCCGCAAGCTCTTGTCCGACATCAGGGCTGCTGAGCCTAACATACAACTGCGGCTGCTCCTGGCCATACCGGCAGATCGCGCCCGCAGCCTCTTCGCCATAAGCCTCCGTCCATCGATCTACCATCCACGCCGGGTATCCGCATTCGCACGCCGCGTGGCCCTTCTCGCCTGCATGCTCCTCAACCGATGTCGCCAGCTTGCGCAACACCGCATTCACCATCTTCGAAGCGAACCGGTGTCCGGCCTCCTTCGCCAGCTCCACGCTCTCATCGATAGCTGCTCTCGCCGGGACGCGGTCCATATGCAGAATCTGGAACGCGCCGATCCGTAGCGCAACAAGCACCTCTGCATCCAGCTTCGCATTGGGATGCTTCAGCAAGGGCCGTAGCCGCAGATCGAGCTCGATCTGCCACCGCAGTACGCCCAGCACTAGCGCTGTGGTCAGTCTCTTATCGGGCTCCGACAAGATCTCAACATTGCGGCCCCGCAATAGCGTATCCGAGTGCCCATGCTTCTCCATCGTTTTCAGAATGGAAAACGCAGCCTTCCGCGCCGGCGATACCGCACTCATCTGCTATCCCAGCCGCACGCCTGATTCGAGCGGCGCCCCACGCAGAAACTCCGCAGCCGTCATCCGCTTCTTACCTTCGAGCTGAAGCTCGGCGATCTCGACCCACGTTCCTTGTGCGCACGCCACCAGCATTGCACCGCCCGCGATCTCGATGAGGCCGGCCTCGCCTGCACTGTTCTTCGGTGCTACTTGCATCCGGTGCACGATGAGCTTCTTGCCATCCAGACTTGAGTAAGCACCCGGCCACGGCTGAAATCCTCGCCAGCGGTTCCACAGCTCCCGCGCCGTGTGGTTCTCAAAATCCATGCGCCCGTCGTCTCTGGTCAAGATCGGGGCCAGCGTCGCGCGAGAGTGATCCTGCTGTCTCGGCGCAATCGTCTTATCATCCAGTCCCTCCAGCGTCTTCACGACCAGCGGCGCGCCGGACTTTGCCAGGACCTCAAATAACTCCGCAGCCGTCTGCCCCGGTGCGATTGGAATCTCCTGCTGTAGCAGAACAGGGCCAGTATCCAGCCCCTCTTCCAGCAACATCGTCGTGTTGCCGGTGACCGTCTCGCCCCGTGCGACTGCCCATTGAATCGGTGCGGCCCCGCGGTATTTCGGGAGCAACGAAGCGTGCAAATTGATGCACCCCAGCCGTGGCAAGTTCAGCATCCAGGGCGGGATAATGCGCCCGTACGCCACGACCACAATCGCATCTGGCGCGATTGCTTCCAGCCGCGCTCGAAACTCTGCATTGTTCTTGATTTTCTCAGGCTGGGTGATTTCGAGCCCCGCCTCGAGTGCCGACTGCTTCACGGGGGGTGGGGTCATCTGTTGCGAACGTCCCACCGGCCGGTCTGGTTGTGAAACCACCAGCGCAATTTCGTGTCCTGCCGCAATCAACGCCTGCAAAGTCGGCACCGCAAACTGAGGCGTCCCGCAGAAGACCAGCTTCACGTTTCTACCAGGTGCCTTCGCGCTGCATTTTGCGAATCTTGCGCAGCACCAGGTCGCGCTTCAGCGAACTCATGCGGAAAATGAACAGCATCCCGTCGAGATGATCGATCTCGTGCTGAAACGCACGCGACAGCAGTTCCTCGCCTTCCAACTCGAACCACTTGCCATTCAGATCCTGAGCCCGCACCTTCACGATCGAAGCTCGCTGCACTTTCTCGCGGATCTCCGGGAAGCTGAGGCAGCCCTCTTCCTCATACTGCTTGCCTTCGCAAAAGATGATTTCCGGATTGACCAGCACCAGCTTCTGCTCAGGATCTTTCCCCTGGCTCAAATCGACTACCGTCACTCGCTTCGACACAGCCACCTGCGGTGCCGCCAACCCGATCCCCTGCGAGGCATACATCGTCTCGAACATATCATCGACAAGCTTTTTCAACTCGTCATTGAACTCCGTCACCGGCTCGCCGGGTTGCGACAGTACAGGCTCCGGGTATTTCACAATCTTCAAAATCATGACTCTCTGCTAACAACTCCGAATCTGCTTGGTTTTCAATAGCTCCGTATCTGTTCGATGTATCCCAGGAAATTTCGTTTCATCTCGTCCGCTGAGTCGCCGCCAAACTTCTGCTGAGCCAGACCCGCTACCGTCATAGCCACCATGGACTCGGCAGCAACTCCTGCAGCCGGCACTACGCAAATATCGCTGCGCTCGTAACTTGCGCTGGTCGACTCGCGGGTGTCAAATCGCACGGACTCAAGCGGCCTCCGCAGCGTTGAGATCGGTTTCAGATATCCACGCACAACGATATCCTCACCGTTGGAAACTCCACCTTCCACTCCGCCGGCGTTGTTCTGCTCACGCGTGAACCGAGTCGGCCTATCTGTTTCCTCTTTCGCATAGTGGATTGCATCATGAACCGTCGATCCAAATGACTCCGCAGCCGTCACTCCGCGCCCAATCTCCACAGCCTTCACTGCCTGCAGGCTCATTACCGACCAGGCCAGCAGGCCATCCAGCCGCTCATCCCAATTGGCGTAGGTTCCCAGGCCAGCGGGAGCCCCATGCACGACAACTTCAAACACGCCACCTACCGTGTCGCCTGTGCGCGAAGCGTGCTCAACTTCTTCCTTCATCCGCGCTTCCGTCACCGGGTCAACACACCCCAGCACAATCTCTTTCAGTTCGGCAACGGCAGCAATCTCGTCCCATGTAGCGGGCCGCTCCAGTTCCACGCGCCCTACACGGATTACATGGCTCGACACTTCGATTCCCAGGTACCTGAGCAGCAGCTTGGCAAAGCCTCCTGCTGCAACCCGAGCCGTCGACTCCCGCGCCGAAGCCCGCTCGAGAACATATCGAGCATCGGGAAAGTTGTACTTCAGCGCTCCGGCCAGATCTGCGTGTCCCGGTCTTGGGGATGCAACCGCCTGGTGCTTCGCCGGGTCGCCCGACTCGACCGGCAGTTTCTCTTCCCAGTTCTTCCAGTCGCGGTTCACGATCTCGATGGCCACGGGGGATCCGATGGTCTTGCCGTGGCGCACACCTGAAAGGATGTGGGCCTTGTCGGTCTCGATCTTCATGCGGCCGCCGCGGCCGTAGCCCTGCTGTCTCCGCCAAAGCTCGCGGTTGATGAACTCCAGGTCCACCGGCAGCCCTGCAGGAAGCCCGGAGACCAGCGCAATCAAAGCCTCCCCGTGCGACTCGCCCGCTGTTGAGAATCGAATCATGTTCTTTAGATTGTAACGGGACGGAGCGCTCGAAGGGGAGCGCCAGTGCTGCGTCAAGCTGCGCAGACGAGCGATAATGCAAGCTCCGGAGAGGACATGAAAATCAGCTGGCCAAAGACTTTACTCCTCTTAATATGCTGCGGGGCCGTTGCGTTCGAACTCTGGCACTTTCGGTCATCCCCCAAATCTGCCTCAACTCCTAACGCTCAGCAACATAAGCCCGACTTTGTCCTTCTTCCCGTCACGGAGACATCTGCCCTCGCCACGTTCTTCGCGGGCCAGAAGGCCGACGTTGGAACCTGGGAACCAACCGTCGGAGATATGAACGACGTCGAAGCCGACCTCTCCCAGATCACCGAAATGAGTAAAAGAAATCCGGATCCGAATGGGCACATCGACAACCCGGTGAATTACTACCGTCAGTACGGCGCCATTGTGGTCGATGGCAGAAGATCTCTCGTCCTGAACGCATTCTGCTCACCCCAGAACGAATGGCGGAAGCGTCTTGTCACGGTAATTGACGGTGGGAGCTGCTACTGGCAGGCTCTGTTCGACGTAGCCACTCGGAAATTCACGAAGCTGTCGGTAAACGGTGTCGGATGATCACGCCCTGGATTTCGCTATTCCCTGCCTTTACATCCGTCGCATACCATGATTTCCATGGTCGCCTACTTCCTCTTCAAGACCGAGCCCAACGCCTACTCCTTCGACGACTTCCTGCGCGACAAAGAAACCAACTGGGACGGCGTCACCAATCCCACCGCCGTCAAAAACCTGCGCGAAATGAAGCCCGGCACGAAGTGGATCTTCTATCACACTGGTGACGAGCGCACCGCCGTCGGCACCGGTTCGGTCGTCGGCGTCGACGCAGCCGATCCCAAGGTTCCTATTGTCCGTGTAAAGGTCGGCAAGCGCCTCAAGACGCCCAAGACCCTGGATCAAATCAAGGCCGCATCCCTTTTCCGCGACTCGCCGCTCGTCAAGATCGGACGCCTATCCGTCGTTCCCCTCACGGAAGAGCAGTGGAGCTGGTTCGTCGAATAGCGAACCCGTCGTCGGCTTCGCATCTTTCTTCAGCCACTCTCGCGTGTTCAGCATCTGGCGCTGATCGAGCGCCCAGATCCGATTAGTAAGCTCGTCGGCGCCCTTTCCTTCGCGCGCGGACCTTTCGAACTCGCTCATCATCGCCTGCATCTTCGCATCCAGATCATCCACGAAGTTCAGCACCAGCGCCTCCGGAATCATCGGCAGTTTAGGCGACCCGAACTCCAGCTTTCCGTGGTGCGAAAGAATGAGGTGCAGCACCAGCGTCTTCAGCCTGGGCGGAAAATTCGGCAGCTTGTCGATCGTCTTTTCAACCAGTGCCATCCCCATTTGGATGTGCCCAAGTAATACGCCCTCTACGCTGTACTCGAACCCGACTTCCCACGTCAGTTCCTGCACCTTTCCGATATCGTGCAGCACTACGCCGGTAAGAAGCAGGTCCCGATGCAGCACCGGGTAGTGCGGCGCCACGCGATCCGCCAAAGTCAGCAGGCTGACAACATGCTCCAGCAGCCCGCCCAGCCAAGCGTGATGCAGTTGTTTGGCTGCCGGAGCCTCCCGGTATGCCTGGGCCAGTCCTGAATTCGCGAGCAGAGTACTTAACAGCAACTTCAGATCCGGATCCGTGAAGCTCTCCACAAATCCCAGCAGCTTCTGCCACAGTTCGTCCACGTCGCACGACGTACACGGCAGCAGATCGCGCCGGTCCACCTCGTCCGTTGAAGCCTTGCGCAGATTATCGACTCGCATCTGCAGCCGGTCATCGAACTTCGCCACGCACCCGCGCACCTTCACGAGGTCGCCGCGCTCGAATTCTTTTGCGATTCGCGCATCGCCCGGCTCCCAGACACGCGCCTCCACTTGTCCCGTCTTGTCGCCGAGAATCAGGCTGAGATATGGTTTGTTCGCTTTCGTCATCCGCTGCTGTTTGCTCAGCATCAGGAAAAACGCATCGAAGTTCCGGCTTTCCTCAAAAGACGCCAGATCGGCTACATAAATTTCCTTCATTCTGCCCGAAAGCATACAGCAACCATCAACCCTCATCAAAAGGCCGCCATCGCACGGACCGCAGCGCTCGCTTGCATGCGAAGATGATGAACGTGAACGATCCAGCCGCGTCTAAGAATCCAGACCTTCCAATCCGTCCCATTGAGCCTCGCGACGCAGACCAGGTCGCCGTGCTCACCGAGCAACTCGGTTACCAGCGATCCACTGCGGACATCAAATTGTGGATCGAAGCTCTCCCGGCGCGCGCCGAAGATCAAGCTGCCTTCGTTGCCTGCATCGGAGACGAAATCGTCGGCTGGATTGAGATCTCCATCCAGCATCATCTCCAGTCTGCGCCCCATGCCCTCATCGGCGGGCTCGTCGTCAAAGACGGCCACCGCAATCGCCAGATCGGCCTCCGTCTCTGCGAGCACGCCGAAACATGGACCTGGCAGCACGGTCTTCCCGTTCTCCGCGTTACCTCTCGCAGCACACGCCTCGATGCTCACCGCTTCTACGAGCGGAACGGCTACCAGCTCACCAAGCTGTCCCACGTCTACGAGAAACATCGCCCGACTTAAACCCGTACACATGGTTGAAATTTCAGGCATATCCCAAAACGCATCAGGCCCGGGATTCTCTCCCGGGCCTGAATGCTCTACCGAATGAACAAAGTCTTTATTGCGGCGGAACACCATCCGTCCCTGGAATCGGCGGAGCTGGAGTCGTACCGTTTGGTGCCTGCTGGGGCGCGAGCCCCAATGGCCGTTGTCCGGTATCTTCTTTCTGCTCGTCCTTCTTCTTGTCGCTTAACCGCGTCTTATCTCCGGTTGTTGTAGCCTTCTTTTTCTTCTTGTCGGTCTGGTTCCCGCCCAGTCCCAGCGGCCCAGCTTGCGCCTGGCGGTCTGCGACTTCTGCAGCATCTGCCGCACTTGGCGCCTCTGGATCCAGTTGCGGGCCCTTCGGCTTCGGCTGTTTGGGCAGCTTGGCGCGAGCGCTGAAACGAGTCTTCTTCTCTGGCTTCGAATCAGTTTCCAATGGGTTCTCGGGCTCGTTTCCGGAGGCCACCTGGCCGACTGCACCCGCGTCCTCCGTCGGGCTGGCAGGCGCCTCCGGCAGGGTTTCCTGAGGAGCCTTGCCAAACCGGATCTTTTCCTTCTTCCCCGGCTTCATGGCAGCCTCTTGGGTCTTATCCTTCTTGTCCTTCTTAGTCGCCTTTTCGGGCTTGGCAGAATCCGCGCCTGCAGCCGCATCCGCCGTTTCGTTGGGCAGAGGTTTCACCGCCGTCTTCTGGCGGAATCCGCGTGTAGTCTCGCGGAAGCGGGTCCGCTCAACTTTCCGCTTCTTCTTCGCGGTAGGCGCCTGATAAGCACTGAACGTAATGCTCGGATGCTTCTCCGCTGCTGTGGCGGCACTGTCTTCGTAACCCGGCTTGATGTAGATGGCCGCTTCGTCGCGCATCTGGGCCAGATATTGCCTCATGGCAGGGGCAGCCTTGGCTTCGAAGTAGTTCTGCTCTACGTCGTTCTGTACGTCTTTGAATTGCGGAGCGCCGCCCTGATTATGATCCATGACCTTAAGGATTACGTACCCCTGCTTCGTCCGGATCGGGTCGGTCACCTCCCCTGTTTTAAGACCAAACGTCTTGCTTTCGAAGGGTTCGCCCAGCTGGCCTTTCTTGTAAGTTCCCAGCTCGCCGCCAGTTGCCGCCGTGGTGCCCTCGCTAAAGCTTTTCGCCAGCTGAGTGAAATCCTCGCCCGCCTTCAGCCTGGCCACGAGGTCGTCGGCCTTGGACTTGGCCTCGGCTAGTTTTTGCTGATCGTCGGGATTCGTTCCCGTCGAAATCAGGATCTCCCCGAGTTTCACGCTTTCCGGCTGCGCATACTCCTGCCTGTGCGCCTCAAAGTAGCGCTGCAACTCTCCCGGAGTGGGCTGGATTTTTCGCCCAACCTGATCCCGCATCACCGACTGCGTGACGATCTGGTTGCGAATATTGGCCTTGAAATCCTCAAACGACACTCCCTGGTCCTTCGCCGCCTTCTCCAGGTCTTCCATCGTGGCGAGGTTGTACTGCTTTCGTATGTCGTTGAGTCGATTGATCAACTCCGTGTCGCCCGTGATGCCGAGTTCCTTACCTTTGGCCAGCCAGAGCTGCTGGTCGATCAGGTTGCGCAGCAAGTCTTTATGCGAATCCGAGATCTCCTGCATGCTCGATCCCCGCTGCCGCATCTCTTGGTCTAGCTCATTCTGGGCACGGTTATAGTCCGACTTCGAAATGATCTGGTTATTGACGCGAGCAACAATCTCTTCCACGGTCGTGCCACCGTAAGGGCTTTCCGTAGAACTCGGTTTTTGCTGAGCGAAGGTCAGACCGGTGAACAGGACTGCAGAGAGCGCGAGCGCTCCGGGGATTCGAAGGATTCTCAATGTCATAGTTGGCACACAACAAGGGGGTCTGCAGAGACCACCTTACGCATAGACGTCATTGTAAATCCCGGGGCAGCAAAAGAAACGCGTACCCGAGCTCGATTCCGGGCTGGCGCTGCCCGTCCCGAATCGGAGCGTGCCCCTCTGCAACATCGGTAACCAGCTATCCGAAACCGCGAAACCGGCGTCAAATTAGCCAGTGCTATACTTTAGCCCAGGTTTGGCCTGCGAGGTGCCTCGGAGGCGCCTGTAGCTGTCGCACTTCGGAGGTACCTCCCGCATGACCCCCCCTGCCCGCCGGGCAATTTTCAGCCTCATTCTCTTCTTCGCCGTTTGTGCCGTCGCTGGCACCTTTCTGCAGCGCAGGGTGGGAGCACAATCCTCTCAGGATGAGAGCCAGATTCGCGACAGCCTGAAATCCTTCACCGACGTCTACGCTCTCGTCGAACAGAATTACGCCGAGCCGATCTCCGGCGACCGGGCCGACACCGCCATCTATGACGGCGCCATCCCGGGCATGCTCCGAGTTCTCGACCCGCACTCCAATTTCTATGACCCCAAGGCCTACGCCAAGATGCGCGAAGATCAGCGCGGCCACTATTACGGCGTTGGCATGGTTATCCAGCAGCAGAACAACAAGGTCTACGTGATCACGCCGTATGAGGGTACCCCGTCCTTCCGTGCGGGTATCCGTCCCGGCGACATCATTACCGCCATCGACGGGAAGTCCACCGAGGGAATGACCTCGGATGTGGTGGCCAAGAACCTCAAAGGACCCAAAGGCACGCATGTTCAGGTCTCCGTAGTTCGCGACGTGCAGCCGAAGCCACTAACCTTTGACCTGGTGCGCGACGAGATCCCGCATCCCTCAGTCGATCTCAAATACGAGATTCGCCCCGGTGTCGGCTACATCCATCTCACCCAGTTCCAGGAAACCACTGCCCAGGAAGTCAACCAGGCCATCGACGGTTTCCACGATCTCAAGGGTCTCGTTCTTGACCTCCGCGGCAATCCCGGCGGACTCCTAAGCCAGGCTGTCGAGGTCTGCGACCACCTTCTCAGCAAGGGCCAGACTATCGTCTCGCAGCGTGGCCGCGCCTATCCCGATCAGAATTACACAGCGACGCATGGCAATGGCGGCAAGCAGTTCCCCATCGTGGTTCTCGTCAATCGCAACACCGCCTCCGCAGCCGAGATTGTCTCCGGTGCGCTGCAGGATCACGACCGCGCTCTCATCGTCGGTGAAACCACCTTTGGCAAGGGCCTCGTTCAGACCGTCTACAATCTCAGCGAAAATACTGGCCTCGCGCTGACCACCTATCACTACTACACGCCGTCCGGCCGCCTCATCCAGCGCAACTACTCCGGCGTTTCCCTCTACGACTACTACTACAATCACGCCGGTGCCACTGCCCCGGGGGCGACGAATCGCGAAGTGAAGATGACCGACTCTGGTCGCACCGTCTATGGCGGCGGTGGAATTACGCCCGACCAGAAGATCGATTCTCCCAAGCCCAACCACTTTCAGGAAGAACTGATCTACAAGTCAGCCTTCTTCCACTTCGTCGCACATTATCTTTCCAATCGGACTGTGGATCGCAATTTCCAGGTGGACGACGCCGTTCTTAGCGAGTTCAAGCAATACATCACTTCGTCTCCGCTTGAGATTGCGATAAGCGACAAGCAGGTCAATGACAACCTCGACTGGATCAAGAGCAACATCAAGAAAGAAGTCATTGGCAGCCAGTTCGGTTCCCAGCAAGGTCTCCGGGTCTTTGCCGACTGGGATCCAATGATCCAGAAGGCGCTTACCTACTTGCCCGAAGCTCAGGCCCTCGAAGACAACGCTCACAAGGTGCTCGCTCAGAAAGCGGAAGCCCGCGCCAACGGCGTAACGGCTCAATAATCGATCTCAAAAACCAACAGAGGCCATCCTTCGGGATGGCCTTTCACTTTGTAGCGGCTATCACAGCCCCTTCGGACGTTGTGTCTCTACCCTGTCATTGAGAGACCGGAGGGTAAGAATGTCCAGCTCACTCCTTGCGAATACTACAACTGTCGCAAACCTGCTTGCCGCCTATGAAGGCGAGTCAAACGCGCATTCCAAATATGTAGCCTTCGCCGCCAAAGCCGACACCGACGGCTGGCATGGCGCCGCAAGCCTCTTCCGTGCCGCCGCGCGTGCCGAGAAGATTCACGCCTCCAATCATGCTCGCGTCCTCAAGCAGCTTGGCTGCGACGCAAAATGCGTGATCCATCCGGCTGAAGTGAAGTCGACGCTCGAGAACTTGAAAGCCGCGCTCGACGGCGAACAGCACGAAATCGACACCATGTACCCTGCGTTCATCGCGGAAGCCTCTGCAACCGACATTCCCATCGCAAAGCGCACCTTCGTATGGGCGATGGAAGCTGAGAAAACCCACGCTCACCTCTACGCCGAAGCCATCGGACTCGTCGAGAGAGAGCTGAAAGGTTCCTGGGCAGCAGCAGTCTGCGATTTCTACGTTTGTTCGGCCTGCGGCTTCACGACAAAGACATCAGAAGAACAGGAACGCTGCCCTGTATGCAACCTGGCTTTTGACAAGTTTGAGGTGATTCGCTGAGGCCTGCGCAGCTTACCGCTGACTAGCCTCTCCAGCCACCACCTTGCGGTTATATTCCGCTGAACGGTTGCGCGCAACGCTGAGTGTCTGCCACCCGGCGCCCGCATAATGCTTCGCTATCAGAATGATCTGCCCGACGTGCATTGGGTAATGCGCAAGCTGTCGATTGATTGCCTGCATCACGGAATGCGCTTCGCCGCGAATCGTCACCGTTCGCGAGAGGTCCGCGTCCGTCAGCGGCTCGATCGCCGCAAACACGCAAGCCCATCCCTGTTCCCACTCACGCAGCAGAGCCTCGCGCGTCGCCGGAGGATCCACAAACTCACTATCGCGGTTCCGGTTTGGCTTCTCCCCGTCGCTAGTCAGAAAATCCGTCCACCGTGAACGCATGTTCCCCGTCATGTGCTTCACGATGATCGCAATCGAATTCGTTTCCTCATCTAGAGTTGCGAACAGTTGCTCATCCGCAACCTGCGTCATCGCTCTCTCGCCAAGCTGCTTGTATTGCCGGAAGACCGCCAGCGCGTCCTCGATATACGACGTCGTAAATTTCAAAGCCATGAGATCAGCCTACTCATTCTGCCGAGCGCGTTTGTCAGCAAGATATCCGGATCTTCCAAATTACGGCTCGTCGTTATAGATCCCCATCTGCACTTGGCCGCCCTCGACCAGTTTGGCTCGGAACATTCCCGGGGTATTGAAGCCCCACGCCAGCTGCCCATCTGGAGTAATCGCGATCACTCCGCCGTCGCCGTGCAGATCCTCCAGCTCTTTGTGGATCACTTGATCTACAGCATCCTGCAGTTTCATCCCCTTGAAGTACACCAGGTTGCAAACCTCGCGCGCCACACCCAGCCTGATGAAGTACTCTCCCGTTCCTGTCCCGCTCACCGCGCACGACTGGTTTGACGCATACGTTCCCGCTCCGATAATCGGCGAATCACCCACGCGCCCTGGCAGCTTCGCCTGCATCCCGCCAGTCGACGTCCCTGCGGCGATGTTTCCGTTCCTGTCCAGCGCGACCACTCCCGTAGTCCCATGAACTCCGGAATCCTCCGCCTCATCCACCACGGCCACCGGAATCTGCTCACCCTCCTTCGGCACCCCTGCAGGCCGCGGCGGACTCGGCAATCCTTTATTCTTCAACTCCTTCAAAAGCCCCTGCCACCGGCTCTCCGTAAAGAAGTAGCTTGGCTCCTCCATCTTCAATCCCACTCTCGCCGCAAACTCATCCGCTCCCCGTCCCGCGATCATCACGTGCGGCGACTTCTCCATCACCGCTCGCGCCGCGCTGATCGGACTGTGAACGAGCTGCACTCCTGCTACCGCGCCCGCCTTCAGATCCGACCCGTTCATGATGGACGCGTCCATTTCGTTCTTGCCTTCGCGCGTGAAAACCGCGCCTTTACCCGCATTGAAATGCGGATCTTCCTCCAGCACGTGAAGCGCCGCTTCTACCGCGTCGAGCGCTGCACCACCCTTGTCCAGCACCGCCGCACCCGCGTGAATTGCCTTGTCCAGACCGGCGCGATACGCCTTGTCGCCTTCCGGTCCAAGCTGTGACTTCTCGATCACGCCCGCGCCGCCATGCACCACAAGCGCCCAGTGATGTCCACCCTGTTGCGCACTCCCAATCGCGCTCGCCGCCCCCAACAAAGCCACTATAGCCAGTGGTGCCAACAGCCTCTGCATTATCTCCACCTCGATTGATACGAGAATCTAGTGCTGGACTTCGCAATGTCATCCTATTCTGCCCGACTCCTTCGCTCAAAAGAAAAGGGGCGCGACGGCAACTGCCGGCACGCCCTGAGAACCGCTTTGAGCTAGAAAAAGAACTTACCCGAAAGCTGCAGCTGCCTCGGACCGTAAAGAGCATTGTTCGTCGTAGTCATTACGCCGAAGGCTCCCGATGGCGTTGTCGAGACAAATGGCACAATGCAACCCGCAAATTGTGAGCTTGCTTCAACAGCCACGGTCTGACAAGCACCCGTTGCACCGGTCGGCGCAAGCTGAGTAGCAAACGCAGTGTTGGTGCTCGAGATGATCGTGTGATTCATCAGATTGAATGCTTCTGCGATGAACTCGAAATGCATCTTCTCGTGGACCGGAACCTCTCGGGTTACCCGGAAGTCGATGTTGCGGACACCCGGTCCCGGTTGGCTGTTACGTTGAATCTGCGGCGGACGGCCCGTTGTGGGTGCGCCCGATCCCGAACTTATAGCTCCACCGTAAATGTTTCCATCCGCCGCTGCCGGCGTGCTCTTGATCACCGATCCCGGGCTGTTCATCGAAGCAACGATCGGGAATCCCGTGGACTCCGTGGCCGTACCCGAGAACGTGAAGCCGTTCACAGCCTGCCTCATGATTCGGCTGCTGAATGGAATCGACGGCTTGTATATGAGTGTGCCCACGAAGCGCCCGCGCATGTCGATGTCTGACCTACCGTACTCACCCTTCAGATTATTAGGATCGAGTACTGGGTTGCCGCCGTAGAACGTACCGAACGCGCCCTGCACCTGGTCGTCGTCCAGCGCCTTCGACCACGTGTAGTTCACCAGCAATTCCAGTCCATGGTCGAACGGCCGACGGATCGTAACCGCCATCCCGTGATACCAAGAATTCGCAACGCTGAATCCCGCATTGATCGAAGTCAGCGTCGGATCGATGCGATCCGTCGCCAGGTAGTAAGGCACAGTCATCAGGTTCGTCTGTCCATTTGGATACGTGACATTGAACGACCGCGTCCCATGCGGTGTCTGTCCCACAAGGTTTGCGTCAAGGAAGACCGGCAATCTCAGGGCACGCGTTCCAACCCACCCAATCGACAGCGACATTTTTCCCGGGATTGCCTGCTCGAGCGCTAGATCCATTTCGTGCGTGAGCGGGGGAACGAAGTCAGGTGAAAGACCGTGGAAACTTGCCGATGACAGTGCGGTCACACCAGTAACAGTAGGCGCCGCACCTCCGCTGGGGTAGAGCGCCGCCGACAATGGAGGTCCCGGCGGCAGGAACGGCACATTCGGAAACTGCAGCGCTGCTGGAGTTGCCGGTATGCCATTCGTAGGCGTGCAAGCGTTACATCCGTTGTAGTTGTAGTTGATCTGGTACTCACCGTTCTCAACCCGCATTGCATAGTACGTGCTTCCCTGGTTGAGACCTGTGAAGATGCCATACCCACCCCGCAGCACCGTGGATGCATTTGGGCTGAACGAGAATCCAAGCCGCGGCTGAACGCGATCGGTCACGTTCTTGATCGTCGTGTTGTATTTCGCTGCGAGCGCCGACGATTTATTTGGAATTACCGGATCCGGCGTAAGCTGAACGTCGTAACGGACACCAAGATTCAGCGTCAGCTTCGGGCTCACCTTCCAGGTATCCTCCGCAAAACCGTCGTACATCTTCATCCAGAAATCGTCGTTCCCGGCCTTCCCGCTCTCAACAGAATTGACCTGGTCGATCGTCTGGACAAACGTGTTGTAGTGCGATCCCGCAAACGGATCGGTATTTCCAGGCTGCCCGGCAAACGCATCCACAATCCAGTTCTGGAACTCCTGCGTCACATTGCCCGAATACCCGTAGATACCGCCGCCCTGGAACAGGTTGATCATCACCTCGTGCACCAGGTTTACATCGCCGCCAAACTTTACCGTGTGCTTGCCGAACACCTTGTTAAACACATCCGTGAATTGATACCGATGCTCATCGGGCTCAGCCGTGCGCGGAAGCGCATTGGGCATGCCGTAAATCTCGGCTCCCATGCTGATGCTCGGTCCTGAGGCATTCGCACCGGCAGTCTCGAGATCGCGGCCCCACTGGAAGCGAAGGTCATTCACGGCGGTGCTGGTGATCGTCGACGTCCAGTGCGCGATCAGGAACCGCTCATGATAGCTGGTGGGTGCATTTGTGCTGGCAGACGTGTTCGAGTACGTCGGGTTTGGCGCGTATCCGAACGTCTGATCGAAGTTCGCGAAGTTGAAATTCGCATAGATCAGGTTTTTCGAATTGAGCTGATAATCGATACGCGGGAAGATCAGGGTTTCTTTTGCGAAGCGTCGCGGCGCACTCTGCAGGCCCAGCAGGAAATCGATGCCTGAAGTGCATTGCACGCTCGTGATCGTTGTCGGGCACTGGTTCGGAGATATCACGTTGGTTGCCGTGAACGTATCCGTCGGCGTCTGGGTCACGGTATTCGTCTCGTAATACAACGCGCGTCCCGTGCGCCGGAAGTTATCTGACGTCAGGAAGTAAAACAGCTTGTCTTTCTTGATCGGCCCGCCAATGCTGCCGCCAAAACCCTGCTGCTGATGCACCGGCTGCGTCAACAGAAACGGGTTTCCATGGTTGAAAAGAGCAGACCACTTGCTGACGGGGTCAAGAGCGTTAAAGCTCGGATAGCGCAACGCATAGAACAGGTCGCCGTGCATGTCATTCGTCCCGTTCTTCGTGATTGCATTCACCTGGCCGCCCGCGGCCTGTCCGAACTCAGCGGAGTAATTCGAGGCCTCCGCCTGGAACTCCTTGATCGCATCCAGGCTGTAAACAAATGGAGCGCCCGAAGAACGGCCGCGCGCCTCGCTGAAAAGCATCTGATTATTATTAGCGCCGTCTACATAATTCTGGTTGTACAGGCCGCTGATTCCATGGAAGCTGACCAGCCCCGTGCCGCCGTCCTGTACTACATTTGGCGTGAGCAGCACGAAATCGCTCCAGTTGCGCCCGTTCACCGGCAGGTTCTGAATGATCTGCTGATCCACCACCTGGCTGACCTCGGTCTGCTCGGCATTCAAAATCGGAGTCTCACCCGAGACTTCAACCGTCGTCGAGCCCGATTGCACCTTCAGGCCCAGGTCGATCGTCATCGTCTGTCCAACTTGCAAGGTCAGATTGTTTGCGCTCACCTTGCCGAAGCCGGTCGCGGTTGCCGCCACCGTATAGTGTCCCGGCTGCAGGAACGGCGCAACATAAAGGCCCGCCCCATTCGATGTGTATTCGTGAGCGACCCCGGTATCAGCATTCGTGACAGTTACGATCGCCCCGGCAACAGATGCCTCGCTGGAATCTGTCACCGTGCCTTTGATAGTGCCCGCTCCGGCTGTTTGTGCGTGCAGTGTGTTCGTAAACAATGCAAACATCGATAAACAGGCAAGCACACCGATAACGAAACTGCGGCTCTTTCTGCCGATCGAAAGATTGGACATCATGCGTCTGGGTCTCCTTAAAGTTGTGGTGCCAGGGTTGGTACCGAACATGAATGGATGAGTTCATTTCCGCGCAGAAGAAGCAAAGAACGCACAACACATGCGCGCCTGACAAGAGATTCGCTTTTTAAACAATGCGAGGAAGAGTGAAGGTTATCGCCCGCGAACCTTACAGGCCCGGCAGTGCGATCTAACTGTCGCTGCGATGATCTAAGTTTATCTCAACAGCGATTGTGAACCTATAAAGAATGTGAATAGACGATGATTTCCTGGCTATCATTCGCGCGTTCTTCCAACTAATCTCTATGAAACAGAATGAAGATTCGATAAGTATTTCCGGAAATCATATTTCGCACGAATTTACCGCTGCAGCGCGATCATCGCACAAACCTCCCGCAACATGACCTTCACATTTGCTCTACCATCGCATCAATGATCCTGCGCGTTTTTGCTTCGTTGCTCCTACTAAGTGCGGCTCCGAGCCTTTGCCTCGCGAAGACATCAAATCCTATTCCAGTCAAGGTTGTCATCGTCGCTATGTTTGAGGTCGGCAACGACACCGGCGACACTCCGGGAGAACTCCAGAACTGGGTAGAACGAGATCACCTCGATCAGGTCTACCCAATGCCGGATGCTTACCATCCCGTCCGCATGAACAATCAGGGAGAGATGGCGATCCTCACCGGGGCCGGCACAGCCCACGCCGCGGCAACTGTCATGGCCGTTGGTCTCGACCCGCGCTTCGACTTCGGCCGCGCTTACTGGATCGTTGCCGGAATCGCCGGCGGCAATCCCAACCGCATCTCACTCGGGTCAGCGGCATGGGCCCGCTACGTCGTAGATGGCGACCTCGGCTATGAGATCGACTCCCGCGAGGTCCCACGAGACTGGTCGACTGGATATATCCCCCTCCGAAAGACTCGCCCCTTCGAACCTCCCGCCACTCCGCCCGACGGGCAGTCTTATGGTCTCGACGCCGCTCTCACACAGTGGGCCTTCGACACCAGCCGCAACACGACCCTCCCCGACAGTGAAACTCTCAAAGCAGCCCGCGCACCATTCGATGGCGCAGCCGCACAGAGACCACCATTCGTTGCGATCGGCGACACCATATCAAGTTCGACCTTCTGGCATGGAAAACTGAACGACGCCTGGGCCAACGAATGGGTGAGCTACTTCACCAATGGCAAGGGACTATTCACCACCACAGGCATGGAAGACACCGGCACACTGCAATCGCTGAAATTCCTCGCCGCCGCTGGTCGCGTCGACTGGCACCGCATTCTGGTCCTCCGCACCGTCAGCAACTATGACCAGCAGCCTCGCGGATTGACCGCTGCCGAGAGCCTTGCTCACCAGCGCATCGGAACCTACAGCGCCTACCTGCCCTCCCTTGAAGCCGCCTATCGAGTCGGACACACCGTCGTCGAGGCCCTCCTTCGCCAGTGGCCCAACAATCCCACCGACACAACCAGCCCACTTCAAACCCATCAAAATGCACCGGCGGAACGACAATGAATATCTCTGCTCGAGTTGAGAATCACCGTGACAATCACGCCGTTACCCTTAGTACCAACGGCCGCGAACACTCCCTGTCTATTCCTTGCAAGCCCGAGGGCTTCGGTTCCAGCGTGAACGGGGGTGAACTCCTCTTCCTCGCTCTCGCCACCTGCTACTGCAACGACCTATATCGCGAAGCCCGCAAGCGCAATATCGAACTTCATTCCGTTCGCGTAGAGGTCAACGGTGAGTTCGGTTCCGAAGGAGAAGGGGCCCGCAACATCAGATACAGCGCCTCCATCGATGGCGCTGCGCCACAAGAAGATCTGATCAAGCTCATGCGGCATACTGACACCGTCGCGGAAATTCAGAACACCCTGAGAGCATCCGCGCCAGTCACCCTGCTCCTATGCGAAGCGCAAACTGTATCCGGCAGCTGACCAGCGTTCTACGTTGCCCAATCCCCTCTCCATCTGCGACACTCATTCCGCATCCATACAGGAAAGAAAAATATGCACTCTGTCTGGTTTGGTGAGTTCCTTGGAACTCTTGTTCTTATCCTTCTCGGCAATGGCGTCTGTGCCAATGTCAGCCTTCGCCGCACCTATGCAGCTGATGCCGGCTGGATGGTCGTCACCACCGGCTGGGCCATCGCTGTACTCTGCGGAGTAATAGTCGCGCAGGCCTTCGGCAGCCCGGGAGCCAATCTCAACCCCGCCATCACACTGGCTACCAGCATTGTTGGCGGCAACTACTCGCAGCTTCTCTCAATCTGGTCTGCACAATTCCTGGGCGCCATCTGCGGGGCGTCCATCATGGCTCTGCACTTTGCCCCGCACTGGTCCCTCACTCCCGACCCCGGTGCCAAGCTTGGAATCTTCTGCACTAGCGGGGCGATCAATCACCCGTCCGCCAACTTCGTCAGCGAAGTCATAGGCACCATGGTTCTGGTCCTCGTCGCGAACTCAATCTTCTCTCACGGCGTCTCGCCCTCAGCGGGAGTGGGCCAGTGGCTCGTAGCCAGCCTTGTTTGGGGCATCGGCCTTTCGCTCGGCGGGACCACGGGCTATGCGATCAACCCCGCCCGCGATCTTGGACCCCGCATCGCGCACGCAATCCTTCCAATCCCCGGCAAAGGCGGATCGAACTGGAGCTACGCACCCATCCCTGTCGTTGGACCGCTCGTTGGGGGCGCTCTCGCTGGCCTCTTCCTCCACTTCGCACACCTTTAAGCTGAAGCCTCTGCAGGTAAAAAAGTGTGGAACTAGAGTGATCTTGCTTTGCAACGGCACGGCTTCCTAGGGCGCTGAGAAGCTTCATCATGAGAGGGTTTGTAACTGGGCACAGCTTTAGCCGGGCAAAAGTCTTGCGAACTGAAACTAGGGCTTCAGCCCTGCAAGCTTCAGCCCACATCCACCATAATCTTCGTGAACCGCTCCGGCTCCCGGTTCCACGCGTCCAGAATCGCCGGAGCCTCATCGATTCGCACCGTGTGCGTCACAGTCTCCTCGACCGGGAACCTTTTCGCCTCGAGCATCCGGATCACTTCCCTGAAGTCCTCTGGCATTGCGTTTCGCGATCCCATGATGTCGAGCTCCTTATGTACGAAGGGTCGTGTCTCATACGCCACCTGCTCCTTCGCCCATCCGATGTACACCACCCGCCCCGTATACGCGACCTCTTCCACCGCCGAACGGTACGTCGCCGGCAATCCAATTGCCTCGATAATCGCATCCGGCCCACGCCCCTTTGTCAGCTCTGCGAGCCTCTCGTGTACATCGCTCTTCTTCGAATTAATCCCCTCCGCAGCACCGGCCCTCTGCGCGGTCTCCAGCTTCGCGTCATCCACATCGATTCCGATTACGCGAGCTCCCTTGAACGCCGCGCCGGCAATCGCTCCCAGGCCAACACCTCCGCAACCAAACACCGCCACAACGTCCCCCGCGGCCACGCGGCCACGACCAACTGCATGAAACCCGACCGTCAGAGGCTCAACCAGACAAAGCTCCTTTAGCGAAAGATCCGCGCGGAAGAGTTTCTCCGCTGGAGCCGCTATGAATTCCGTCAACGCCCCATCCCGCTGCACGCCCAGCGTCTCGTTATCCTTGCATGCGTTCGGCCGTCCCCGCTCGCACGCCGCACACCGCCCGCAGCCTCGATATGGCGACAGAGTTACGTTCGTCCCCACTGGCCACTCGTTCGATCCCGACTCCTTCACCGTGGCAGCGATCTCATGTCCCAGGATCCGAGGATAGGTCACGAGCGGATTCCTGCCCCGATAAGAATTCAGATCGCTCCCGCAGAGTCCGATCTTTCGCACCTGCAGCAGAACCTCGCCATCCCCTCGCTGCGGCTCAGGTACATCCTGCATACTCGCTTTGCCAGGTCCTTCCAGCACAATCGCCTTCATCTCATCACCCCCCACGAACTCTCGATGATAGCGAATCATAGCCGACCTGCCGATTCGTCAAGTTGTATCCTTGGCAGGAGCGCTCGATTTTCAATCCGCTCATCCAAGGTTTACCGATGCCCGAAAATGTTCTGCAGATCGATCCGCGCGACAACGTCCTCGTCGCTCTCTCGCCCCTTACCCCTGGCGTCACCGTCCAATACGGCTCATCATCGTGTGCCGTGACAGAGAACATTCCCGCAAAGCAGAAACTCTCCCTCGTCGACTTAAAGCCAGGGGACGTCGTCCTCATGTACGGCATGGTGGTCGGCGAAGCCACGCAGCCCATTGCACGCGGCGGCCTCCTCTCTACGCGTAACATCCGGCATCGCACAGACGGGTACACTGCTGAGCGTCATCCCGTGTCCTACGAACTCCCCGATGCGTCTCACTGGACCTCGCGCACCTTCATGGGCTACCACCGCGCCGACGGCCAAGTAGGTACGCGCAACTACTGGCTGGTCCTTCCACTTGTTTTCTGCGAGAACCGCAACGTAGACCGCATGCGTGAGGCGCTTGAAGAAGAGCTCGGCTATGGAAGCGCCCACAATAGCTATCGTCCGCTCGTGCGCCAGATGATCTCCCAGCAGGCGAAACCGGCCAATGGGCACTCACACCAAACACCTTCGCGCACCGATCGCCTCTTCCCGAACATCGACGGCATACGCTTCCTCACACACCAGGGTGGCTGCGGAGGCACTCGCCAGGATGCGCAGGCACTCTGCGGCCTCCTTGCCGGATACATCCACCATCCCAACGTCGCTGGAGCGACCGTCCTCAGCCTTGGTTGCCAGAACGCGCAATCCTCCATGCTCCTGGACGAGCTCCGCGCCCGCGATTCCAAGCTGTCCAAGCCCGTCCTCTTTTTCGATCAGCAGCGCTCCGGCCGCGAGACCGTCCTTATGACTGGTGCACTCGAGCAGACCTTTGCCGGACTCGTCGAAGCCAATCGCGTCACGCGCGCCCCAGCTCCGCTCTCCGCACTGACCATCGGGCTCAAGTGCGGTGGCTCTGATGGGTTCAGTGGTATCTCCGCCAATCCAGCCCTCGGCTACATCTCCGATCTCCTCGGCGAGCTTGGCGGCAAATCCATCCTCAGTGAATTCCCCGAGCTCCACGGCGTAGAGCAGGAACTCATCAACCGCTGCGCCTCGGATGAGCTCGCACAGCGCTTCTACGACCTCATGCAGGCATACTCCGCGCGCGCCAAGGCCGTTCACTCGGGCTTCGAGATGAATCCCTCGCCTGGCAACATCGAGGACGGCCTTATTACCGACGCCATCAAGTCAGCCGGCGCAGCGCGCAAAGGCGGCATCGCTCCAGTCCGCGACGTCCTCGACTTTCCTAACTACGCCACCACTCCCGGCCTGACGCTTCTCTGCACTCCCGGCAACGACGTCGAGTGTGTTACCGCACAAGCCGGTGCCGGTGCGAACCTCGTTCTCTTCACTACCGGCCTCGGCACACCTACTGGCAACCCCGTCGCGCCTGTCATGAAGATCTCCACCAACTCGCAACTGGCCGAGCGCATGGCCGACATCATCGACTTCGACGCGGGCGGAATCGTCACCGGAGAGACCACCATCCCCAAGTGCGCCGAAAACCTTCTTGACTTGTGCATTGAAGTGGCGAGCGGCAATCGCCTCACCAAAGCCGAAGAGTTCGGCCAGAACGACTTCATCCCCTGGAAACGCGGCGTCTCCCTGTAAGGGTGTTAATGTGCCCCATCCATCTCTCACTCATAGCGCGATGAGTGAGAGATGAAGATGCTTTCCTTCGACCATGACAGCCGGGTGCCTCACCCTAAACCGCGGCTTCTCGCGGTTAGGGTGGGAACAACACTGTCCTTCAAACTTTCTCTTGCTCCACCAGCGACCCCGCCACAGCCAGCGCCGCAATCGCCGCAGTCTCGGCCCGCAGTATCCGCGGCCCCAGCGAGACCGCTCTCCATCCATTCGCTTCAAAGAGCTCCGCCTCTTCCGGAGCCCATCCACCCTCGGGTCCGATCGCGATCTCAAGCTCCGGTATCTCGGCTCCTGCGCTCCTGATCGCCTCATCCAGAAATCCGCGCAACGTAGTCCCGCGCTCCTGCTCGGCCAGCACGATTCGCTGAAGCTTGGTTGCGGACTTCACGCGATCCGCCAGCTTCATCGGATCCTCGATCACCGGCACATCCGATCGACGCGACTGCTGCGAAGCCTCATGCGCGATACGTCGCCAACGCTCCACGCGCTTCATCGCAGCCTGCGCAAGATGCTTGTCGGTTCTTCTCGCAGTCACCGGCACGATCGCAGCGACACCCAGCTCAGTCGCTTTTTCGATTGCCCACTCCATGTGATCGAACTTGAAAATCGACATTACCAGCGTAACGGGCATCGCGGGCTCCGACTCGACCTCGGCGAGCAAATTGAACCTCACCTCCGCAGTCTCGCTTGTTCCTCCATCCGAGAATCCGGCCACTACCGCATGGAACACGCGACCTCCCGCAACCACGTCTGCCTCCGCTCCTTCTTGCACGCGCAGCACGCGAACCAAGTGTTCTGCCTGATCTCCACTCAACCTCGCAGTAGCTTCATCCCATCTCTCTGCAATCCATCGACGTCGCGTCATCGCCTTTATCCATGCACCTTTCATCACTGCGCAAAAACACTTCGGGGGACGCTATTGCGTCCCCCGAAGTGTTGCCTTTTTGGTTGGAGTCCCGCGTTACTTCTTCTTCGCGGTCTTCTTCGCGGCCTTCTTTGCGGGTGCCTTCTTGGCTGCTTTCTTAGTTGCCATTTGCCTATTCTCCCTTTTCGATGGTTTGCATCGAGTTCTGCAACATTTGTTGCAGTTGAGGAAAT
>Ga0207695_10000383_pt1 | contig 100354 bp, 96 predicted proteins | sample KBSC54metaG_FD_184354 | JGI IMG/M metagenome (GOLD analysis project Ga0207695, IMG submission 184354) | Corn rhizosphere microbial communities from Kellogg Biological Station, Michigan, USA - KBS C5-4 metaG (SPAdes) (version 2) | ecosystem: Host-associated > Plants > Roots > Rhizosphere > Soil... | reverse complement strand
GCCGCGGAAAACGGCGCCGAGGCGTGAGAACCTCGTTTGGAAATGATATAGCCTGCCGATTCCACGGCCGGGTGGCCGACGCGTATGTCCAGGCCGTCAGGCTAAAAGCGTCGGCGCAAGCATCCAAACTTGTTCTCAACACCCGGCTTGGCCGGAGCCGCCCCGAACGAACCGGAGCGGCAATGAAACTAACCTTCGATCCTCTTGCTGCCTCGGCCACGCCGGTGTTGGGGGATGGGGATCCATTGCCGCCTGACGATCGGGTGGCGGATCGGGCGCCGATGCTCGAACGGCTCTATCGGGCCCAGAGCCCGAGGCTGTTGCGCTTTTTCGCTCGGCGCCTTTCTGATCAGGACGCGAATGACCTGGTAAACGACGCATTCGTCCGCTTTGCGCGCACGCGAGCGGTGAACAACGGCGACGTCGAAGACCCGGAGGCCTTTCTCCAGCAGGTAGCAAAGAACGTACTCCGCGACCGCGCGCGGGCGGCCTTTCACCGTTCAGTGGTCGATATCGACCCCGACGATCGTTCGGCGCGTGGAGGATCGGATCCCGTTGCCGCGCTCGAGGCGCGCGACATGCTCGGTCGTATGCAACGCGCCCTGGATCGACTTCCGGCAAAAACGCGCGCGATATTTATGGCACACCGTCTCGATGGCGCTACCTATGCCGAGCTCGCGGACAGGTACGGATTGAGTGTGAAGGGCATCGAGTGGCACATGTCTAACGCGATCGCTCGTCTCCATCGTGCAGCGGGGGACCGATGAGCGGGGTGGAAAAAGACGCGCGCGGCCAGCGGATCGAGCAGGAGGCATCGGCCTGGCTGGCGCGGTTGCGCGTGGGCGGCCGGCAAGATCAGGAAGCGTTCGAAGATTGGTATGCCGCCGACCCGGACCATGCCGACGCCTATGATCGGGTGCTCGATTCCTGGCAGGTAATGAACGAACTGTCGTCATCTCCTGCTGCGCCCGTTCGGGCGCTCGACTGGCGCCGACTGACCGCCGTCGCGGCAATCCTTCTCGTAGCGCTGCTGGGCCTTGGGTTCGTCACCATGCGGCACAAATCCGACGTCAATGCACCGGTGGCTCTCGAGACACGGGCGGGGGAGATCAGGACCGTCGCTTTGGCCGACGGATCGCGAATGACGCTCGATACCGAGAGCTCGGTTCACGCAACGTTCGACGCTGAACAGCGAAAGGTGCAGCTGGTGCGCGGTCGCGCCCGCTTTGAGGTCGCCGCACAGCCCAGGCCGTTCGTGATCGAGATAGGGGGCGGGTCGGTCACAACCTCTGCCGCCACGCTCGATATCGGCTACGACGGCAAGTCGACTTCGGTCGGTCTGTTGCGGGGAAATGCCGACGTCAGCAATGGCCTGCAAGGAGCCGTGCTATTTCATCTGAGTCCCGGACAGAAGGTGACGATCGGCAAGGCAGGTGTTTTGCCATATCCTGTCCGCGATCAGCATTGGCCGGACCGAATGGCCTCGTTCGAGAATGCGCCGCTGTCCGAAGTCGTGGCGGTCGCCAATCTTTATGGTTCCGCCCGGATCGAGTTCGCCGAACCCGAGCTTGGATCATTGCGCTTTACCGGGACCTTCAATGCCGCGGACAGCGCAGGCCTGGCGCATATGCTTGCAGCGATGTTCAAGCTCAAATGCGACGACAGCGTCGCGCATCGTTTCATCCTATCGCGCTGACGCGAAGGATTCCGCCGATCCTTTAAAAAATTTCCCAGGGTGTTTTGATCCTCGGACGCCAAAGCCCCGGCCGACGCCTTTTCCCGCGCGTCGGCACGGGGAGAGGATATGAAAGCGATACGTGTTGCAGCATTGATGTCGACATTGCCCTTGATGGCTCTGGGCACGATTGCCGCGCCCCAGGCAGCGTCTGCCAAGGAGCGGCGGACCGTTCCGCTCCACCTTCCGGCCGGCTCGCTCGCCGCCGCGCTGCGGGCGATTTCCCTGGCGTCGGGCCGCAGCATTGCGGCGCCGGCTGCGGTCATCGCCGGCAAGCTGGCGTCGGCGATCGACGGCGATTACTCGGTCGAGGCCGCGCTCCGGATTCTGCTCAAGGATTCCGGCCTGCGCGCTCGCGCGGTGGGCGCTGATATGGTGATCGAGCCCGACCCGGAAGCCCATGTGGACGGGGATCCGCTCGCGACGACCGATATCGTCGTCACAGGTAGCCGGATCGCCGGCGCGAAGAGTCCAAGCCCCGTGATCCGCGTCCAGCGCGACGCGATGAAGAGTGCGGGACGGACCTCGATCGACGACGTTATCCGCTCAATTCCGCAGAATTTCAGCGGCGGTCAGAATCCGGGCGTCAGCTTCAACGTCCCGGAAGCCAGCGGCAGCAATATCGGCGGCAGTTCGTCGGTCAATTTGCGCGGGATCGGCAGCGACGCGACGCTCACCCTCTTGGACGGACACCGCCTTCCGTACAGCGCCGCGTTTCAAAGCGTCGATATCTCGGCGATTCCCTTCAATATCGTGGATCGGATCGAGGTCGTGCCAGACGGAGCGTCCGCAATCTACGGTTCCGACGCGGTGGCCGGCGTCGTCAATGTGATCCTGCGCCGCGACGTCACCGGGATCGAGACGACCGCCAAGATCGGGGCATCGACCGAAGGCGGCTATCTTCTCCAGCAATATGACGCGCTCGCCGGCACCAGGTGGCGCACGGGCAATATCGTGCTCGCTTATGAATATGACAGCAATTCGGCGATCAACGGATCGGACCGGCGCTATACCGCGGCGACCCCTAATCTGGTTCTCTATCCGCCGCTTCGCCAGCACGACGTCGCGGCACTGTTGAGCCAGCAACTGGCGCCAAACCTGTCGCTTTCGGTCGACGCCTTGTTCGGTCGCCGCTCGACCAACACCCATTATGCGACGAATCCGGCCGGCGACCTCGCGATCAGCGGCTATTTCGACTTCAGTCGGGTCAAATCGTTCAGCGTCGCGCCATCGCTCGATTGGCGGCTGGGCGCGTGGAAGCTCGCTTTGTCCGGGAGCTATGGCGACAATCGTACGAGCTATAGCGGCGGGGCACGGACCGGTACCGTCTATACGACGCCGGGCGCAGGCTTCTACACCAACCGTGGCACCTCTGCCGAGTTCTCGGCGAACGGACCGATCGTCCGGCTACCGAGCGGCGAGGTCAAGGCGGCCTTCGGCGTCGGATGGCGCAACAATGATTTCTATCGCTCCACCGGTACGCCGACGAGCGACATCCGCCACGCCCAAAGCAGCTATTACGCCTTTGGCGAACTGAATTTGCCCCTTGTTCGTCAGCTGACCGCTACCGCCGCGCTGCGCTACGAGCGCTATCCCGGGATCGGTGAGGTGGTTACCCCCAAGCTCGGCGCGGTGCTGTCCGTATCACCCGATATCGACCTCAAGGCGAGCTGGGGAAAGTCGTTCCGGGCGCCGACGCTTTATGACCAGTACCAGCCCATGCTTGGCTTCCTGATCGGTGCCGCCGTCGTTGGTGGTCGCGGCCTCCCGGCCGGTTCGACGGCGTTGGTGTCGTTTGGCGGCAATCCCGATCTCAAGCCCGAGCGGTCGACCAACTGGTCGGCGGGTATCGATCTCCATCCCCGCAGCATGGCCGGGCTCGACCTCTCGCTCTCCTTCTTCTCGGTCGACTATACCGACCGCATCGTCACCCCGATCACGTTCATCACGCAATCGCTGTCCAATCCCGCTTACGCGGCCTATGTGCAGCTTGCCCCGAGTGCTGCGGATCAGGCTGCCTTCATCGCTGAATCGGCGACCTTCGCCAACCAGTCGGGGGCCGCCTATGATGCGTCGAAAGTGGCGGCGATCGTCCGCAACCAGAGCATCAATGCGGGCAGCCAGCAAATCCGCGGCGTCGATGCTGCCTTGCATTATGGTAGCGCGGCAGGGCCGGGCAGGGCGCATCTTGCGGTGGATCTCGGCTATCTGACGAGCCGGCAGCGGATCAGCATTGTTCAGCCCTTCACCCAGCTCGCCGGGATCGTCTTCAACCCGCCGCATCTCAAGGGGAGGGCGGAGATTGGTTATACGGTCGGCGGTGTGTCGCTGACCGGCGACCTCAATTATATCGGACCGGTGCGCGATACGCGGCGTGCGGTGCCGGTGCGGGTGCCGGGGATGACCCCGATCGACCTTGCCCTCAGGTATAAAAGCGCGGGCTCGGGGGTGTTCGGCAAATTCGATATCGTTCTGGCCGTCCAGAACGCGCTCGATGAAACGCCAGGGCATATCGCCGCGACGCTCCTCAGCGATGTCCCCTATGACTCGACCAATTACACGCCGCTCGGCCGGGTCGTCAGCCTTTCGGTGACGAAGAAATGGTGAGGCTCGGGCTGATCGCGGGGGCCGCGGTCATCGCCGCCGCGAGTTCAGCGCCGGCGCGCGCCGATTGCGGCGCGCTCATCCCGCCGGTAGCCGTCTCGCCTCTCCCGGTCCGCGACGTGACGGCAGAGGATCTGATCGCGCTACGCACGATCGGCGCGCCCGATGGGTCGAACGCGCTGGCGCCGTCGCCTTTGGGCGTGTCTCCCGACGGGCGCCGGCTGGCGTTCGTCCTCTCCCGCGATGATCCGGCGACGGGCGACTATTGTCAGGCACTCCTGGTCCTGGACCTCGACAGACCGGACAGCGCCCGTGTCATCGATCGCGGAGGCGAGCGTATCCTGCAGCAACTGGCGTTGCGCGGCAGCCGCATATCGGCGGGATGGCCGGCGGTCGTCACCCCGCGCTGGTCGCCCGATGGACGGGCGGTCGGCTATCTCAAGCGGTCGAACGGGGTGACCAGGATATGGGTGATCACCGATGCGGGCATGCCCGCCGTGCCGGTTTCCCCGGCCGACAGCGACGTGCTCGCCTGGCGTTGGAGCCGTGACGGCGCGAGCATCGTGTTCGGCACCGAGCCCGGTCGCCGCGCCGAGCGCGAGGCGATCGCCGGGGAAGGGCGCGAGGGCTTTCTCTATGACGCGAGGATATGGCCCGGCGTCGGCACCGCACCGCTTCCGGCGGGCACCTTGCCGGTCAAATATTTCGTGGCCGATCGGAGCGGTCACGTGCGCGCGGCAGGTAGCGGCGATCCGCTGCCCGATAGCGGGGTCGGGGCGCTCGTGCCCGTCACCGATGCGCGCGGATGGCGCGCATCGACAGCGAGCGACGGCGCGTCGCCGCTCAGCCCGACGCACCTCATCGTCACGCCGCCCGGGCGACCAACATTGTCTTGCCGCGCGCAGACCTGCCGCGACGGCCTCGTGCGCCTGTGGTGGTCCGGCCGTGATGTCCTCTTTCTTCGCCGCGAAGGCTGGGATCAGGAGGATATGGCGCTCTATCGCTGGCGCCCCGGGACGACGGCGCCGCATCGCATTTTGCGGACGCACCAGCTGCTGCTCGGCTGCGCGTTCGCTGTCCGCCTCGTCTGTACCGCGGAGGAGAGCGCCGTTCCCCGGCATGTCGTCTCGATCGACGTCGCCTCGGGGCGGATGCGCACATTGTTCGTGCCGAACCCGGAGTTCGCGAGGATCCGGATTGGCGGCGTGCGGCGGTTGCGCCTGCGCAATGCGTTCGGGCTCGAGAGCTGGGCCGACCTCGTCACGCCACCCGGGTTCGACGGCAAGAAGCGCTTGCCGACCATCATCGTCCAGTATCGCAGCCGCGGCTTCCTGCGCGGCGGCACCGGTGACGACTATCCCGTCTTCCTGTTTGCCGCGCGAGGCTATGCGGTACTCAGCCTCGAACAACCGCACAATGTCGCCTATGCCCGACCGGATTTGCCGGACTGGGACGCGGTCAACGCATACAGCACGCATGACTGGCGCGAACGCCAGAGTCTCTATTCGTCGCTCAAGGCGGCCATCGACACGGGTGTCGCAGCGGGCGTGGTCGACCCGAAACGCATCGGCATCACCGGGCTCAGCGATGGCGCCACCACCGTGCAATATGCGCTGATCCACTCGCGGCACTTTGCGGCGGCCGCGATCAGCACCTGTTGTATCGAACCAAAGACCGTCATGACCCAGGGGATCGGCTGGGCCGACTGGAATCGCACTGTGCAGGGGTTTCCGCCGGCGAGCCGCGACGACCCCGACTTCTGGCGACCCGTCTCGCTCGCCGTGAATGCCGCCAGGATCGATACGCCGCTGCTGATGCAATTGGCGGACAGCGAATATCTGCAGTCGCTCGAGGCGTTCACCGCGTTGCGCGAAAACGGCAAGCCCGTCGAAATGTACGTGTTTCCCGACGAATATCACAACAAGGTGTCGCCGGTGCATCGGCTGGCGGTGTGGACGCGCAGTCTCGACTGGTTCGACTTCTGGCTGCTCCATCGGATCGATCCCGACCCGGCAAAAGCCGCGCAATATCGGCGCTGGGACGCCAAGCGGGCGAAGCGCTAGGTCGGCCAGCCACGCGCCCAGACTTCGATATCGGCCAGATGCATGAGCCGGGCGAAATGCGCGCCATGCACCGGCCGGGGATCGTCCAGCGCTGCGCGGACCTGGTCGGTATCGATCAACCCGAGCCCGGCAAGCACACCATCGCCGAGCATCGCGCGAATGGTCGTGCGATACGTGTCCAGTAGCTCGATCAGAAAGCTGTCCGGCGTGCCCTTCGAGCGACGCCAGGCTGTTGCCTCGGGGAGGCTTGGGGCGAAGGCGTGGCGCGCCGCCGCACGGTTGTGACCCCGGTCGAACCACAGCCAGCTCGGGATGCGCAGGCAGGTCTCGATGAGCGGCTGCGAGACGAGCACCGGATGCGACGCGACGTCGGCGAGAGGGTCGAAATCCTCAATGAGTCCCTGTGCTGGCGCAAGAAGAGCGACGTGCACCGACTTGCCCGGAAGCACATCCGGCGGCGCATGGAGCCAGGGATGCGCCAACGCCGCATCGGCCTGTTGGGCCACGGCAGGCGCGAGAAAGGTCATATCGGGCAGGCGCCGATAGGGCCGCCGGCTGCGGGCGCGCCGCCAGGCGCGCCATGCCACGGTCCGCAGGCTCGCTTCGGCGAGCTCCGCGACCGAGGCCGCGGTCTTCCAGAAATGTTGACGGCCGTCGCGGCCAAGCAGGCAGTCGGCGACCGGGGCCGGCGACTTGATGGTGCAGAAGATATTGTCGCCGCCGCCGCCATCGACGACCTGGATCGCGCCGCTGTCGCGTGCGGCGCGGTTGATCAGTGCCTGCACGCCTTGCTCGAAACTGCGCGCGACGGGGCGCGGCAAGCGCGCCGCGGCCGAGGTCGTGATATCGACGTCGGTGGTTGCACAGGAGCCGGCTGCGAGCTTTATGCCGAGGTGGTCCGCGACGCGGCGCGCCGGCCCGCGCTCGTCGCCGGTTGGATTGTTGGTGACGAAGGTCAGACCGCTAACCTTGCTTCCCGCCGCGACGAGACAGGCGGCGGTGATCGACGAATCGAGACCGCCCGACATCATCAGCAATCGCCGGCCGGTGCCGGAGGTCCGTTCGCGCACGCAATATTGCGCGGCATCGCGCAAGCGGCGGTACGCCTCCTCACCATCTCCCAGCTGCTGATCCGCGGTGGCGAAGGTCCAGGGCGACCAGAGCTCGGTGCAGGCGGGCTGCGCGCCGAGGCTCAGCCGCGAGCCGCCGCGCACCTCCTGGATGCCCCGCAGCGACGTGTCGGCGCGGCGGATGTCGGTCGCGAGCATGTGACGCGCGAGCGCATCGCGGTCGAGGCGGCCAACCGCCATGCCGCCGTCGATCAACAGGCCGACGTCCGAGGCGAAAGCGGTCAGATTGGCGCGCGAGGCATGAAAGCAGGGGAGCCAGCCGAACGCGGAGCGCATGACAACCGGCGGGTTTCCGGGTGAAGGCGCGAACAAGGCGACGAAGCCGCCCCAGAAACGCTGTGCCAAATACGCGCCTCGCGACGCGACCGCGCTTTCCCAGTCGCCCGGCCGTATCGCCGCGAGCGGTCCCGGGGTGCCGGGCAGGAACATGTCGCCGAGGATGGCGCCACGCTCGTCGGGAACGATCACCCTCAGTCCCGGGTGCGACAATAGCAGCGAACCGGGTGTTTCCTGTACGGCGACGAGACCATGGTCTCGTCCGCACGCTTCAGAACAGGCCGCACGTTGGTCGCGGCTCCCGCCCATCAGCAAAAGATAGCGGCTGGCCATCAGACGATGAGGATCGCGGTATAATCGCGCACCACCTCGCGTCGCTCGTTGATGAGGAGCGGCCCGAGCTGCACCCAGCAATGCGCCTGGAAGGGCTGCAGCTTGACCGCCAGCACGAGATCGGGGGCGACGCCCGCCGCGAGCAGCCGCCGCGAGATGGCGAGGGACCGGACGAGGCAGCGATCCTGGTCGCTCAGCAATGCCCGCGTTCCCCGATAGCCCTGGGCGATCGCCTCGATGACCCGCTCGCGATACTGGTTGCCGGCGAGATGGGATTTGCGAACCCGGATATCGCCAAGCGCCCGCTCGAGGCCGCGATAGCGTAGCTGCAAGGATGCCGCGCCCAGCGCCAGCATGGCACGGCTGGTCTCCCAGCGAGACGCAAAGCCTTTTTGGCGCGCGTCCTCGGCAAGGCTGCGCTCGGGCGGCATCGGCGCGTTGCACGGCGTTGTCGGCGTCGCCGCGTCCGAAATCTCGAAGATGCCGAGAGCGACCAGCTGCTCGCAGGTTTCGATCCCGGCATTCCTTCCGTCGACGACGTCGTGAAACGCCCGGCTCGCTTTATGGCTGAGGCAGAAATAGCGATCCCGCGGTACGTCGAGGAACAGCGCGCGGTCGGCCACGAAGCAGAAGCTGATGCCGTGTCGCAATTCATAGCCCATCGGCCACTCCGACGTGTGTTGGGCGGGAAGAGTGGACTCGACGCCGCGGGTCATTGCTCCGGGCAGCGCCATCGGGCCCACATGTCGCATATCGGCGAAAGCGCGCGGCACCGGTGATGCCGCGCGCCGCCAGGGCGATCAGTCGTCGCTGAGGCCCGGGACATCCTGGCCCAGCTTGCCGTCGCTGAGCACGATGCCGGCACCCTTGGTTTCGATCGAGGCTGCGCCGAGATCGACGAGGTCTTCACGTTCCATGATACTCTCCTGTGCCGCGTCATTGCGGCATCGCGGAGTCTAGGAAAGTGAACCGGCTATCCGAACTTTATACGGATTCTATATGTCGAATGTTGGCTTGGGGCCGGTCGAGATGGGTGCGCGGCGTCCGCTGCGTCAGTCGAGCCGGTAGCGGCACCGGACGATTTCCGAGGCCAGTCTGATCCGCCGGCGATGATAGCCGGCGATGGCGGCAGACGCCGTGCGGGCGCCTTCGGCCAGGTGATGCGAAAGCCCGGCCAGCTCCTCTTTCCACTCGGGCAGCAGGTCTGCCTCGGCGCGGCGGACGGCATGAAGCCGGTCATTGAGCGCGGCCACCGCGCGCGCATGCTCCGAATTGCGCGATCGGAGCGAAAAGTCGGCGAACAGGCGGGCGGCGGCGTCGGGATAGTCGCCGCCTGGCGGTGCGGATTCGGCAGGCCCGAATGGATCGACCGAGCGCGCGATCACGCTCAGCACCTCGCCGGTCCAGCGGTAGAGATCCTCGAGCGCCGGGGCATCGATGCGGGCGACATGGAAGCCGTCGCTCAAGGCGGTTTCGACAAGGCCTTCGCCGGCCAGCAAGTGGAGCGAATCCCGCACCGGCGTAGCGCTGCTGCTCAACTGCTCGCCGAGATGCGCAGGCTCGAGCCTCTCGCCGGGCTTGAAATGCCCGGCGAGCAACCGCTGCTTGAGGTCGCGATAGACGCGCTGCGACGTTGCCCCGGGATTCATGGTAGGTGGCCCTGGCCTTTCACGAACGCGTCGATCAGCGCCACCTGGTCGGGACGCAGTGCATCGATCGCGGCCAATGGTCCGTCGCTGTCGTCGCGCAGCAGGATCGACGGGCATTGGCCCTCGTAATTGCCGAGATTGGGACGATGCTGCCGGTAGCCGACCAGCGCTGCCAGCTCGGGCGAAAAGCGCCTTGCTACCGGCGGCGGATAGGCCAGCCATTGATTCTCGTAAGGTTTGAGCCAGCCCAGCGAATAGCCGATGACGATCCCGCGCCGGACCTGGTCGGTGCGGTTGGCGCCGGCGCCGTGCAGCGTCGAGCCGAGGAACACCAATGCCGAGCCGGGCGCCATCGCGGCCGGCACGGGGAGCGTCTTCGGCTCAGGATCGAGCGCCCGGGCGCCATGACTGTCGGGCCAGACGATCGTCGCGCCATTTTCCGCGCTGAACGGCGTGAGCGGCCAGATGACGTTGACGAGATATTCGATCTCGCCGATCGGGCCTCGCCACATATCCTGATCACGGTGCGGCATTTGCGCAGGTGCGCCGGGATGGACGGCGATCGCTTGCGCGACGTTGAGCTGGGTCGTGTCGCACCAGGGCGAGAGGATCCGCGCCGCGAGCGCGAGGATCGTCTCGTGCTGGACCAGCGCCGCGGTGCGCTCTGAGCGCGCCAGCAACCGCCCGAACCTCTTGGTCGTCTCGCCGTAGAACCCGCCCTGACAGAAAGGCGTGCTATCGAACGTCGTCGCCAGATCGGCGTCGAGCGCGGCGATCGTCGATTGGGGCAGCAGGTCGGGAATGATGCAATAGCCGTGCGCCAGCAGCTCGGCGGCCCAGCGATCGGCGGCGGTGCTGAAGTCTGTCATCGTCTCGTCTCCTCCAGGGGGATCAGGCGGCGGCGCGGCGCGACACCGTGTCGAGATCGGCGGCCGCGATCCCGGCGGCCGCAAGGCGCGCCGGGGTGTTCGCGTCGATCTCGATCACCAAGGCGGCCAGCATCGCGCCGCCGGTGATGCGCGGGAGCCCGAGCGGGCGGCAGGCCCAGCCGAAAGCAAGGATCTGCTGGAACCAGCTCATCTCGGCGATCGCCGAATACTGCGTGATGCCCTGATCGAGCGCGTACGAGACCAATGCTGCCACCAACGTGTCGCGCACCTGGCGGCGGTCGCGCGCGCCGAGACTTCGATCGAGGCAAAAGCGGGTGATTTCGAAGATATCGAGGCCGCGTGGCGGGGCCGCTTCGCACAGATCGGCGTAGAGGCTGTCGAGGATGTGCGGCCGGGTGGTCGGCAGGAGCCGGGCGGATCCCAGATGCCCGCCCTCGGCATCGGCCAGCACCAGATAGGTCGCATGTTCGTCATCGAACTGGTCGACCTCGTAGCGGCCGTCGATCACCGGCACGTCCCATTTGAGGAGGTCGACGAACACCGACTTGCGCGCCGCAAACATCGCCCGAAGCACATCGTCGCTGGCGGGCAAGGCCGCCTGATTGATCAGATGGAGCATGCTGCTTCTCCCGTTGCAAAGGGAGCTTGAGGGTCGGCGGTAAAAGTGCCCGGCGCTATTCCCTGAAAGGGGAATGGCGCCAGGCTTTCCGGCCCTCGAAAAGGCGCGGTCGCCAAATCATCGCTCACCCCCCGGGCAACGTCCGGTCGCTTGGACCCTGTCGCCATGAGCCTGTCACTTGTGCGGAATGTTTTGCCGGATCCCGGCATCGCGGCGCGGTGTCCGCGGTGACGGACCGGCCGCCCGGGCCAGCGTCAGAAGATTGGCGCGATCCTTTTCGCTATCGCCGTCTCCACGGCATCGATCGCGCCGGCTTGATGTGGGAATGGCTACGCCGCGACCCGGACTATATCGGCTGGTATGCCCGGGCGAGCATCAGCACAGGCGGGGCGCGGCGTGCCGATCCGTCGCACTGGGGGCTTCTTTTTCGCCGAGGATCCTTCTCTCGACGCGACACGAGCCCGCCTTCTCTGGCATGCCGATCTCGATCCGGGCGTGCTTCGCGTGCGGGCGGTGCCGAGCCTCGCCGGCAACCCGGATGCGATCGATCCGGCTGAGCTCGCACCCTGGCTGACGCTCGTGTCCGATGCCGCCGGCGAACATGCCGTACTCTCGAACGGCTGGCAGCATATCCGGCTCGATATCGAACAGGGCAGCCTCGGCCAGGGTGCCGTCGTGCTCGAATATCTGCTGCGCGGCCTGGCGGCCGCCGAGCCGCAGATCCTGCCGCTCCGGCGGCTCCTCGACCTGGCGCGCCGGCGGCGCTTTCGCGCCGACTTTTATCCGCCGGATCGCCGCATCGGCCGCTGGCTGATGGCTCTCCAGGTCCATGACGCGCTGCGCGCGGGGGCCAGCCAGCGCGAGGTGGCGCACGCGCTGTTCGACGCGGATGTGACGTCGCAAGATTATGACCGCCGGGCGGATTCGCTACGGTCTCGCATTCGCCGGCTGGCACGCGAAGCCACGGCGCTTGCGCGGGGTGGCTATCGCACCCTGATGAGACGTCAGGTTGAACCGTGATCGTGCCGCGCCATCGTCCCCGAAAGGTCTTGCGGCCGCACCGGGGGACGGTATCGGCGGAATATGGGGCATGCAGAGTCTTCGTCTGACAATCTCGATGACGAGACCTGGCTGATCGATGCGGGTCACCTGATCATCGAGAAGAAGAGGGCCCTTGGGCCGGAGGCGCTGACGCCGCGCGAGCGGCTCATCCAATGCTTCTGGGTGGCGGATTACAGCATGCGCAATGCCGGCGATCTCGCCACCGCGCGCGATCTCGACCCGCGATTCCGCGAAGACGCGCTTGCGACCGCCAGGCTGCTCGACCTGCCGATCGCGGCCAGCACGTTCGGGCTGAGCGATGGTGAGCTCGAACGGCGATATTTCGATCTCTTCGCGCCGCTTTGCGGCGAACTGCGCCGGCGCTGACCCGAAGAATTGGTCCGGCGCCGGAGCCGGGCCGATCCTGAAAACGGGGAGGGGGGGGTCGTTTTCGGGGGGTGTCGAATTCGACCCTCCCCGCCACAGGCAGTCGCGACGATGAAACGGCCCAGGTGGCGCAATCGGGCGCGACCGAAACCCGGATAGACCGTCATGACCGCGACCGCCGACCGCGCTGCCGAAGCGCGGACCACCTGTCCGTTTCTCACCGCCAAGCAAGCCGCTTATCATCTCGGCCTCGCCGCCAGCTCGCTCAAGCGCATGCGCGCCGACGACCGCGGGCCGCGCTGCCGCCTCCATGGTCGCGCCTGGTATTATCATATCGACGATCTCGAGGAATGGTCGGCGGCCCGCATGCGCGGTGGAAGCGATGCTTGAGCGACAGGAGGTGGGCTTGCGCGACTGGGCGGCGGCGTTGCGTGCCGGCCGCGACCGACGTCGCACGCTGGTTCGCCGCGGGCTCTGCGTGGCAGCCGCCTGTGGTGCGGTGTTGGCGACGATCGTCCTTCCGCCGGCCCCGCTTCTGGTGTGGAATGCGAGCGCAAGCATGCCGCTCGGACTGTACGCCGTCGAGCCGGGAGCTCGGCTGGCGACAGGAGACGTGGCCGTTGCGCGGCTGCCGATCGACGCGCGCGATCTTGCGGCGCGCCGGCGCTATCTGCCGACGCGTGTCCCGCTGGTGAAAAGGGTCGCAGCGGTCGCCGGGCAACGCATCTGCTGGACGGGTCCGCGCGTGACGATCGACGGCCGGCTGGCTGCGCTCAGGCGACGGGACGATCGGGCAGGGCGCCCGCTCCCGTGGCATCGCGGTTGCACGATGCTCTTGGGCGACAGCGTCCTGCTGCTCGCGACGCGCTCGCCCGACTCGTTCGACGGGCGATATTTCGGGCCAATCGATGCGGCTGACGAGATCGGCAAGGGAACCCCGTTATGGACGCGCTGAAGCGGGTGGCGGCGGCGTTCGCGCTCGCCATGCCTGGCGCTGCGTCGGCGCAGGTGTCGACCTGGCGGCCGATCATCCTCGAAGCATCCGAGCGTTTCGCGATTCCGCCATCATGGATCGAACGCGTCATGCTGATCGAGAGCGGCGGGCGCGCCTATCGCGGCGGCCGGCCCGTGATCAGCCGGAAAGGCGCGATGGGCCTGATGCAGTTGATGCCCGCCACCTGGACGAAGATGCGCGCGGCACTTGCGCTGGGCAGCGATCCGTTCGATGCGCACGACAACATCATTGCGGGATCCGCTTATCTGCGCCTGCTGTACGACCGCTTCGGATATCCCGGATTGTTCGGCGCCTATAATGCCGGCCCGGGTCGCTATCGGCGGTATCTGGAAGGGAGCGAGCCGCTGCCAAGCGAGACGGTCGCCTATCTCGGTGCGGCCAGCGGCTGGTCGGGGATGAAGCGCCCGACGATCCAGCCGGAAGCATCGTCGCTCTTTGCCGCCTCCGCGGCGCGTGTCACTGATTCCGCACCGCCACCGGCGCTCTTCGCCATCGCGCCACGGCCATAACCGGGTGTCGCGCCTTATGGTGGGCTGTTTGGTTTCCTGTCCTGCATCGGCTGGGCGGCGTCGTCGCGCGGGACGTTCATGGCGATATGCGCCACTGCCGAGAAGACTGTCGGTCGCGTTATCAATGACTTGGCCCGTCCGCCGGGCTTGATTTAGTGTCCCCGACGGCGATATTCGGCCCGTGCGTGTTGCGGGGTGGCGAGTTCGCGGCGGGGTCCTGCGGTGGTCCCATGCTCCCGGCGAATGGCTTGCCGCCTTGTGCTCATGCCGAGCGCGTTCAGACGCGCGCGGTTGAATTGCGGCCGGGTGGCCGGCGTCATGTCCAGGCTGCGCAAGCGGCTAAAAGCGTTGGCGCGCGTTCTCCGGCGCGCACTCGACACCCGGCTTGCAAGCCTTGTCGGCTCTGGCGATCATTTCCTGAAGATATCGTCGAAGCAGAACAGCCCGTCGAACAGCGCACGGATGATCAGCAACGACCGTTTCGGGACGCCGTAGCGCTCGCGGGCCTGTTTGACGTGACGGATCACCGTCTCCTCGCCGACATCGAGGATCCTGCTGATTTCCCAGTCGCTCTTGCCGCGCGCGGCCCATAACACGCAGTCGCGTTGGCGGTCGGTCAGTTTGGGCACGGTAATTCTTTCCGGATGGAGACGGTGCGAATGGAGGCGCCGCGCTCCCTCGAACGCGAATGTGCCGGCGAGTTGGGCGAGCCCGCGCGTCTCGTGATCCATGGCACGGGGCGCGATGCGCGCGAACGAGCATGACCCATGCGCTTCACCGGGTACGTTGGCCGGAACGGTGAATCCGTCGCCAATCCCCTGTTCGCGACCGAGGTCGAGCATGCGCCGGTCGCGCGGGGTCAGCGGGATCAGCGCCGGGATCGCCGCCCAGCCGAAGCCGAGGCTCGTCATCTGGCTCGCGCGATGGACCGGGTCCGACACGCCGAACCCGCATTCGTCGTAGAAGTCCGCCCAGGCTTGCGGATAATTGTGCAGGCGCAGCGCGCTGGGTGCGGCACTTCGCATATCGACATGATGGCTGAGCGCGAAAAACTGGAAGCCCAGCATCGCGGTCAGTTCGATCATCGCCGCGGTGAGGTCGTCGACGCTGCCGACCGCCTCCACCAGCCGCACGATCTGTTCCATGGCGGGCAGACCCATCGGGCACCCGTTCGACCGCGAGCGGCTTCTCCGGCCGCCATGGAGCCCGCGATCGTCCTTTCGCTTCTGATGGCCGATGCGACGTTCTCAGGATCGCATCGCCCGCAACTTGACGATGCTTTTGAAACCCCTCTCCGGACGGGAGTCAAGATTATATTATCTTTATATTCCATGGGTTAGGGGCAGGAAATTCGCTCCATTTTGGATGTATCTTTTGGCTCGCGACGGGGCGCCTGGCCGTCGTCAATCGATCGACGCCCCAGGCTGAGACCGATGACTATCCGGGACATCTGTCGTCGGATCGATGGGGGTGCCGCCAGGTGAGTATGAGTTGACGCCTCGCGCGCTGGCTGCGCGCGACCGCCGCTCTATGGCGCGGCGCTGGCGACCGCGCCACCGAGCCCCTTCTTGGGTCTCGGCCGGAGGTGACGATCGGCGTGGCGGGCGTCGCGATGCGACGCCGCGAATGGAGCGGGGCAATGACGCGCACTGGCGGCTCGCTCACGCGACCGCCAGGGTTCGGCGCCTTTCGAGAAGGGCCCCGCGGGCACGCCGGCCTTCGGTCGGGCGGCGCGCCCGGTTTCGCTGGCGGACGACAGGCCCCGTCCGCTGGCGCGAAGCCCGGTTCGACGCCGCTGATCCGACCGCGCGGCTCGGAGGTCCCGTCCTTGTGGGGCGGCTGCGCCGCGGGATATGGACGCCGCGCCGAGGCGCGACGGCGTCGTTTGCGCCCCGGGCAAGCGCGGGTGGGCGGCGCTTCCTGCTAGGCGCGGCCGCGGGCGCGGCAAGCCGGCGCGGGCGCCGGCTCCTTCATTGCATTGCGGTCCTGCGCCACCCCGCCGCGCGAGCGCGGCGGGGACCCCGGACTTGGATGCCGCCCCCGCTCGGGGGCCGCGCCTTTCCGGTCGCTGGTCGCCGCCCACCCCCGCTTCCCCGGGGCCATGCTGGTTTTGGGCGGGCTCGGAGGCTCGGCAATGGCACAGATGGTCGACCGTCTTGAAACCGGCAAGGGGGAAAGGCCGCGCGCTGCGCGCGCGGCGAAGGCGCGGCGCACGCGTGGCGGGGGCAGGGGAGCGAGTAACGCCGCTTCGCGCGCCAATATCTATGACGAGGTGACCCAGCGCATCATCGCCGAACTCGAGGCGGGGACGGTGCCATGGGTGAAGCCATGGGGCAGCGTCGCGGCGGGCAGCCCCGGCCTGCCAGTAAATGCTAGCACGGGCCGGGCTTATTCGGGGATCAACATCCTGATCCTGTGGGGGGCGGTCATCGCCGCCGACTACCCCCGTCAGGGCTGGCTGACCTTCCGGCAAGCGCTCGACGCGGGCGGCGCGGTGCGCAAGGGCGAACGCGGGACCGGTATCGTCTATGCCGATCGTTTCGTGCCGCGTGACCGTGAAGCTGGAGCGGTCCGGGGGATCGATCGCTCCGATCGGGGTGAGACGGCGGGCGCAGCCGATAGCGACGATGACGCGCGCGCGATTCCCTTCCTCAAGCGCTTTACCGTATTCAACGTCGCGCAGTGCGACCGTTTGCCCGAGCGCTTCACAGCGGTCCCACCGCCGGTCCCCGAGGCCCGGGCGTTTCCTGCCGCCGAGCGGGTGATCGCGGCGAGCGGCGTCGACTATCGGCTTGGCGGGGATCGCGCCTGCTATTCGCCCGATCTGGATTTCGTGGCGATGCCGCCGCAGCCTGCATTCCGCGACGCGCTCGATTATTACCGGGTCTTCCTGCACGAACTGACGCACGCGACCGGCCACCCGGCGCGCCTTGGCCGCACGCTGCGCAACGCGTTCGGCACCAAGGATTATGCCCGCGAGGAACTGATTGCCGAAATGGGGTCGGCGTTTCTCTGCGCGGCGCTCGGCATCATCCCCACGCTCTACCATGCCGATTACCTTGCATCGTGGCTCGCCGTATTGCGCGAGGACAATCGCGCCGTGGTCCGCGCGGCGAGTGCCGCGAGCAAGGCGGCTGACTGGCTGCTTTCCCGGCCCGGTGCGCGCGCCGATGCCGAGCGTCAGGACGAGGAACACGCGGCGTGATCGAGACGCCGCCTTTCGCTGCCGAGCCGACGCCGATCGGGCTGCAAAGTCTGGTCCCCGGCGTCGCGCCGATCAGCATCGCCGACCGGCTGGCGCAGCGCGCCGCCGCGCCGCTCGAACCGAAAAAGCCGCAGCGACCCTGCGATCTCGGCCTGTTCGACCTCAATGCCCGCAATCAGCTCGACCTGTTCACTCCACCGGAGTCCCGATCATGATCCTGCTTCCCCTGGAGCTGCGCGCGCGCCTCGTCGCCAATTCGACGCGGCGCGACCTGCCCGGCCACGATCCCGCTCCGGTGCTCAAATTGTTCAGCCCGCTTGGGGCTGCGACATGGCTCGCGACCGAGCTTGCGGGCGATGGCGACACCTTGTTCGGGCTGGCCGACCTTGGGTTCGGTTGTCCCGAACTCGGCTATTTCAGCCTCGGCGAGATCGCGGCCCTTCGCTTGCCGTTCGGCTTGCGGATCGAGCGCGACGAGGATTTCGCGAGCGATGCGCCCTTGTCGCGCTGGGCGGACCTCGCGCGCCGTACAGGATCGATCATCGCCGCGCAGCAGGCGCTGCTGCGCCATCCCGAGTTTCCGTCCGAGCCATCGGACGGATGAGGGACCCCATCCAAATATGCCTGTGATGGGGTCCCCGACGCGCGGGCGCGTTCCGCCCGTACTTTGCCGGTCCCGCAACAATGGAAGTGGCGCGGGACCGGCGCTCTTAGAGGAGCAAATCCCATGAAACTCGATTTCATCCCGCTCGACAAGCTGCATCGCAGCCGCGCCAATATGCGCTTCGCCAAGAAGCCTTCAGACGTGTCCGATATCCTCCCCTCGATCCGCGCGCGCGGCGTCATCGTGCCGATCGTCGTCCGGTCCGAACCCGACGAGGCCGGGCATAGCGCCTTCGGCGTGGTCGCGGGCGACCGACGCTTCACCGCTGCATCGATCATCGCCGACGAGGTGCGCAGCAGCGGCGGCGAACCCGAGGCGATGCCGTGCGCGATCATGGAGGAGGGCGACGACGCCGCAGCGCTCGAAGCCTCGATGCTGGAGAATATGGCGCGGCTCGATGCCGAGGAGGTCAAGCGCTGGGAAAGCTTCACCCGGTTGGTCAAGACCGGGCGCAGCGTCGAGGATATCGCCGCGACCTTCGGTCTTCCCGAACTGGCGGTGAAGCGCACGCTTGCGCTCGGCAATCTGCTCCCGCGCATCCGCGCGCTCTTTGCCGCCGAGGAGATCGACCGCGCGACCGTCCGCACGCTGACGCTGGCCACCAAGCGCCAGCAAAGCGAGTGGCTCAAGCTGTTCGACGATCCGCAATGTCACGCGCCGCGCGGCTCCAACCTCAAATCGTGGCTGCTCGGCGGACAGACGATCAAGGCCGAGTACGCCTTGTTCGACGCCGAGGCAGCCGGGCTGGCGGTGATCGCCGATCTGTTCGGCGAGGAAAGGTGTTTTGCCGATGCCGCCAAATTCTGGGAATTGCAGAACGCCGCCATCGAGGCGCGCCGCGAACGCTATCTCGCCGACGGCTGGAGCGAGGTCGTGATCGTGCCGCCAAGCGACCATTTCGCGACATGGGAATATGAAAAGCGCGCCAAGCGGAAGGGCGGGCGCGTCTATCTCGCGGTGCGTGGCTCGGGCGAGGTCGTGGCACACGAAGGCTATGTTTCGCGCCGCGAGGCCGAGCGCGCGGACAGGGCCGATCAGCCCGAGGCGCAGAAGCCCAGGCGCCCCGAACTCACCAGCGCGATGCAGACCTATATCGACCTGCACCGCCGTGCGGCGGTGTCGGCGACGTTGACCGAGCATCCCGGCGTAGCACTACGGCTGATGCTCGCCTTCGCCATTGCGGGCGCGCCGTTATGGACCGTCAGACCCGAGACGATGGCTGCGCGCGACGAGGCCACGCAGGCGAGCGTCGAGACTTGTGCCGCCGAAACCGAGTTCGACGAGCGCCGCCGCGCGGTGCTGGCCCTGCTCGGCTGCCCGACCGACAAGGCGACGGTGACGCAGGCTTATGGATCGGACGACCGGCATCTGGTGACGATCTTCCTGCGGCTGCTCGATTTGCCCGATCCGGCTGTGCTTGACGTGGTCGCGGTGGTGATGGGCGAGACGCTCGGCGCGGGGCATGTCGCGATCGAGGCGATCGGCATGACGCTCGGGGTCGATATGGCGCGCTGGTGGCACGCCGACCCTGCGTTCTTCGATCTTTTGCGCGACAAGGAAGTGCTGGGCGCGATGGTCGCCGAGGTGGCGGGCGAGACGGTCGCCGACGCCAACGCCAAGGAGAAGGGCGCGACCTTGAAGAAGATCATCGCCGACCATCTGGCGGGCGCGGATGGACGCAAGCGGGTAGCGGGATGGGTGCCGCGCTGGATGCGGTTCCCGGCCTCGGCCTATACCGAGCGCGGCGGGGTCGGGACGGTCAGGGCCAACGCCTTGGTCGCGTCCGTTAAGGCCGACGCGATGGCAGCCGATGCCGCGTCCGACACGGGCGGCCTGACGGGGGATGTCGCGGGCGAGGGCGAGCGGCCCGAGCCGGGGGCAGCACCCGAGGTCGAAGCAGCGCCGGACGCGAGCGAGCCAGACCGACTTGCCGCCTGATCCGGGAACGGGCGGCGCGTGTCGCCGCCCGTCCTTCGCTTACACGAGAGGGCTCAAAATCGGCCGCGCGCCTCGCCCCGTGCCGGGGCTCGGCGCGCGGCTTCTGATGTTCGACTATATGCCGAAAATATCTGGAATATATCGCGAATATATCCGCGACGGCCTCGCGGTTCGGCTAGAATGCTGCGGCTTTGCCGCACCGCGTTCGCCTGACGTCAACGAAGGAGTGTCCTCATGAAGCAGATCGTCATTCCCGTCGTCGCGCTGATCGCCGGTGCCGGTCTTGGGTATGCGGTGCACGCGCCATCGTGCCCGGTGCTGGCCAATGACGACGCCGCGGCGAGGGCGATAGCAGACAAGGCCATAGGCGCGGAATTCTCCAGGCCGAGCGAGGCCGAAGCGACCGATGCCGTGCGGCGTTATTCGCTGCGCGGAAGAACCTATCCCGGCGCGACCTTGACCTTGGGCAGTTGCATGCCCGGCGCCTATGACGGTGCCGAGGCGGCATGCCCGATCACCGTCACGCTATCGCCGGGCGATCGGCCGCAGTCGCATAGCGCAGGGTTCAGGCGCGCGGGCGGTGGCTGGGAAGTGGTGTTCTGGAACTGACCTTGCGATGGCGTGGGTCCGCCGGGCTTGGCTTGCGGGACCGAAATAGTGCGGATACCGGATTTGCCGGGGCGCCACCGCGTTGTCGGGATTCCGCGCGCGAAGGACCGTTGGGACATCTTGTTGTGACAGGTGCCGATCCGACCCACGAAAAGGCTTGGCTTGGCCGCGATTTGCCGCGAGTTTGCGGGCCATGAAGCGATCGCTCGATCATCTGCCGCCGGCCAAGCAGCGCGAGCTGGCGCTCGTCGTCGCGACGATCCGCGACGGCTTCGCTGCCGCGATCGCGCGCCGCACCGTTCCGCGGTTCCGGAACGGCGCGCTGCTCAAGATCATCCTGTTCGGAAGCTATGCGCGCGGTGACTGGGTCGAGGATCCGGTCGGGCGCTATTTCTCAGACTATGACATCCTGGTCGTCGTCGATCACGACGACCTGACCGATGTCGCCGAATTCTGGCTGCCGACCGAGGACCGGTTCCTCGAGTTGTTGGGGGAGGGGACGGCGCTGCGTACGCCGGTCAGCCTGATTTACCACAGCCTCGACGACGTGAACGAGAAGCTCCGGCTTGGGCGGTATTTCTTCATCGATATTCTCAAGGACGGGATAATCCTGTTCGAGGAGGAGGGGCACCCGTTTGTCGAACCGCAGCCGTTATCGGCGGCGGACGCGCTGGAGGAGACGCGGATATATTTCGAAGAATGGTATCAGAGCGCCCAAGAGTTCTTTGACGACTTTGAATCCAACAGATCGAAAGGGCGCTTCAAGAAAGCAGCGTTCGAGCTCCATCAGGCAACCGAGCGCTTTTACCAATGTCTGTTCCTGGTTCGGACGCTCTACACGCCGAAGACTCACAATCTGAACCGTCTACGCTCGCTTGCCGAGGATATGGAGCCGCGCTTGAAACAGGTGTGGCCGGCAACCGACAAGCTCGAACGGCAAGCCTACGCCCGCTTGCGCGAGGCGTACATCAAGGCGCGCTACTCTCGTGAATATCGCATCACGGCCGAGCAACTGGCTTGGCTGGGCGAACGGGCGGCCTTGTTGCGATCCGTCGTCGAGCAATCCTGTCGCGAACGGCTAGCAGTGCTGCAGGATGCTGCCTGATATTAGGCCGCTTCGCGCCCCATTGCTGTCGTTCAGCACTGCTCAGGAAATTTCCGAAAGCGGTCGCTCTTGAACCACCACCCGGAGGTTCAAACCACTATTTTCCCACAATACGTGGCAATGCCGTTCAACTAATCGTGGGCGCAAGCGCGATACGGTGCCCCGCGACATGTCGAAATGCCTTAGCGCGACACGTGAACAGGATGACCTGCATACGGGTGGCCGCCTCAGCCAAGATGTCGGTCATTATTTCGAACCGGCCATCGTCTGAATATACTAGCGGGTCGTCGAGGATCAGCGATACTGGCGCGCCCTTCTCCAGCAGTAGGTCTGCGAAGGCTAGCCGAGTGAGCACCGCCAGCTGCTCCTGTGTACCGCGGCTAAGGTCGCTGCTGGCTTCAGAGGTTCCTCCCCGTGAGATCCTGGTGAGGCTCATTTCCTCGTCGAATTCAGGAGTGCTACCCGGCAGGATCCGCTCAACATACCGCGCCGCGCGGCGCGTGACCGGTCCCAGAAATGTGCGCGAGGTCTCGTCGCTGACTTCGCGCAGCGTCTTGCGCAGCAACTCGAGCGCATCGGCTTCCTCGACCAGCCTGGACAGCCTTGCCGCCGCGGCTTGCGCGACTTCCTCTGCCTCACTCGCGATAGTTGCCGGGCCCTTAGGGCCGTCACTGGCGATGCTCGTTTCCAGCGATGCGATTCGCTCCGCCAGTTCGAGTCGCTCTTCCCGCCCGCGAACCTGCTCGCGTTCGATATTGGCGATGCCCTTTCGGATTCGGTCGGCATCGAAGCTGGCGGCGGCTTGCCGTGCTTGTTCGAGTGCCTCAGCGCGCCGTGCGAGTTCTTTGCTCGCTTCCGCACGTATCTTGTCGATCGCGTCGCGATCCGCTTCCGCTTTCAACGCAACCAGGCTCTGGGCCGCTGCATCGGCTTCTCGCGCGGCACCGCTCCGCTCAGTCTGCAGCTGCACCAGCCTTTTTTCTTCTTCATGCGCAACATGCTGCGCGGCTTCGAGATGGGCGAGTGCAATTCTTTCTTCCTCGCGAGCGGCCTGGAGAGCCGCATCAAGCGCTGCCACATCGACACTTGCTTCATCGGCAATATCGTCGACTGAACTAGCCTGGTCGCTCAGCCGCGCCTTCAACGCGATCGATCCCGGTGCCAGCGCCAGCACCGGCTCGCCGGGGCAAAGCGTCTCAATCTGTCGTTTGAGAGTGGCGATCTCCAGGGCCGCAGCGACTGCGCGTTCCACACGACTGCGCGCCTCAGCGTAACTCGGGACATTGAGCGACTCCAGTGCGGCCGTGAGCGCTTCGTCGGCCGTTCGTAGGTTCGCTTCGGCCGACAGTCCGCCCGCGCTTGGTGGCGTCAAGACAATGCGGGCGATCTTATCAATCACGATCTCGGTGGGGCGCACCAGATCGCGACGGCCTGAGGATGCGCGATCACCGTCGATCCGCAACGCGATATCGCTCAGCAACTCGATATCGACACCAACAGCGCCTGCCTCGAATAGGATACGGGCCTCGATGGCCTTACGATCCAGTACCGCTAGCGCGGCCAGCGTGTCCTCGTTGATCGTCCCCTGGGTCGCCATCTCGCGTTCGGTGACGAGCGTTTCGATGCGATGCACCTCGACAAGCTGGGCACGGGCGCGCTTGAGCGCATCCGATCGCTCGCGCCGCGCAAGGATTGCGCGCGCCCGATCGAGTGCGGCCTCCGCCTCAATCTTTCGGGTCCGGGCGGCGCCAAGAATCTCACGCTTGCCGGTCACGGCATCGAGAGCTGCTGCGCTCGACTTCTGCTGCTCGATTACTAATTTCTCGGCAGCCGCGAGCGCGTCCGTGCAGCGCACCGTTGCGCTCGACGCGGCTTCATAGCGCTGGAGCCATTGCTCGGCACTTCGCAGCGCCGCTTCGGTCTCCCCATGGCGCGCGGTCGCATTGGACAGCCGTAGTTGGGCCGTTTCGGCGATCTTGAGGTCCTCACTGAGCAGGCGTAGGCGTTCGGCCAGTTCGGGATCGGCTAGGTCGCGCTCCACCAGCCGCTTGGCGGACTTCGCTTCCTCCAATTGCGATAGCGCCTGATTATAAGCGCGCAGCATCTCCGTCGCAGCATCGCGCTGCGCGATCGCGCTCTCCAGTGCAGCCTCAGCAGCGGCAAGCTTCCCCGTCGACTTACCGGATTTGGCCGTACGATAGGCCGCATAGGCTTCCTCGACCCGAGCCGTCACGAGTTCGAAGCGGCGGCCGCCCAGTACCATGCCGACCTCGGCTTCAAGCGCGCTTCGGATATTGTCCCGTACCAGCCGGTTGGGCGCTTCAACCGAGAGCGCGCTTGCCTGCTCGACCCACAAGAGGCCTAGCGCGCCGCGGACCTCGGGATCGCTGCCCCGGTTGTTGCCCTTTTCAAATCCGAGCAGTGTCTGAAGCCGTTCCTCCGCCGCATCGCTCTCGGTCCGGCCATCAGGGCCGGTGAGCGCGGCATATGGGGCTTTGAGAAACTGCTTTTCGATTCGCCATTGCGCGCCGTCGATTTCGAAATGAACGGCCACCTTAGGCGCAACGTCGTCTCCAAATGGGCAAAAGGAGCGCACCAATTCGCTCTTGGCCGAATGGCGAATGAAGAATGCCGCGCGGAGCGCCTCGAGCAGCGTCGATTTGCCTGTTTCATTGGGCTCGACCACGATGTTTAGTGCGTCGCTGAAACCCGAAACGGTGATCGCACTTCTGAACTTTCTGAAGTTTGCGAGCTCGATCGACAACAATTTCATGTCGATGCCCCATCGCGAACGCGCAGCGCCTCGACGTACAGCCGTTCAAGCGCTGCCCGCGCGAGTGGCCCACCGTTGCCGCCCGCGACGGCTTGCACACGTAGCCGTTCGGCGACGATTGCCAGTGTGCCTTGGACATCAATGTTGGCGAGGTCATCTTCGGTCGGGCTTGCCAGCAGGCTCTCGCTCGAAAGCTCGAGCCAGCGCACCTCGTGCGCCAGGCCGTCCTTCAGCTGGCGCAGGATCGACACTCGCTCTCCGAGCGACAGCGAACCCGTCAGACTAAGATTGAGCAAAGTCTGTGCCGGCAAATAGCTTGCGTTGAACGCGCTCAACTCGCGTGCGAGATCATCGACCTGTGTGAGTTCCCATTGGCGCATAAGCCAACGGAACCGGCCGGTCTCGATCCGTTGGAGCTTGGGTGTTCCGCCCGCAAACACATCCGCGACGATGACACTACCCGGCTCGTCACGACCATATCGATCGACCTCAGGCGTGCCGCTATAGGCGGTGTTGGCGTTGACCAGAAGATGGCCGTGCCAGTCACCGAGCGCGAGATAGTCGAGGTTGGACTTTTGCGCGCGATCTGGCGGGATAAGGTTGGTCGCTGCGCTCGATCCGCCGAACTCGGTAATCGAGCCATGGGCGAGTCCGATCCGAACGGCACCAGGAGGCGTCGCCATGTCATCGAACTGCGCAGTCGGATCGTCGCGTGTACGACGATGGTCGAGAGGCGCTGGCAGGAGCCATGCGCCATCTTCGAGCATCACCGCCTCGGTTGTATCGGCGACATGAACATTGCCCGGCGCCTTGGTGCGTACGCGCGACCAAAGACCGCCCGCACGCGCATGATCGTGATTGCCTGGCATCAGCCACCATTGCAGCGCCGCACGTCCCATGCGCGACAACGCCTGGGCGAGGACGCGATCGCCAGGTTCAATATTGTCGAACACGTCGCCGGCTACCAAGATATGGCCCGCGCCGTTCTGCACGGCCACCTCCGCGATCCGGTCGATCACGTCGAGACGGGCTTCGGCCAGGGCAGCGCGCACCTCGTCCGGAAAGCCCCCGAACGGCTTCCCGAGCTGCCAGTCGGCCGTATGGACGATTTTGACCATCAGCCCCTTATTCCAGACATCGGCTCCACAACCAATCCGCCCGAACCAGTCTAGACTTTCTGGTACTGATATTGGCCCTTGATGTGAGCGTTGAGATAAGTGCCATGCGATCCGGCCGCCATGAGCTCATCATAGACGTGCTGCGGCACATTCAAATATTGATAGACGGTGTGATTTAGGAACGCGACCTCCAGGATCTGCGCGGCCGGATCGTAACCGATCGACTCGATATTCGACGAATTGACGGGTTGGCGTTGCACTACTCTTCTCCTTCTTTGGGTGGGGTCCATTTGGGATCCTGAGACCGCCAAGCGGCGGCAAGCCGCTCATAATCTTCTTCACCTCGCGGCTTTGCCCAAGCCGCGGCGACATGCGGGTCGGCGCTGTTTGGCCGCGCGCCTTCGGGGGGCAGGTTGATTCGGCAGCGGATCGGCAGGCGCGCTGCTTCTCCCATGATGATGGCCTCGCCGGTTCGCAGCACGGGCAAGGTATCGACAAGGCCGCCAAGGCTGTCCGGTAGCGCCGCCTTGACCTTTCCCTGATCGGCATTGTTCGACAGACGCAACGCCATGAGCGTCCCGCACTGCGAAAGAATCGTCTCGTCAATCTCGGATGGGCGCTGGCTGACGATCATCGCGCCAACACCAAACTTGCGGCCCTCCTTGACGATCCGCTGGACCATATCGCGCGCGGGATTGTCGGTGTCTTTACCCAGATAGCGATGTGCCTCCTCCATGACGATCAGTTCGGGGCGGCTGCGACCGCCTTCGGGAAGTGATCGTCCCCAGAATAAAGCTTCGTAGGTGATATTCAGGATTCCGCCGATCAGCCGGATCAGCACGGCACTTGGCACACCAGAGAGGTCTAGCACCGTGATCGGCTTTTCATGCCCGAACCAGCTCTCGAGCAATTCAGGCAAATCCTTACCGGGCTGCCCCTCGAGATCGGGCTCCCAATCCCCCGGATGCAACATGAAATCATATTGGCGATCGAGCAGCCGCGAACGCATCTGCGTGAGCTGGCGGCGGATTCCGAGGACATTCTGCTGGTTCATGTCCGGAAGCGCCGAACCTGCGCCCGGGGGCTGGTATTTGGGAAGTCGCAAAGTTTCCGCGTCGCCCACTTCTTCAAGCGCGGGCGTGGTGCGATCCTTGTCGGCCCAAGTCTTATATTCTGGCTCGACCAAATCGAACCATAGCTGCTTGAGGCTGAAGGGCAGCGGGGTGTTGGCGGTCAATGCGTTGACATCGACTCCCGCCACGCCGTCCGCGATAGCCAGCTTGGCTTCCTGGATCCGATCGAGGATGCTGGTGTACGCACCCTCGTGGAGGTGCCCCATCAGGAATTCGAGCAGTTGCGTGGTGTCGAGCGCCCAATAGGGCACGTAGAGGGGCCGTTCATCGTCCGTGGGGTTGACCCGAAATACGGTCGCGACCGACTTCAGCGCGTCGCCATATTCGCCATGAATGTCGAGCAGTAGGATGCGTGCGCTGGCGCAATGCGCGCCGCTCCCCGAGTGGCAAATCGAGCGCAACAGGCTGGCCACCGTCGTGGATTTTCCCGAGCCGGTTGAACCGAGGACCGCGCTGTGACGTGTCACGAGGCGGTCGAGATCGATCCGCACCGGAATACTCTCGGCGCCGGCCAAGCGTCCGATAATGACCTGACCTTCGTCGACAGCACCGTAGATGTGGCCCAGGTCTTCCTCGGTCACCAGATGCACTTCGTCGTTGATTCCGGGATACTGGCTGATCCCGCGCTCAAAGCTGGTCTCGACAATCTCACCGACCAGCTGCACCGTCATCCAGCTTTCTCCACGCTGACGGGCGTCGATCAGCGTATCCGGGGTTGCCTGCGCGCCAACTTCCGAAATGACGCCATAGAGGTCGTGATAGCCTTGGGGAATGCGCACGAAACTACCAACCTGGCCGACGCGGTAGCTGCGCCCGCCGATGATCGCGATGCCCGACGCCACGGATTCGGCCTGCCGGACGCTCACGGTCGAGCCGGCGACGCTTCCCACACGTCCGAGAAAGGTCGGCGCGGTCAAAGGACGGGGGCCGCCAGAGCGGGACCGGCTGGTGCGGCAGCTGGTGTCGGATCGAAGCTTTGCGGAGAACGCGAATTAGCGAAAAAGCGCGCAAAGGCATCGATGGCGCCCAATTGGAACTCATGCGTCCCGCCCGTTACGCTCTGCCTCCAGTAGCTGTCGCGGATCGGTCCCCAATCCTTGGTCGGGAGATCGCCCGGGGTCGCCCACGCGGCGGGCACGCCGTTGATGACAGCCTTGTCGCGGGCATAAACGCTGAAATTGGACCGCTTAGTCGCGAGCTCGACTGCACAGCCCTCTTTGTCGAGCGTTTGATACTGAAAGGCAAAGACGCTCGACGCAGGGTTCGCCGCTAGGGCTTCGCTGATACGCGCCGCGATATGGGCATCGGCATAGGAAAAACCGATAGAGACCAGCAGTGTGTCTTCTGACGCAAGGAAGGTCCGCAACCGGTCGAGCAGAGCGGCATAAGGCGCCTTTTGCGTCTGGTCATATTTGAGATGCTCTGGGAAGATCAGATGTGTCGCATTCGTCTGACCGGTCCGCACGACTTCGCCACGCTCATTGGCCTTCCAGCCGAGTGATCCATGGAGTTTCCAAAGTTTGCTCCAGCGCGGCGATAAGCTGTCGTCGGACACGGAGGCCGGATCGAAAAACGCCTCACGCGAACCCGAGAACCCATCGAAATAGGGTGCCTGCGCTCGCTCGAACGCTTCCTCAAACAGCAGGTCATAGTTGGTCGTGAAGATTTCCACCGGGTGCGCTCGTGATGCGCCCGTGATCCAGCTGACCAGTTCACTATAAGGGGAGATGTTGGTCGGCAGCCGGACATTGACGATCTTCCCGATCTCGCCGCAGATCGTCTCGGCCATGACCTTATATCCGTCGCCATCGAGGTCATGGACTTTGGTGGCGCCTATAACTGTCGAAAGGGACCGGATACGCGACAACAGCGTCTCGATATCGTGCTTCGGCGAATCCTTCCTGAGACCCTCGATTTGCACTTTGTACGTGGGTTCGATCGCTGCTAAGATCTGTGACGTCAGCCCCGCAACCGCGGGAATGAGCGGCCAAGTGCCGTCACCCTTCTGCATACCCGCGGGTGCCCCTGCTCCGACGAGGATACCGACGCGCTTGCGGCCCTGCGCTATGATCGTCCGCAATGCAGCCATGTATTGGTCAGGGTTATGGACGCTAATGCTCAATGAATCCCCCAAACCTATGGGCACCTGTGCCCGATCGTTTCATTGTCGAAATACGGATTCATCACACGATTGGGGATGCCTGTCGATGGTAGTCGGACTTCTATTTCAGTCCGAATTGGATGAATTTTGCTCTCCCGCAAAGTTACCTTTTAAATCTTTTGAGTTCGGCTCAGGTCGCGGAGAGATCTGCAAGCGCAGAGCGCACATTGTCGGGCACAATCATTGGCACCGCCGCATCGGCAGCCAGCGCGATCCGTGCCGCCTTGCTGAGCGGGTCACCGACAGTCGCCAGTGCAGCGGCGATTTGGCCGGCGGTCTCTCCGGGATTGCGCAACCGGAAGCGATGCTTGTCGATGATAGCCTGCCACATGGCCGCCGCCCAGTTGGCGACCGGTCCGGCCAATTGGTTGCGAAAGGCGGAATTGCTGGCCCAGATCGTGAAGCCGACCGTGGCGCGAAGTGCGGCCGCCGGGTCGACGGGTAGGCCGTCCGCGCTCGCGACCTCAGCAATCGTCGCCGCAGTATATTCGATGAGTAGGGTTGCATTGCCCTCAGCCCCGACCATCAGCTTGGCGAGACCCCTGATGCTCGACCAGTCGTCGCCACCGACCGCTGCCCGCGCTTGGCGCAGCGACCCTGTGTCGCCAGCAATCGCCCTGAGGACGCCGAAGGATATGAGGAGATCGCCCGCGCCGCGTCTGACCGGCGCGGGCTCGCTGCCGTCGAGAACGTAGAGCGGAAACGACCCGCGGTTCGGATTGCGCATGTCCCCAGCCATCAGTTCGACGCGCTCAGCTTCGAGATAGGCAAGCCCGGCACCATAGCGCTTCAATGCCGCGACAAGCCGGTCGCCGTCTCCGCGCGCCACGACATATTTGGCGAGACGATACTGGCGCTCGACCTCGAGCCCGATGATGGGTCCAACGGCCAGCCGATCGTAGATGTTTTCGAAGAATTCGACCTGGCTGAGGTCGAGCGCGGCGTCGGCCAGCATGTACCATGCGACGTCGATCGGCGCGAGCGGGACGGTGCGGATCTCCTCCTTCGGGTCGGGGTTGCTGCACGCGCCCGGTGGCAATTCGGCAAGTTCCACGTCGAGTTCAGTGTCGCGCGTTTCGCGCATCAGCCACAGCACCGAATGACGGACGACGCGGTGACAATAAGCTGCGTTGAGTGACGATTCCGGATCGAGCCCGGGCAATTCGGCGAGCGCCCGCGCATAGCCCTCGATCGCGCCGGCAGCGTCGCCCGATTTGAATGCCGCTTGGGCGGAATCGGCGATCAGCCCGATCTTGAGCGCCGGAAGCATACCGGAATCGAATGGCTCGAAACAGACTCGGGCGCGTCCGAACCAGGTCCGGGCCGCAGGCCAGTCACCTATTTCGGCGGCACTAATCCCGGCCTCGCGGGCGATGAAACCGCGCTCGACCTCATCGCTATCGGCCGCCGCGTCGTTCCAGATCTCCTCGAGGCCAAGCAGAGCGTTTCGATGATCGTGCTGGCGCCATTGGACCTTGGCGCGAGCGCGCGAGATCGCGGTCATTGGGCCGAGTTGTGCCTGTGCCTCGTCCAACGCGGCGAACGCGCGTGCCGGTTCGTTCGCATATTCCTCGAGCATGATCGAACGCGCCGCATGGCATCGTGCGGCGAGTGCCCGGTTGCCCCAGCGAAAAGCAAGCTCGGCCATCGCCAGATAGTCATCGGCGGCTTGCTCGCCATCGAAGCCGTCGGTTTTGGCGCTGCCCAGCCATGCGGAATCGACGAGATGGCCGTAGTGGCCGGCACCCAGTTCGAATCCGGAAAAGAGGCGTTCGCGAACCTCCGGTGTTTCCCGATCGAGATGCTCGAATGCGGCGCGCAGCATGCTGGTCGAGCCGAGCGCCGTCGCCTGGAACATGAAGGCGAAGCCTTGGGGTTCTCCGCCGCCGGCACCCGGCGCATTGCGGGTCTCCTCGGCGACTTCCTTGAGTTTCTCGTCGGTCTGCACGAGCGCGTCGAACCGGAGCACCAAGTCGAGCCATTCCGGTATTGCGCGAACCACGATCGTCTGGACGAGGATCTTGGAGAGCACGAGCACCTCAAAGAGCTCGCTCTCGTCGGCCATCTCGCGCTTGGTTGCGGCCCATACCTCCTTGGCGCGCTCGTCGTCGTCGCCGGACAGTACGACGAGCAATTGTCCGAGCCGCAGTGTGACGGAAAGGAAGCTGTTGGCGGGGTAAATTGGCCCGTCCGTCGTGAGTGCCGCGATCGAGGGCGAATAGCGCGCCAGCAGATCGAGCATTTCACTTGGCGTCACGATCAGCGAATCGGCGTAAGCGAACACTTGATCTTGGTCGCCGCCGGCCAGCGCATGGTGGAGGATAGCGTCGCCTTCATCGACCGAAAGCTTGCCCGACCTCAGATAGTGATCAGCGACCGCCTGATGGACACGAGTACACTCGGCAGGTGACAGGGTGGCCTGTCCTGCGTTCGACACCAAGGGCGAAACCCTCAGCTCGTTCCGATAGGGGCGCTCGATCCACGGCCCCACCAGGCGGTCGATCTCGGTTCCCGGCTCGGCGATATTCGGATCGACATCGCCGAGTTTCAAGGCGAGCTCGCGCGTGAATCGGCCAACGATGAGGCTCGTCCGATAGAGCATTGCCCGCGCGCTCGGCGGCATGACGGAGACCAGCCGGTCTCGCGCCGCCCGCTTTTCCTCCGCGATATCGTTCGCCTCGCCCTCGAACAGATCACGGATCGCTCCGCGCTCCCACTGCGCCGAGCGCATGTGGAGAATCGCCGCCTGTACCAGCTGCGGATGCCCGCCAGAGCCTGCGAGATGGATCAACCTCGCCACATTCCGGTTGCCGCCGGCCTGCACGATCAGGTCGCCGACCTCCTCCACCTTCAGGTAAGGGACATTGATCGCCACCGACGGCGATCCACAAATCGCTTCCATCGTTCGGCGGGCGGGCCGAGAAGCGCAAGTGACGACGACGGCGCCGTCGCGCCGCTGCATTGCGATGACGAGCCGCCGCACCGCTCGCAGCACGCCGGGGTCATCGAGACAGTCGAGATCGTCGAGCAGGACGATGTCAGCCGCGCTGGCGGCCGCTTCGCCAAAGATCGCGTTTAGCCGCGACACCGCGCCTGGCGCCGCGACGTCGCGCAGATCTGCCATCTGCCAGCCGGGGCGGGTACTCGCCGCTTTCGACCCCACGTAGGTCTTACCCATGCCGGTGCTGCCACAGACGATTGCGAAGGAGGATTGTGCGATCCTGTCACGCACGTCGGCCACCAGCGCCTCGCGAGCCGCGACGGGGCCGGTCGTCAGGATTTCACCAGGGAGTAGGAGGCCTTCACGTGTTTGCGTGGGGCCAGCCGCTCCCAGTAGCGCCTCGAGCATTGCGCGCGGCACCGAGACGCGCCCCAAGTTCTCGCCAAGCTCGATCAGGTCGGCGCGGCGCAACCGTCGGCGTTCCGACCTGACGGTCACCTTGAGGACATTCGCGAGCGCCAGGTCCGCCATGCGCCGACCAACATCCCCGCTCAACCTGAGCGTGCTGGCGGCGAACTCGACAAGCCCGGCTTCCAACTCTTCTGCCAGATCGCCTAGCGGCGGTTGCCCGGCGTCCCAGTGGATCCGGCGAATGAGCGTCTCGCGCAGCTCCTCGTCGCTGCAGGCGTTGATAAAATCGATGGTCTTCTGCGCGAGTCTGAGGCCGAGCAGGACGGCCCGGAGGGGGGGCACCGGTTCACCCTTGGCGGCGCGGCGCCAGTAATCGAGCGCGGGGCCATCATCGATACGGTCCGCGTTCGCCCGCTCGAGGCCGATCGCCGAGGTCGTCAGATATCTCAGCGAGACGATGCGGGCGGTGTTGCGTTCGACCAGATCGACAAACGCATCGATCGTCGGCGCGACGCTGCGGATCGTGACGGTGCTAGACGGGGTGTCCCGGACCTGCACGCCCTGAAGCGCGTCTGCGGCCGCGACTGCATAATCCTCCGCCACCTCGAGGTAGAGCGTTTCGCCGTCGCCCAGCCTGACCCAAGCGAGCGCCGAGGCGTAGAGTTGATACGTATAGCCTCTCAGCGATGCAATCGCCTCGCGACCGGGGTCGCCGGCGGGGTCGCCCAGGCGCTGACCCGCGCTGAACAGGGTTGAATCGTTCACGCCGAGGATGTCGCTGTTGGCCTGTTTCGCATCAACCCGGCTGTTGCCCATTCCGGACGAGATACGCATCGACCCTGGCCGCAACCTCGGGGAAGAGGAAGCGCATCAGGGGCTGGAGCGTGGCGTCCGGCATAAGCGCAGGATCGCTGGCGCGCATCCGTACGGCGATCGCCGCTGCGCGATCGCGCCAGCGCCCGGTGCCATCTTCGGCGGCGATTTGATCACCGCGTTTGTAGGCCTTCAGCGCGTGGCCGAAGGCGACGAGCTGGGCGGGATGGCTCTCGGCAAGCAGATGCGCAACCTGGACCAGCTTGGCGTACCGCCATGTCAACGGACGGCCTTCGCGCGCACTGAGCAGCGCACTCACCATGGCGGCGGCCTCGGCATCGAGGTCGGGATAGAGCGGCAGGTCGACACCGCGCGCGGCGAAGCGCGCACGCAGATTTGCCCAGATCGCGCGTGTCTCGGGCGTGTGGCGGAAACCGCGGCCATGCGCCTGCCAGAATTCGAGGAAATCCTCGCGATCGTTCCGCGCGCAAGTCTCAACCCAAGCTGCGACTTCGGCGGCGATCTCCGCGCGGAGCGCTGCTTCCGCGCCCGCATAGTCGAACGCGTAGACCCGCTGCCCGTCTCGGTCCTGTACGAGATCAGCAAAAGCAACGATCCGCTCCTCCCATTGGTCGCGCAGTCGATCGCCCTCGCGCAGTGGCCGGCGATGATGACAGCGGAGGTGAAAAGCCCCGCACTTTTCGGACAAGCGCGTCGTCTCATCGTCCACCACGAAGACGTTCGAATTGTTAGCGAACAGCAGGTCGTCAGTGGTGAGTAGCCGATAGGCCGGGTCGAACCCGCCGAATATCCAGAGGAGAAGTCCGCCTTCTTGGCGGTAGAATTCGCGGCGGCCGACCACGACGGATAAGAAGGTCGTCGACAGTTGGACCTCAAGCGCGACCGCGCCACTGGTGTGCACCGTCTGAACGTCGGGCTGGCGATAGGCGCCCGATCCGTCGGTGCCGCGCCAACGGCGTTCAGCCAGGCTCTTGCCGAACGCTGGGTCGGCATCGAGTGAGCGCAGGATCAGTGCTTTGATCGCCTTGTGCGGCGCACTCTCGCGCAGTCCGTTATATTTACGTGCGCATATCTCGTCATAGCCGAGCGGCGAGCGGGTCTGCGCCGGACACGAGCCATCCTCGTGGCGGTGGCGGAAATAGAAGATGTGTTGCTCGGGCCGCGACACGAGATAGACCGGCACATGGCAGCTGCTGCAGACCAAGCGCGGTTGCCCCGCTATCATGCGCGCGACGACTCGCCCGCGCTCCTCGATCAAGTCTTGGTAGAGAAAGGCGGTGATGAACACTGCAGCGTCGACGATCTCGCCGGTATCGAGGTCTATTACCTCGGTAATCGCCGGATCGACGACCGCCCGCGCGACGCCGAGCGCGGATTCGGTGATGGCGGCAGCGTGTCGCATCGAGCAATGCTATCACAAGCGCTGTGCGGAACAATACGCGAACTCCGGGCACAGCGCCGACGTCGTGTAATGGCCTGCGGCTGGTTCCTCGGCCCTTGAGAAGTTGTGGCGGAGCGACGTCAGGATTTCGAAATGAGCCAGGGCTGACTGCCTGGGACTGGATGTCGGGCGCATTAAACTCGGCGACGCGGAACTCGACTGATCGAAACTCTCGGCCCCGAGCATTACAAACCTAGTGCAGCAGTTTAACATCGGCGTGTATCTTGGGTCTGCTTTTAAAGACGGCCGCTCGAAAGCGGCCAGTTTCCTGACGGCCCAATTGCAGTCGCCCTTATTCGCGACCCGCTTTAGATCCGAACAGCGCGCGCAGCGTCAACAGAGGTGCCATAATTAGAGCGCAGTGGGCTTTGCCGTGACCCACTCCTTCGACCGGCCTACGATCTCGCGTTGTCGTTGAAGGCCGTCCGCTTCATCTTTCGCCAGCTTGGCGAGCAGATGGAAGTCGGTCACCTGGAGTTCGACGGCGTCGGCTGTGGTTTCATTGTCGCCAGTGATGCTCGCGAGCGCCGTCAATCCGCACTTCTCGTGGCTCGCATCGGGTTTGTTCAAGGTCGACTTGTCGGGGAATTTGAAGTCGGCGCAGCCGTCTTGAAGGTGGCCGTCGTTGCCGACAACGTCGCCGCCATAGATATTCGGACCGTCGATAAGGGCGGTGCTGCCGAACTTGCGCATCACCAGAGCGCTCGAGACCTTGCGGTCGATGGGTTTACCGACCGCCATGTCCTGGAGCGTGTGGGATAGATAGTAAGCGCGATTTCCGGACGCGGAACTGGTGAAGGTGGCGGTCAGCGCATCCTCACCGTCGGGCGCGGCGATCCGCAATGACTCGACATAGGTTCCGAGGCCTTCAATCCACCCTGTCGTTTCGGTGATCCGGTAAGCGGGGTGGGCTTTGTGCCAGGCCGCGCGAACGTCAGCATAGGACATGCCCAAGCGTACGCCTTCGACATCGAATCGGGCGCGGTCGGCGTCGGTCAACGCGGTCGTCCGTCCGCCGGCGGGGTGTGCTTCGGCCGTGTTTACGGAGCTCCCGCCGCCGGGCTGTTGGGAGGGGCCGCATGCGGCGAGTGCGAGCAGCGTACTCGCGAAGCAAAGCTTTATCATGGCGCGATGCTAAATCGCCAAGGGTGAACATTGCCCAAAGAATGCGCGTCGCGGCTTGCGAGAACCGTGTTTAGGCTCGGTTCTGGTTCACCTTGATGACCGGCACCTTCACTGCCTGTCAGGTCCTCGCTTTCGCGAAGATCCTGTGGGCGGGGCACGATCACCTCGATGAGTGGCCGAGATCAATACCAACTGCGAACGCCCGAGACCTATGGCCGGTCGGCGCGTCTCGAAACCATCGCTCTCGCGCTATTTTCCCCGCCGCTTGCGCGGCTCCTCGCGCAGCAAAATAGCGCGTCGCTCCGGTCCTCCGCTGATCGCTTCGGCCTTCGGTTCGGCCGCTCCTTGTCCCGTCCATCTGGTCGGCGTGTCGCCGGGAATGGTCCCGGCCACCAAACGGAGTGAAGTTCATGCCTGCCATCGGATATGTCACCAAGAACGACGACGGTTCCTTAGGTCCTCCCCTCAATAACTGTCCCGTTAGCTCAGCTGAGGAATATGCCGGCCGACGCGCTAACCCAAAGAGCTGGCGGCGGCCGGCATGTTCCTCGCACCGCGCAGCGGTGCCCTGTCGCGGCATTGTCGCGTTTCAACGAAACGAACTTGAGGTGACCCAAACCAGCTTTAGCCCGGTCAGGCTTCGGTACGCTCTGGGACAGGGAGGCTATCGTGGCTGACACTTATATCCAGGGTAGCTTTGCCTTCCGCTGTGCCGCAGCCGAGCGCGATCTGATCCAAGAGGTGATCTACGCCACGCGTGATCTATCCGACGAAGAGGAGCCCGAGAAGCCCAGCGCGACATTGCTCGCCGTGTTCCCGCCAACCGACGAAACCGATAGCTGGAGCGGCCTGCGGGGTGCTTTCGCGGACCCAGCCTACCCGATCATAGGCGCGGACTTCACGAGCGAAGACGATCCCGATCGACCCAACGGATGCGTCGCCATTTTTTCCAGCATGATCGACTTCGATCCCGAGGTCATCGCAATGTTGGTGCATCGGTGCTGTAAAGAAACCCTCCAAAATGGAGCTATCGGATTTCAATGGGCAGTTTCCTGTTCCAAGCCGCGCATCGACGAGTTCGGTGGCGGCTGGTGCGCGGTTTTCCCTGATCGGATTGAGATCGAATCAACACACGAGCCGCTGTCGCGCGCGCTCGGGGGAAAGGGAGGTAATCATGGCTGATCGCGTATCTGCAACCATCGTCCTGGGTTGAACGATCAGTGCCGGCGACTATTGTCGAACTCGCGCAGATCATTGCCGACGAAGGGCTGTCCGTCGAATGGGATGGACCACGATTTGAACCGCAACACCGTACCGAGGGCGACGTGCTGAGCCTCTGCGCGCATGAAGTGGCGTGGGGCCGCTTCGAGCAACTGGAGGCTTGGTGCGTCGAGAAAAAGGTGCCTTTCGCCAGATGGTCGGGTGCCTGTGGCGGCCAATGGGGTGCCGAGCGCGTCGTCTTCACCGGCGAGGGCGAACCGAAATCCTACGCGGCAACCGAGGACGATACTATCATGATCAGCCAGGACACGGCTGAAAAGCTGGGCTCGTTCGAAGCCATTATTGCACATTTTGATGCGGGCGATTTCAACCCTCCGCCCCTGACCATCAAGGGCGAGCTTGTCGCCAGGTCCGCCGAATAGTCAGCGTTCCGGCTGACCCGGGCACGCGGTCCTGGAGATCGCGTGCCCGCTCGCATCTGCGCCTGAATAACGCCCCGACCGTCGCAATGACATTCGGATGCAACGCCCCGCTGCGTCTATTACGGGATGATGTTCGCTCCGGAGAGGCTGCTCGATGGTTACGATGGTGCGTGCGGAAAGCGGCGAGCCTAGCATCCCGCCCGGCTTCCCGATTCTGCTCGATGCCGGGATGGCGATCATCGAACCGGCGTTCGCCTGGCTGATCGAGCATGCGACGCTGCGCGGTCGCGGTCGCGCTTCTGAAACGGTGCGTACCTATGGAGAGCATCTCCACGACTGGTTCGACACGCTCGAACGGTCGGACATTGCCTGGGATGCGGTCGATGAGAACGTGATTGCCGCCTATCGCAACCGGATGCTCGAAGGGCCGAGCCCACATACCGGCAGGCCCTATGCGCGCACGACGATCAATGCCCGTGTCCACACGGTCTGCCGGTTTTACGCATGGGCGCGGGCACGCAGGCTGATCGACGACCTGCCCTATATGCTTGCCGAGCATATGCTGCTCGAACTCGAAGCCCGCCTGCGTATGCTCGCGACACAGAATGCGGGGTTGCTACAGCGCGCGCTTACTGCGGAACGACGGTCTCAGCGGCTCGAAGAGCGTAACGCCGAACTCGTCCGAACCCTTGAAGCTTTCCGCCAACCGGCGGCGATAACGAGGCCGAACGTCACCGATGATGATGATATCTGAGGTTCGCGGCGGTTGCTCCAGTTCCTTCACGAAGGCTGCCGTCACGACATGGGAGGGGGCGTTCTCGTTCCTTGGTCAGGCGGTTCGTTCTGATGGGCGGGCCTCAGCCCGTTCGCCCCACTGAGCTGGTCAGATCGCGGATATGAATCCCATCCGCACCATCATCTCCTGTGTCTGTTCGAGCCGCCCAAAGGCCTCTCCAAATGGCTGGTCTGGCGCCAATCCAGCCTAAGCCTGCAACGGCTTCACCAACCTTCTTCCCCGGCGCTGCGCGCCTCCTCGCGGGACAAGAAGCCTGGCTCTCGCCGTCCTCCGCTGCCGCTGCGGCCCACGGGTGCATGCCGGCTGTGCCGTCGCCTGTCGACCGCCATCGAGGCCGCACTGGGCGGCTTCCGAGCACAGACAGGAGTTACGACATGGCACAGATCGGCACATTCAGTCGCGATGATTCCGGGGTCTACAGTGGTTCGATCCGAACCCTGACCCTCAACGTCAAGGCAACCATCCGCCCTTCCGCCAAGGACAACGAGAAGGCGCCCGATTACCGGGTCTATGCCGGCGCCGTCGAGATCGGTGCAGGCTGGAGCAAGGCCGCCCGCGAAACCGGCGCCGAATATCTCTCGATGAAGCTCGACGACCCGTCGCTTCCCGCGCCCATCTACGCCCAGCTCGTGCAGGGTGACGACGGCACGAATAAGCTCATCTGGTCGCGCTGATCCCGAGCCCCGCGCGCCTCGGCGCGCGGGGTAAGCGGTGCGCCGGATTTGCCATAGCCCGCGAGGGTCTCTGCAGGCGGGGGCGTCTGCACCGTCCGCTTTCCGTCGCACGGGACCGACAAACCCGTGCCACCCGGTTCAACCCACACCGCTTACTTTCCGAAATCGAGCGTTGCATGTCAGGACATTCCTACCGCAAGCCAGGAGCATATCGATGCACACTCCATCATCCGTTCCGGTCTTCGTCTTCGGATCTAATCTAGCCGGTCGACATGGCAAGGGCGCCGCACTGTGGGCACGTCAACATCGAGGCGCGATCTACGGCCAAGGCGTTGGTCGGCAGGGCAACGCCTATGGCATCCCGACGAAGGACGACCAGTTACGCGTGCTGCCACTGCATGCCATCCAGGCTTATGTTGCAAAGTTCCTCGACTACGCTCAGCAGCGGCCCGAGACCGAATTCGAGTTGACGCCAATTGGGTGCGGACTTGCCGGATATCGTCCCGAACAGATAGCTCCGATGTTCGCGAATGCACCTCTGAACGTTCAGCTTCCGGAGGCATTCTCGACGGTGCTCAGCGCATCGCGCTCCGGGAATTGAGCTCAGTAACCTCCGTCAACGACGGTCCACGTTGCTAACAGGACGTCCTGTTAGCGGCACCATTGCAGCACTCCCAATGCTGCTGGCAAAAACCGCTATCAGGACACAATTGACGCGACCTAAGGCTCGTTCAAGGCCAGCTCAAGACCCTCAGCATTTCGGCCGACATCGCGATCGTCGCCAACCGCAGCAAGTCCGCCGACACCCAGCCCGATTATCGGGTGCTCTCCGACGGCGTCGAGATCGGTGCCGGCTGGATGCGCCGCTCGGAGAGTTCGGGCCGCGATTACGTATCGCTCAGCCTGGCCGCTCCCGAGTTCGGACCCCGACGGCTCTACGCCAATCTCGGCCAGGCCGCCGGCGGCCCCGAGGACAAGTTCGCGGTCATCTGGAACCCGGCCGATTGACCGGCCTATCGGCCCCGGCGCTTCCGCGCTGGGGCCTTTCTTGCTGTTCAACGCGCCTCGTTCGGGCAGGCGCTCGCGACCAGCCCGCCATTGTCCCAGCGCGGTTTGTAGATCGCCTGGCCGTGTTCGAGTTGCCAGCAGGAGAGGTCGCCTTTTGCGCCTTTGACCATGGCCAGCGTGCGGCCGTAGCGGTCGGTGCCGGCGACCGCGATCCTGAGCGAGGCGCCATCGCCCATCGCGTCGCCGAGGCTGCGGCTCGATTCATAAGGGTCGCCGGGCGGGCAGTCGCGGCCTTGCGCGCAATGACCCGGCAGTTCGGGCGCGTCGATCCCCAGCAAGCGGATGCGCCCGCCGTCGCAATGGAGCGTATCGCCATCGACGACGCGGCAGTTCGTGGCGACGCTGTCATATGCGGGTTCGCGCGGCGCGGGCGCGGCGCAGGCGGAAATCGGGGCGACGGCCATGGCGAGCACGCCGATCATGGCGAATAGGGGAAGCGCGGCCGGGCGCTTGGCGGTGTCGTCTTGCTGGGTCGGTTCTGTGGGCATGATGGCGGTTCGGGCTGTCCGGAATGGCGAGTGGTGGGGGGAGGGTCTTCTCGTAGTCGTCCGAGCATGGCGGCCGGCGGCGCGGCTATCAAGGCCCGCGGGTGCCCCCCAATTTGCTGCGCAAATCGGTTCCCCCCACGTCCGCTTCGCGGCGCCTGCGCTTGCGCTCCGGCGGCCCTGACAGCCACGCCGCCGGCCGCCGTCGACTGGGCGTCTTCAATCATGAAGGCGCTTGGACGGAGAGATATCATGGCCATGTTTCAACCGATTTCGCAGAGCGTCGATCGCGTGATGGCGGCGCTGATCGCCGGGCTCGAACTTGAGTTCGGACGCGGCGCAGCGGAGGGATTGGCCGCACGGTTCATCGCCGCGGAAGAATGCGATTTCTGCTGGGATGCGCGCATCGAAGAGCGCTGGCTCGGGGCCTATGCAACGCAGTCGGAAGATGGTTTCGAGCTCGATCGGGTGGCGATTTTGGGTCGCCTGGATGGTCGGTGGTTTGCCGCGATCGTCATCGTCGATGGCGATGAAATGGCGCACGGCATGATGGGAAAGCGCCTGTTTTCGAGCCGGAAAGCAGCGCGTCTTGCGTTTGAGCGGATGCACTGAGCGCCGAATATTCGTGCGCCGGGATGCGGTGTCGCGAGGCACCGTGTCCCGGCTATAGTTTTTGCAGACGATCGGGCGCGAGGGTTGATGCAGTGCGGGTGGGGGGGCGAAGGGGGGCTAAGGCAAGATAAAGCTGCGGCACCGGTGGCGCCGCAAGTGATTGTCTGCACATCGTTTTTTGGCGGGGTTTTTGGCACTGCCATGGAGCCGGCAGTGCCATGCCGCTGGAAATCGGCGGTTTTCCGCGGCGTTCCGCGGCACCGGTTTTCAGGCCGCGGGCGACGCGTCATGGTCGGCGTCGCAATGGCGATGGACCGGCAGCATGCCCGAAGAGAACGATTTCGAACCGCACCTTGGACGGATGCGAAGCGGCGGCGGCAAGGGCACGCGCTCATATCTTGGTCGCGTGCTCGCCGCCGTCAATCTCGCGTGCAGTGGGACCGGGATGACGGGTGGCGCGCGCCCGGCCTTTACCGGCAGCCGGATCGGCCGCGGCGCCGGGGTCGGGCGCGTCCTTGCCGGGAGGGGCGCTCGTGCCGCGTTCGGATCGCGCCGCGTGGTGGTCAAAGCGAGCATCGTCAAACTGGCGGGCAAGGGGGCGGCCGGCGCCATTGCGCACCTACGCTATCTGCAACGCGACGGCACGACGCGCGATGGCATGCCTGGCAGGCTTTACGGCGCCGATTCCGACGATGTCGACGGCAAGGCGTTTCGCGAGCGGGGAAGCGGGGACCGGCATCAATTCCGTTTCATCGTCTCGGCCGAGGATGGCGACCAGTATGACGACCTCAAACCGCTCACGCGGCGGCTGATGGCGCGGGTCGAGGAGGATCTCGGCACCAGGCTCGATTGGGTGGCGGTCGACCATTTCAACACCGGGCACCCGCACAGCCATATCGTCGTGCGTGGTAAGGATCATCGCGGCCAGGATTTGGTGATCGCGCGCGATTACCTCACGACAGGCATCCGCGAGCGGGCGTGCGAGCTGGTTGACCTCGATCTTGGGCGGCGGTCGCCGCTCGAGGTCGAGGCCGGCTTGCGCGCCGAGGTCACGCAGGAGCGGCTCACCTCGCTCGATCGCGCGCTGCTGCGCGACGCCGGCGACGATCATCTCGTCACCATGGGGCAGGGGAGCGCGTTCGACCAGGCCCTGCGCGCGGGGCGCCTCGCCAAGCTTGGGCAAATGGGGCTGGCCGAGCCGCTCGGCGGCGGCCGCTGGCGGCTCGCCAAGGGCCTGGACGACACGCTTCGCCGGATCGGTGAGCGCGGCGACATCATCCGCACGATGCAGCGCGATTTCGCCAGCCGCGGCCTGGAGCGGCCGGCGGTCGATCAGGTCATCTACGAACCGGCCGCGCCCGACGCGCGGCCGCTGGTCGGGCGGGTCGTCAGCCGCGGCCTCGCCGACGAACATGCCGATCGCCATTATCTGATCGTCGACGGCGTCGACGGGCGCAGCCATTATGTCGCGATCGGCAAGGGGGCGGGCGTCGATCTTGTGCCCGAAGGTGCGGTGGTGCGGATCGGGCCGCGCCGCGCCGAGATTCGCGCGGTCGACCGCACGATCGCCGCGGTCGCCGCGGCCAATGGCGGCCGCTACGATATCGATGCCCATCTGCGCCATGATCTGAGTGCGACCGAGGCGTTCGCCGAAACGCATGTCCGGCGGCTCGAGGCGATGCGCCGGTTGAGTGCGAGCGTGACCCGCGAATCGTCGGGACAGTGGATCATATCCGAGGATCATCTCGACCGCGCCGCGGCGCACGAAACGAGATTGCTGCGCGACCGTCCAGTCGCGGTGGACATTCTGTCGCCGCGGCCGCTGGCGGCGTTGATCGAGGCGGACGCGGCGACCTGGCTCGACCGCGAGCTTATCGCCGGTGCTCCGACTGTTCTGCGCGATGCGGGATTTGGCGCGGACGTGCGCGACGCCTTGGACCGCCGGCGCCAGTGGTTGATGGCGTCCGATCTCGCCGACGACCAGGATGGCGCAATTCGCTATCGGCAGGGACTGCTCGCCATCCTCCAGCGTCGCGAATTGTTGAGGGTGGCAGGCGAGCTGTCGGAGGAAAGCGGCCTGGTCTTTGCCGAACCTGAGCCGGGCGCGCGGGTCGAGGGGCTGCTGCGCCGGTCGGTCGATCTCTTCAGCGGGCGGTTCGCGGTGATCGAAAAGTCGCGCGAGTTCACGCTGGTGCCCTGGCGGCCAATGCTTGAACGCCAGATCGGAAAACCGGTGTCGGGGATCATGCGGAGCGACGGGATCAGCTGGTCGGTCGGACGGGGACGCAGCGGGCCGTCGATCGACTGACTTCATATGGCGGCGCGGGTGCACACCGCCCAGGATCAGCTCGCCGCATGGTCATTGCTAGGCAGCGTTCGGCCGGACGATTAGGGTCGTCAGAGATGATCGACGACCGCGAGATCTGGGCATGTGCCAATCTGCTCGTCCGGCAGCACGGCGAGAATGCCTGGTTCGTCGCCGCGCGGCGCGCGGACGAACTGCTCGCGCAAGGCGAAATGGAAGGGCACCGGACGTTCCGGAGGATCCTTGCGCGCATCAAGGAACTCGAGGCCGTGAAGCCGGACGGGCCGCTCCATTAGCGGGAGTGGCCCGGGTCTGGCACTCCGCGCCCGACCTGATAGTCTTCGCCCGATGTGCAATCTCACCGCCATGCGGAAAAGCGTTGCCGAAGTGGCCGCGCATTTCCGGGTCGAGGTGCCGACGTTTTCCAATGCGCCAGAGGAATCCTATCCCGGAACGCCTGGCATGGTGGTCCGGGAGGAAGGCGGCGCCCGCGTCATGCAGTCGATGACCTGGGGGTTTCCGCTTCGTCTCAAGGGCATGTCGCCGACCGCCAAGCCCAGGCCGGTCAACAACATCGCCGACCTGCGCAAGCCGATGTGGATCGGTCTCGCGCGCAAGCCGCAATGGCGCTGCCTCATTCCGCTGACCGGCTTTGCCGAGGCCGAAGGTCCCAAGGGCGCGAAGACGCGCACCTGGTTCACCGTCAAGGACCAGCCGATCTTCGCCGCGGCTGGGCTATGGCGCGTCAGCGACGAATGGGGGCCGGTGCATTCGATGGTGATGACCGACTGCAACGCGGCGATCCGGCCGGTGCATGATCGCATGCCCGTACTGCTGCTGCCGGAGGATTATGATCGCTGGCTCAACGGCGATTTCGACAGCGCGGTCGCGTTTCAGGAACGCTGCTTTCCCGACGACCTGATCGAGATGACGCGAACCGACGAGCTTTGGGTCAGGCGCTAGGCCGACGCGCCGATATGATCTGGGCGGGTCGAGGCGACCTCGCCACGACCCGCCGAGACTGTCCCTCAGGCCGGCTTTGCCCCCGGCGTCCCGCACTTGGCGAACTTGCCATTCGCCGTCCGGCACTTCTTGGTCGCGGTCGTTGCAGCCTTGGGCGGCGGGCATTTGATGAAATGGCCCTTGGCGTCACGGCAGCGATTGGCGGCCATCGATGGCGTCGCGACCATCGCGACAGCGGCAAGCGCGAAAGCAAAGCGGATCATCTACCCATTCTCCCTTGTCGAAGCGCACTGAAATGCGCTGCTCGCAGCCTAGGCGGATTCGCGCGATTGCCAACAGCGGTTGTTGCGCCGGCTGCCCAAGGCGATCGGCATTCCGGGACCGGTTAGCCTTAGCGGGAGGTCTTCGGCGTTGGCATGGCGGGTGGCCGGGGCGTCGGTCAGCTGCGGAGGCGGTTGAGCGCCTGTTTCCATTTCCGGGCATCCGGCATCGGCAGGGGAACGGTCGCCGCGCAATCCCTCGACCAGCTGACGAACGCGCCCGCGCCGCACCGCGAGCATCTCAAGCGATAGGCGACGCTGCGGATGCCGACGTCCCAGCCTTTGCGTTCGAACAAATTCCACAAAGCGTGCGGGTCGAACACGCCTTCGGCGCCGCACTTGCGGCAGGTCGCCACGACCGCGAAATGCCAGACGGCCGCCTCGAGCAGATTGGTCGGGCGCGGACAGCCGGTGGCGTCGTAGCGCGCCATGTCATTTGGCCGGCGTTTTGCCGGGAAGCGTCAGCATCACGTCGTCGAGATCGACTTTCCAGGCGCTCGCAAGCGCGGCCAATTCGGATCGGCCAGGCGCCGCGCCTTGATAGATGTCGTCGAGGCGGTGATCGGGGATTCCGGTCTCGCGCGAGAGCCGGCGGTAGGAGGTCGCCGAATGCAGCGTCCAGGCCAGGATCCACGGCTCGCCGTCGGCGATCGCCTGGGCGACCGCCTGGATCGGGTTCCACGCCGGTCGTTCGGACCGTGCCATCACGCGGCTTCGAACAACTGGAGTTGCTCGCCGTTCGCCGCGCTCAGCGCCCGGGCGCGCAGAACAGCGTCGACCGCCTGGCGACAGTGGACCGTGCCCAACCGTTCGGCTTCGTCGAACCGAACCGGAGCCCAATCCTCGCTCGGATAGCAGGCGTCATAAATCGCGCGCGCCATCGCGCGCAGCAGCGGATCGTGCTGCATCCCGGTCCTCCATTGCTGTCGAATCGCCGGCCAGCGGCGGGACAGGGAGGCTAGAACAAAAAAGGAACATATGGCAAATGATTCGTGCTAGATCGTGATCAAGCCGAGTCGCGGGAAGGAGAGACATGGCCCGACTGTTCGTTGCCCAGATCGGATCGCAGCAGATTGCGGAACAGTTCGGCGTCGAGGACGCGCCGATCATCTCGATGCCTGCCGAGATGACCGAGGGGCTTGACGGCCCGATCGTCATCGAAAGCCGCGGAAGGCGGCTGCTCAAGATCGCACGATGGGGATTTCCGCGGCGTACGCGCGAGGGCGCGATCCGCAGTGACGATCCGGGCATTATCGGTCTGGTCGCGGACCTGACCAATCCGATGTGGGATACGCTGGTGGTCGAGCCGCGCTATCGCTGCCTGATCCCGCTCACGCATTTTGCCAATCCCGCCGGCGAGCCGGGCGCTAAGACCCGCACGTGGTTTTCGGTCAAGGACGAGCCGCTCGTCGCCTGGGCGGGGTTCTGCCGCAACCTGCCTGACGTGGGACCGGTATTCGCAGGGATGACGATGGCAGCTAACGACGCCGTGATGCCGTACAACGATCGCATGCCGGTGTTGCTGGCGCGCGGCGACTACGAGCGCTGGTTGCACGGTTCTATCGCCGGCGTGATCGAGTTTCAGTTCCGGCCGCCCATCGCGGCGGATCGTATTGAGGTGATCCACGCCGAAGATCGTTGGCGGAGTGGAGAGGTGCCGGACTTCGCAGCTCGCTCGCAAAAGGGGTTGCTTTAGGTCGAGCGACCCGCAGAAAGCGGGCGTTCTGCAATGCGCCCCAATAGATGCCGTTCCGGCTTGAGAACAGCGACCCTGAAAGCGGTCGTTCGTTCAGGCACTATCGGACGTCGGCTATGGGCTGGCTAGCCGTCTGGCAGGTTCTGGGCCAGCTTGGCAAATGGCGGACGGACGGCCATTAGGTCGCAAAAGCCGACGCCGCAGCTGGGAACGTTTACGAGTGCTCGAAACAATCATCTCATACGAAGGCAATCTGCGCTGCCGGTCGGAGCACGGGGAATCCGGAGCGATTGTTCTTACCGATGCACCCAAGGACAATCACGGTCGGGGGGAGAGCTTCTCGCCAAGCGAATTGTTGTCCTTGTCTTTGGGAAGTTGCATTCTCAGCATCATGGGCATCGCGGCTCGTTCGATGGACACCGATATCGTTGGTGCGACTGCGACCGTGACGAAGGAGATGGCTAACGCCCCTCGACGGATCGCTCGCATCGCGGTGAGTGTGCGCGTCCCCGGTACCTTCGACGAACGACAGCGGGCCAAATTGGAAGCAACGGCCCATGCCTGTCCTGTCCATAACATGCTTGGAATAGATGCCCCGATTACCATCGACTGGATAGGCTAACCCCAACTTAACGGCAGCTTGCAGGTGTTGCGGCCGGAGTTCGCAATGGCCGGCATTGGGTCGATTCTGTTGAAAAACTCCGCCTTGAAGTTGTGCGGGCAGTCTGATTCACTCTTCGTAAGTTGGCGGAGATGATCCGATGATGGGCGAGCGGACGGGTGGCGCAAGAGGCGCTCTCTCTGCCACGATGGCGATGCCGTCCCTCCGGCCTTCGCACGCGCGATCGGACGCGAGGCCCATCGCTAATGCACTTCATCTTCCAATCCCAGCACCGGCCAGCTTGAGGGCCAAATTGATCCGCTCGCTGAGCGCAGCACCGTACGTATGGCGGGCGAGTGTTCTGCCAACAAGCATTCTCATTTGGGTGGTTCGGCGGGATAAAGGATTGGCGGCGTCTCCACACTCGTTGCGACCGCTGCCCGAGCTCCTTTAGGTCGCGCACTTGCATCGCTGTAAAGCCGCATCTTCTTGCGCAACCAATGAACTCCGATCTCAGCTGTCAAATCGCGCGGCATGTTGCCGTCGTCTGTAATCGCTGGTCGGACAAAACTCTTCCGACCGTGGTCGGCCTGTGGTAACATCCTGCCAGGTCGCCAAAAAATTGATTGCAACCAGCAAGTGGTAACGCTCCGGATAATTCGGAAACTTGATTCGGTTGCCAGACGATTGATCGAAATCATCTATCAATTAATTAGGATTCGGCGATGACCACGGAAAAAAGTAAGGCGCTTGAGAATATAAGGGCGAATCGGATGGTATATGATCCGCCGATCCGAGAAGCTATCGCCCTTAATGACTTGGACCACATGAAGGCCGTGCTGAAAGAAGCGCAATCCGTCCATGACGAGCAGGCGGCTGCCATCGACCGGCTTAAGGCCGCGATCCACAGACTGTCCTGAGGCGATGGGCGGCCGGGAAGAGCCGGTGGCCGGAGTCGACCTGCCCAGGCGATTCGTGCTGCCGGCGGATCAGCGCGAACGCGTTCCTGTGGGCGTCGTCTGGGAACTCACCTCGGCCTGCGATCTCGGGTGCAAGCACTGCGGTTCACGCGCTGGCCGTAAGCTGCGCAGCGAATTGTCGACTGCAGAATGTCTCGATTTGGTCGATCAACTTGCGGCGCTGGGAGTTCGCGATGTCGGGCTGATTGGGGGCGAGACATACCTCCGTCGCGATTGGGTCACCATCATTCGTGCTATCCGCCAGGCAGGCATGGACTGCTCGCTTCAGACCGGCGGGCGCGGCATGACGGATGCTCGCCTGGAAGAAGCCGTTGCGGCCGGTCTTCAGGGAATGGGTGTTTCGATCGACGGGCTGGCGCCGACACATGACTATTTGCGAGGCGTCGAGGGCTCTTTCGCCGCAGCCGAGGATCTGTTGGTGCGGCTTAAGCGATTCGATGTCACTGTTGGAGTCAATACCCAGATCAATCGTCTATCGATGCCCGAACTACCCGTATTGCTGGACCTTCTTGCCGCAAATTCCGTGCGCAATTGGCAGCTTGCGTTGACGGTCGCGATGGGGAATGCAGCAGATCGGCCCGATCTGATCCTGCAACCCTACGAGTTGCTGGATCTCTTTCCGATGCTTTCGAACCTTCACACGAAGGCCAAGGCGATGGGAATGGTGCTGCAACCATCAAACAATATCGGCTATTTTGGCCCTTACGAAGCTCAGCTCCGCTACGTCAACGATATGCCGGTTCATTGGGCCGGATGCGCCGCCGGCGACACTGTGTTGGGGATCGAAGCAGACGGGACGATAAAGGGCTGTCCCGGCTTCTCACGTGACTATGTCGGCGGCAATGTGCGCGACGAACCGCTCAAGGAAATTTGGGCGCGGCCCGATGCGCTGGCGTTTGTGCGGCGGAGCACCGTCGACGACCTGTGGGGCTTTTGCCGAAGCTGCTACTATGCCGAGACATGTATGTCCGGTTGCACTTGGACAAGCCATTCGTTGCTGGGCCGCCCTGGGAATAATCCGCTGTGCCACTATCGCGCGATCGATTTCGATCGGCGCGGGTTGCGCGAACGCGTCGTCCCCGTTCAACGGGCACCGGGCGAGCGTTTCGACTATGGCCGCTTCGACTTGATCGTGGAGCCGAAGCCGCCAGCTTTGCCGGAACGCCCAGCGGCGGTAGGGGATCGCCGACTACGCGATCGGCTGTTCTGACAATGACGAACGGGAGGGTCGCGCCGACCTTGTCATTGTGTCGGGGATGCGAGCAATTTGTCCATGAGGAGACGCAGGATTGCCCTCATTGCGGCGCTAACGTTCCGGCGGAGCAGCGTCGATACCAGTCCATGCTGGATGAAGCCAGAGCAGCTACTGCGGCAGTTGAGGCGCTTTTTGTTCGCCGAGCATGCTGACCGGACCCCCGATGACCGACCAGCGGGGAGACATCCATCGCGTGCACGATGCTCGCACAGCGACTTCGTCCGGTCGAGCCGGCGAATCACTTCCCCGAAACGAGTGAATATGGGCTGGGCTTGCAGGCATCCCACGAAGCGGCATGCTTCGCGCTTACCTAGTCTTCTCGCAAATCGGTCGATTTTCTCTATTGGTTCTCCGCAGCACGTTCCGGGCGGCGCCCTTCTTGTTAAATCGAGTCCATCTCGGTTGAAATTGTCTCGGTTTTGCCGACAGCGATGGTGTCGTAGTCGCCAATTTCGTGCATAATCGACTGTGGCCGCCGGATAGCCGATGCTAGCGAGGAACGGAAAAGAGGTGAGTGGTGAGCGGAGGGAAACGACTCGCTGGGATCACGCCCGCCTTCAGCCTGTTCGCGCCGGTCCATGGTCTTATTCTGGATATGGCCGACGACGAGTTTCCGACCAGGATGTCGTGCGCGCACGGGGCTGACCTCCATCTGCCCAGCGACGGTCACCATTTCGGATATGTCTGTTCGGGGGAAACCGTCTTCTCGCATGGCGGCGGTACGATGCGGTTGGCCCCCGGCATGTATTTCTCGCTGCCGGGTGAACACGACATCGCCTCGACGGGAGTGACCGCGGTGATCACGCGTCTGGGCCATTATGGCCTGTCGCAGATCGGCGGTCCGATCGAAGATCGCGGACGACTGCGCTACATCGATGGCTGCACGGATTCGCTCCTCGTTAGCCCCACCATGATGAGCGATCCGTGCCTCAATCTTCTTCATTTTCCGCCGGGCATTAATCAAACGGCGCACACCCATTCGTCGGCACGCCTGGGCGTGGTCGCGGCGGGCGCGGGCATTTGCCGGACTGCGATGGGCGACTGGCCGCTGAAACCCGGCGCGTTGTTCTGCATCCCTGCCAATGCGGAGCATTCGTTTGCCACCGAGGCCAGTTCGATGTCGGTGATCGCGTATCATCCCGATAGCGACTTTGGGCCGACGCACGAGGAACATCCGATGATCAGCCGGACCATTGTCGAGGGAGTTCCCGCCAACCAAATCGATGCCATCCGAACTGGCCCAATCTGAATAGAGGGCGACGGAATCGTACCATGCGTATCCTGATATTGGCGGGCACCGGCTTCTTGGGCAGCGCGCTGGTCGCGAGCCTGCGGGCATCGCATGACGTCGCGGTGTTTCATCGTGGGCACGATTGCGGCGGCGATCCCTTGGTACATCACATTCACGGCGACCGCTCAGACCTGTCGCAGCACGCCGATCGGTTGCGCGAATTCGCGCCGGACATCGTCATCGACATGGCGGCTCGCAACGGTGATGATGTGGCAGCCACGATACCTGCGCTCGAAGGTTTGTGCGAACGGGTGATTTGCATCAGCAGCGGCAGCGTGTTCCGGTCCTTCGGCATTCTGATGCGCTGCGATCCAGGCCCGCCGGAAAACCGCGCCTTCGCCGAGGAAGACGTCAAGCGCATGACATTCTATCCCTATCGTGGCGTGGAACCGCGGCGGCCCGATCATCCACGACACTGGCTAGACGACTACGACAAAATCTTGGCGGAGGGCGCCTACAAACGGTCGTCGATCCCAACGACGATCGTCAGAATGCCGTTGATCTACGGGCCAGGCGATCCAGACGGACGCGTGGCTCGCTATGCCCGACTGATGCGATCCGGCGATGGCAACGTCCCGCTTTGCGAAAGCGCATTCGGCTGGCGCAATTCCCGCATAGCCCTTGCAAACGCGGTGGAAGCGATTACGCTTGTAGTCGAACGAGCCGAATTGGGCCGTGACTATAATCTCGCTGAGCCCGAGGATTTTAGCGAACGCGACTGGATTGGGCTCATCGGCAAGGAACTCGGCTGGACCGGGCGGATCGTTGCCGTCGCGGATGGCGATCCGCGAGGGATTCCCGTCGATGATCTTCCCCCGCATGCCAATTTTGCTCAGCATCTAAGGATGCACAGCGGCCGCATTCGGGACGAGCTAGGATTTGCTGAACCAATCCCGCAGGTCGAAGGTTTGCGCCGCGCGCTCGACTTGTGCGCTCGAGGGGTGGTGCGGTGACGTCTGAAAGCTGGGAGGTCGCGAGCGACGCCGACGAGGTTCACGCCTTCCTCCTTGCCAATGATCGGGCCGCCGCCCGCCCCGGCGCGCCTGCCCCCTCTCGCAACCCAGACTCGACCCGCCGTCACGTCGCCGAGCGGCGCGTGCACCTACTGTGCCGCGATGGGATTGCGTTGGGAATGTTCACGCTCGGTCCCAAGCCGCCGTTTGATCCCGCCGCCGCAGGCTACGGCGCCGCGGCATCACCACTCTATTTGCAACGTCTCGCGGTCGCGCCCGCAGCGAGCAAGTCGTTGGCGGGTCTCAAGCTTCTGCGTCGGGCGATCACCCTTGCCAGGGAAGAGGGTGCCGATGTCGTCCGGGCCGAAACCAATCCGCGGCTGATCGAGGCCTGCGCGCTGCTGAGCGCGGCGGGTTTCGTGCCCATTGCTCCCTCGACCGATTCCGATGCCAGCGTCCGCTATGTCGAGTTGCGCTTGCGGTAGCGTTACGAGTTCAACCGCGCAGCGAACTCAGCCAGTTGGGGCCGGCGCAGCTTTCCTGTCGGCGTCCGTGGCAAGCTGTCGACCCTGACCATGCGCGCGGGCTGCGCCGCGGGCGACACACGGAGCTTGAGATGGTTGCGGATGGTCGTATCGCTTACGTCGTCCGGCGCGACAAGCAGCGCGATCAGCCGCTGCCCATAAAAGCGATCAGTTTCGGCAAATACCGCCGCGTCTGCAACACCCGGCAGCGCCCGCAACACTCGCTCAACTTCCTCGAAGGACACTGCCTCGCCGGCAACCTTCGCCATGTTCTTGGTGCGCCCGGTTATGACAAAAAGCCGACCGCAATCGGCATCTTGAATTGCGTAGCCGAGATCCTGCGTATGAAACCATCCGTGCCGGAAAGCCTTGGCGGTTGCCTCGGCGTTGCCGAAATAGCCGGCCATTACATTGTGGCCTCGCATGCAGAGCTCGCCGATTTCTCCCGGCGGCGATTCTCGGCCGTCGGAGTCGAGTATTTCGACTTCATTGCCCGCCATAGCGATTCCGATCGACGGAATCTCCACATCGATCATCCGCCGTCGATAGATAGCGGGATCGAGACCGGTCGGAATGGTGCACGAGAAGTTGGTGGTCTCGGTTAGGCCATAGCCCTGGCAGATCGGACGGCGAAAGCGCTCAAGCACATCCTTTGCCGTCGATGCCTGAAGTGGTGCTGCCGCCGACACGAAATATCGCAAAGTTTCCGGCAGTGCGCCGCGCCGATCCGCGGTCAGCATCATTTCCAGCATGCTCGGGACGACGCTAGCGACATGGGGCGCATAATGTGAAAGCGCCGCGCGGTAGCCAAACGGGTCGAATTGTTCGAGCAGGATCGCCTGCGCGCCGCCCGCCAGCGGCGCAAACAAGGTGAAATGCAGCCCGTTGACATGATGAATTGGCAGACAGCCCAAAAGGCGGCTTTCCGCCGACAAAGCATGATGCGTGACGACCGCAGCCGCATTGGCTGCCGCGTTCGCATGTGTCTGTAACACCAGCTTGGATGCCGCCGTCGAGCCCGACGTACCGATCAGGAAAGCGCCATCGTCTGCCGCAGGAAGCGGTAGCGGCGGCGCCGTGGCGGGGAGCGATCGGGGATCGGGAAGGACTAGAGCGTCACGATGACGCGTCGCATCGCCGATGATGGCGAGGGTTGCGACGGCGCGAGCTCCGGCTCGAAGCTCGTCATGGCGACCTTCCGGATCCTGCGGATTGAGTAATAGGGTAATCGCGCCTGCGCGCAGCAAGGCGAAGATGGTCAGAACTGAGAGCAAGTCGTTGCGCGGCGCGAACGCGACAGTGGCGCCGCGCGATGCGATGCCTTCGCGCGCAAGCCACCACGCGAGGCGCCGAGACAGATCGTCGATCTCGCCGAAGGTAAGGACCCTTTCCTCCGTGCCACCGGCGAAAGTAATGTAAGGCCGGCTCGACGTTGCCAGCGCCCGCAGTGTCAACAGTTCTGGGACGAGCGGGAGGTGAGGCTGTTCCTCCCAAAATGTCCGCCCGTGCCAAAGTCGGACACGTTCGCCGTCGCTCAGATTGTTCGGCATCGGATCACCATGTCTGTAATTGACGCCGGCGAGGCGAACGTCTCGCGGTTGAGCGCTTCTTCGGGAAACTGGAAACCGAACGCAGCCTCAAGCGCAACGACGAGATTGACCAGGTCAAGCGATCGTAGGCCCGCGGCGAACAGGTCGGTGTCCTGCACGATCGTGCCGGGGTCGATATGGAGCGCCTCGCCGACAAGTTGGCTGATCGTGTCCTTCACCATTTCGGCGATATTCCTCGTGATGCATCGATGATCGCGATCGTCTGGCGGATCACAATCGAGCAAGATGCTCCGTGTCAACGCTCGTCGCTTGGGCCGGCACTATTCCGGCGGCATCATCTCCCAAACGGAACTCGCCCCATTGTCTGGGCGAGCTCCGCCGCAAGCATTGGCGCGAACAAGCCGTGCAGCAGCGGCGACAGCCATTCCGAGTTCGCATCGGGTATCGCCAGGAAATCCTCGGCTATCCCGCGGTTCTCCACGGCCGGGTCCGCCACCAGCACCACATGATGACCCAGGTCGCGCGCTTCCGCTGCGACCTCGAGGGCGCGCGCATGGCTCTTTCCCGCAGGCGCCAAGACGACGAGCGGGCTGGAGCGCGGTTCGGCAAACCGCTCGACATGCCACCATTCCTCGACGTCGCGCCCAAACGCCAGTTGTCCTGCCGCTTCGGTCAACTTGGCCGCCACGAAATGTGCGGTGCCGAGATTTGGCCCGCCACCGATTATCCCAATCACCGCGCTCCCGGCGATCCGCCTCGCTAGGTGCTGGCATGGCTGTGCCAGCGACGATACCGTCGTTTCGATCCTTTCGGCCAGTTCGATCATCCGGGCAAAGCGATCGGCGAAATCGCTGGCCGTCAACGCGCCGTGCGCGCGGCCAATCGCAAGTGCGAGGTAGAGATGTGCAACCAGGCTAGCGTGATACGTTCGCACGCCTGGCGAGGGCTCGTTGGATGGCAAGCAAAGTTCGAGAACGCCGTCGGCCGCGGCGGCAAGTGGGGTGCCCGTATTGCAGGTTATGGCAATCTTCATACCCGCCGCCGCGGACCGCATCGCGGCGATCGTTGCCGGTGACGTGCCTGACGCCGAGGTGGCGACGAGCAGATCGTCGGGGCCGGTATCGGCGTACAACAGCGTTTGAGGCGACTGGACGGCCAGCGTCATGCCAGTGAGCAGTCGCCAGCCATAAGTTGCAGCCATTGCCGCGAAATGACTGTCGCCGCTGCCGACTGCGACGCAACTCTTGGGCGAAGATGACAGCGCGAGCTGCTCGATTTGCGGCGCCAAGACGTCGGGGAATGTGCGCAGGTCTCGCGCCAGCCAGTCGCTTTGCCGCCGTAACGCCGCGAGCGTCATCCCGTGCGTCTCGCGGCCTCGACAAAGGCGGCCGCCTTGTCCCGATCGATCCCGGTGCCCCAGCCGTCTCGTTCGATGGCCGTACCGACGAAGGCGCCGTCGACGATTGGCATCAACCGTCCCAGATTGGATAGATTGCAGCCCCCGGCGAGCAGAATCGGCATATCCGGAACAGCCTCGCGTACTTGCTCGATGTTCTCGGCCAGCTGGTCGTGCCGGTCATGCGAGACCGCCACTGCGGATGCTCCGACTAGCTGTGCGGCCCGCGCGATGTCGCCGACGCCCTTCTTCTCGCCGAACCAGGAAAAATGCATCGTGGCGATATCGGCGACGACCGCGATCCGCTCGGCACGAAGGGCGGCGCGGTAACGCATGACGCGGTCCGGTTCGCCCCGCACCAATCCGTGAGGCGACATTGTCGTGCCAACCAGCGCGGTAGCGCGAATGAAATCGCATCCGGCAACATGGGCGACGCCGATCGCGGCGCAATTTGCGTTGCGCATTATCTGTATGCCGATCCTGAATTCCCAAGGCACAACTCGGCGGACTGCCTGGGCCAAAATGCCCATTGCCGCGATTCGTGCCGGATCCGCTTCGTCCACTACCGGATAGACGCGGTCGACGGTCTGGATAAGACAACCGTCCGCGCCGGCATCGTAAAGAGCCGTTGCCGAGGCGACGGCATCCTCAACCGTCCTGCCGAAACTGCCCTCCTTGTGGAACGGCGTCCCGGGCAACGGACCGGCATGGATCATGCCGATCAGGGTCTTGTGCGAACGTCCCTCGGTGAAAAGATCCATCGTGCTTCCCCGCGGCCGGCCGGTCGAGTTGGTCCACCTACTGTGACGCGCCCGACATTCTGGTCAAGCGCGGGCGCCGTCCGCAAAGGCTGGGTTTCCAGCGCCGTCTCGGGTAGCAATGTCGGTATGAACGGGAGCGAACCGCTTGAGACGATAGCGATAGACCGCGTGGACGACCCAGCGCGGGCGTTCGACTTGGCGCGCCGGTTCATCGAAGACGATCCGATCGCGAACAATGTCGTCGCGACGTTGCTCTGCGAATATCGGATAAGAGGAAGGAGACTGACAGCTTGGATCGCCGCGGCGGAAGGGCGGCCCGTCGGACTCGCTGTACGGACGCCGGGCAGGGCGATCAATCTTGCCGCCGCCGCACTACCGGTAGCAGCGGCGCTTGCTGCGTGGATCGCTAACGAGCAGGACGAATATCCGGGCGTGAGCGGCCTTGCGGACGTCGCCTCATGTTTCGCTGCGAACTGGGGTCTGCATCGCGGCATCGGCATAGCGGTAAACAGCGCCTCGCGCTTGATGGTATTCGACGCTTCATCAGCGAACGCCGTGGCGCATAAGGTCCTGCGTCGCGCTGACGTATCGGACCGCCTGGCGGTCGCTGCGTTATTCGAACGTTTTCTTGCCGAAACCGGCGACGATCCAAGTGGGGCCCAAAGCATCGTCGACGAGCGGTTGCCCGAAGGACGCTATTGGCTTTGCGAGACGCCGATGGGCCCGGTAACGTTGCTGGCTGTGACCCTGCCTGTTCTCGGGGTCGTCCGGATCCAGGGTGCCTATACCTTACCGGATCGGCGCAACCATGGATTCGCGATGGCGGGATCTGCCGCGATCGGGCAGATGCTGGCAGCGCAGGGTCAGCGGACGATGCTGCTGACTGACCTCGCCAACCCTATGTCCAATAAAGCATTCTTCAAGGCTGGATTTCGGCCCGTGGCCGAGAAGCTCTCCTACGACTTCGGCGCCCAGCCACCGGTGGCGGCCCATTGAGGATCGAGCGGTCCGTGATCGGGATGACAAGCCCCCAAGGCGTCGATCCTGGCGCCGAGATCGAGGCGTGGCGCCTTGAGGCAGGGCCTGGCATCGCGGTCGAAATATGGACTTATGGCGCGACGTTGGTCGATGTTTCCGTTCCCGACCGCGCCGGGACGGTGGCCAACGTTTGCTATCGGCTCCGCACCCTCGAAGACTATATGTCCTTGTTTCGGCATCATTATGTCGGCCCGGTGTTCGGGCGCTTTGCTCGTTGTGTGGCGGGCGGGCGCTTCGAACTCGACGGCCAGGCCATTCAGCTGGACCGAAATATCGGCGCACACCATTTCCACGGCGGGAGAGGTGGGTTCCACAGTCGTGTATGGACGGCAGCTTCCCGGCGGGCCGATGACCGGCTCGCGCTGCAATTACGGCTCGACAGCCCCGCCGGCGATCAAGGATATCCTGGAAATCTCGTCGCGGAAGCGACCTACACGCTTGATCGCAAGGGAGTGCTGTCAATTGACCTGACCGCCCGCGCCGACAGCCCGACGATCGTGGATCTGACGACGCATGCCTTCTGGAACCTTGCCGGTGCGGGAACGATCGACGATCATTTGCTGAGGCTCTCGTCGGACTATCTAATTCCTACGGATAATGAGTTCATTGCCTTGCGGGAACCGCCGCATCACGTCGCGGGGACGGCAGTCGATTTCCGCGCCGAACGCCGGATCGCCGATCAGTCGATGGACAATTGCGTCATTCTAAACGTGGCGGACGGTCCAGCGGCCATCCTGACCGATCCGGGCAGTGGGCGCCGAATGACGGTTATGACCAATCAGCCCGCTCTGGCACTCTATTCCGGGGACCATCTTCCCGTCCGCCGTGCAGGATTGTGCATCCAGCCCGGCAATTTCCCCGACGCGCCAAACAGGCCGGATTTCCCGCCCTGCCGGCTGGATCCAGGCACGGTCTACCAGAACCATATGGAATTCCGCTTCGACGCCATCTAGCGCCAACTTCGTCCGCATACCGACCGCAGATCCCAAGCGTCACGGTCGAGGAGCGGAAGATCGGTAGGCGGGGCGCCGGTCGCACGCATCAGGAGATTAGGCAAATCCATGTCGGCCGTGATCCGGCCGGTAGGCATCCGATGCTCCATGCCAAGCGCCAAGGCGGCATCGCGCCGCGATTGCGTCAAGTCCCTGGTCCATAACAGCACTTCGCGACCTGGCAGGACTTCGAGCGCGGCGTCCAGCAGATCGGTCCAGACAGCATCGTCGACCGCCTCGCAATCAAGGATCGTCGTTGGCGTAGGACCCTCGACCGAGTCGGTCGTCGTGCGATGGGCAAGAAGATATCCGAACTCTCCGCATGGGCCGGCATGAATCGTCCAGTAGCGCGATAAGGGGTTGGCGAGGCGCCAGCGCAGGAACGTCTCGTCGCGAATATGGGCGATCCTGTCCGTCACCGGGCAAAGCGCGTTTACTGCGGCCAGTTTGGCGGGGTCGGGGCGATCGACAGTCGCGAGCACCTCCCCACTACGACGTCCCCGGCGCGGCACCGCACCCGGCCACTTGGCGCTCGCGATCGGGGCCGGGCGGGTGTGCGCTGCCACGCTCCACGGACCGATAGGCCGCCAGCCCCGTAACATCATGGCCGGCCCTGCCGGCTGGTCTCCGAAGTCAAGTAGCCAAGGGATGCCGTCGGTAAGCAATTGGGCGACCAAATGATCGAGCATATCGAGAAACACCGGCGAGCCGCGATAATCGGGCGCCACTACCGTGTCGGCGATGCACGGTAGCATAACCTGCCGGCCGTCCGGCACCGTCCACTTGGCGCCAAAGGCACCTATCATCCCTATCAGCCGGTCCTCTGCCCAAGCCAGCAGAACGTAGCGGTCATCGAGATAAGGGTTTTGGTGAAATTTCCAGGCGAAATAGTTGCGATTGCCCCTCTCGCCCCCTTGCCACAACAACTCCTGAAACGAGCAAATCGCGGGTAGGTCCGCCAACGTGTAGCGCTCGATACGATATTCACGCGATGCGCTCTTCATGATGTCGGCGAGCGTTTCGCGCGGACGAAAGCCGCGATCGCATGGCAACTGCGGAAATTGTCGAGCACGAGGTCCTCGGCGCGGATTTCTATGCCGAATTCGGTCTCCAGCAACAGGAAGAGTTCGATGAAATCGGCCGAATCGATTACTTCCTCAGCGATGAAATCGCCGTCGATCTGATCGGGAATCAGGTCGAAGTGTTTGGAGATGAGCGCAGCGATCCGTCCGGCCGTCTCAGTTACGGGGGGCAGACCCGGATCATTCATCGGTGAACATCGCCTTGATTGCTGGCATGTCGACCTTGCCGTTGGCATTGATCGGCAAGGCGGCAAGCGCTCGCCAGCGTCGTGGCAGCATATAATGTGGCAGAACCTGGCCGAGCGCTGCCTTGACGGTTGCGGGCGATAAGGCGGTGCCGGGCATGGCGACATAGGCCGCGCAGATGCGCATGCCTTCGAACCCCCCGACAGAAGTCGCCACCACCGCGCAATCCGCAATGCCGTCCAGGCCGCGCAACGCGAAGGCGACATCGTCGAGCTCTATCCGGTAACCGCGCGACTTGATCTGGCGATCGGCCCGGCCACGAAAGTGGAAGGCGCCGGCCTCGTCCTCGATTGCCAGGTCGCCGGTCCGATACCAGCGGCCGTCTTTCCCGACGATAAAGGCCGCTGCCGTCTTTGCCGGATCGCGCCAATAGCCGGGGCTCAGTCCAATTCCGCCTATGTGTAACTCTCCGACCGTGCCGCGGGGCAGCTCGCGCCCCTCCTCGTCGACCACTCTCAATTTCCGTCCCGGAATCGCATAGCCGATGGGGACGCTCTTTGCGTCAGCGGGAGGGGGCACGTCGACGGGATAATATGTGCAGTTCACCGTTGCTTCGGTCGGCCCGTAGACATTGGTGAAGCGCGCATGCGGCACGCGCTCAATCCAATATCGCAGTTCGGGTACGGGGAATGCCTCGCCTCCCCAGATGATCCGCTTGAGCGCTGGAAAGTCGCCGGGACGAACTACGTCGCGCATCGCCATGCCGACCAACAGCGACGGAACAGAATACCATTGGTTCACTGTCGCTTCGCGCATGAAGACGGCAATAGATTCGGGAATTAGACCCGCCTCGCGCGGAACGAGGACCAGTGTCGCCCCGGCAAGCAGGGTGCCGAATATATCCCATACCGACATGTCGAAGTGCAGCGGCGCCTGGCACGCAATGCGGTCCTCAGCGACGATGCCGAAATGGCGATTGGTCCAGTCGACATAATCGGTGACACTGCGATGGGCAATTGGCACGCCCTTGGGAACGCCGGTCGATCCGGATGTAAAAAGGATATAGGCGAGATCGTCGGCCGTCGCTTGTTCGGTCTTGACCAAGAGGCGCGCCGGGTCCGCACGCCCACCGACGACCGCCTGGTCCAGATCAACCAATTCAGGCTGTTCGGCGGGAGGCAGTGTCCTCGCCAATTGTCCGGCCATTCCGTTGAGATCAGTCTCGAATAGCAGCCAACATGGCGAACATGCGGCGACCATCGGCGATAACCGCGCGACCGGGGAGGACGGGTCGAGCGGAACATAAGCGGCGCCCAACTTCACGACCGCCAGGATGGACGCAACAGCCCTGACCGATTTGGACATCAAAAGGCAAACACGAGCGCCGTGGGTGACGCCGGCCGCCAGCAGCGAAGCCGCTATCCGATCGCTAAGATCATCGAGGTCGCGATAAGTAATCCGTTGGTCGCCGTCCTCCACTGCAATCGAGCCGGCGAATCTGAGGAACGACGGTGCGAGGGTGGCGGCAATGTTTCCAGCCGTCGCCATTTCTATGAGTCCTCCCTTCCCGTTTGCTGCGTCGCTGCGATTTACCGTTTCACGTGCTGCCATAGCCGTAATGGACTGAAAAGAGGATCGTGCAGGACAGCAATCATGCTATCGTTATGAACAACGAGGTGCTCCGCTTCTTCATGCAATACTGAATACCGTTTGCCGGAGAGGTTTGCTTGGAAGGTTTTTTTCAGGAACTGGCGAGTCACGCCCATGTCGAACGGCGGCGATGGATGCTGGGCGAAGCGAGCATAACTCGCGCCATACAGGCGCATATCGATATTGATTCCGCCGCTGCGCCAGAAGCTGTCGGCGAGCGGCTGCTGGAGACGATGGACTGGAACGATGGCGTGGCGCTGGCGCGTTTCAGCGAGCCGCTTGGCAACGAAAAGCTGTTGGCGATCGGTCGCGCGCTCGGTGATATCATACCTGAGCGCAGTCCGGACGTCGCTGACTTTCTGGAAGGACAAAACATCCTCAATATCGTTAGCCGTTTTGACAGCGACGCGCCTGCCGAAATGCGGCCTTTTTCGACCGGCCTCCTCAGCCTTCATTCTGAAAGCAGTGGCCACGCCCTGCGCCATCAGCCCCATTACATTTTGCTTTATTGCGTTGCCTCCGGCGACGAAGCGACGAGCGCTGCGACCGTCATCGTGCCCATGCGGGGCGTGACCGAGCGATTGAAGGCAACCGACCGTGCAATGTTGCAGCGCGTCCGGTATCGGCAATGCGAGGAAGGCCCGATGATCGCCCGCGAAACCGCGCGCGGTCTGGCGTTCTCGTTCCGCGACTTCTGCGGCCAGCGACTCGATTGGTCTGCCGAAAGCGATACCGGCGGCGACGTCAATTCGGCGATCGCCGCGTTGCTCAACGCGCTCTATGACCCGGACGGGGCCGCGATCGTGCGATGGGAACCGGGCCTGATGGTTGCCATCGACAATTTTCGTTGCTTTCATGGCCGAACCGCGGCCCTGCACCCAAGCGATGGCCAGCGCTGGCTCAAAAGGGTCAGAATAGGATGCGGGACAGCCGATGACGGCGCGTGAGGCTGACCCGAGCACCGGCCTGTTCGGCGACCTTCCGGAAGAGGTATCGCTCACGGAAGAGGGCCGCTACGCTGGCTGCGCACCGGGCGTACCGTGCCTCACCCGCGCCCACTATCTGCCGGTGGTTGACGACGACCTTATCGAGTTGTTCAGACGGGCGCGCGATCCAAGCAACCCGATAGAACTGCGTGACCTGTACCTCGACCGGGTCGAATGCCAGCTTACCGGCGGTCGGGGCGATGGACATCGCGCGGAACGGTGGCGGCACAGCAAACCGCTGCGGCCGTTCGACGCCGACGAGATATTATCGTCTCGTGCCGGCGTTCGCGCAATCAAGGAACTGTTCAACCACTTTTTTCGTGACGACCTGTACGGTCGTTTGCGTAACGACACGACCGTCATTCTGTCCTCGGGCGCGGTATGCGAAGAGACGTTCGGGCTACCGACCTCGGCCAAAGCCGCGGTGCGGTACGCTTTGCAGCGTGACTGGTACGGCTATTCCGATTCTCGTGGTCGCGTGTCGGCGCGGGCTGCCGTCGCTCTCCTCGAATCGCGACGGATCGGTCATGATTATTCGGATAAGAATATCGCGCTGACGATGGGCGCGACCTTCGCCGTGAACGCATTGGCGGATTTCATTCTAACGGGCACGCCACCGACCCAGCCGGTCCTTTGCGCTATCCCCAACTATCCGCCGCTCGTCGAAAACATCGCCCGCCGCGCCGCGGTCCGGCTGGTGCCCTTGCCTTCGACAGACGGACAAGTGGCGCTTGGCCCGCTGATCGACCAGCTCAGGCCGGATACACCGATGGTATTCCTTCAAACGGTCTTCAATCCTACCGGTGGCCTGGCAAGCGAAAGCGACCTTGATCGCTTGATCGACACCGCGTCGCCTCGAACTTTGATCGTGCTCGACGAATGCCATGAGTTCCTCGGGAATCGAATCTCACGGTCCCGTTCTCGCGGCCGGCGCAACGTCATTCGGGTTAACAGCTTCTCCAAGACCTGGTCGGCGCCGGGAATGAAGCTCGGCTGGATCGTGGCGGATCAGTCGATCATAGACGACTATTACGAGTTCGCTTCATCGACCTATGGCGGACCACCATCGCTATTTTATACGTTGATCGAGACTCTCGCCCGCTTCGAGCGCTGGAGCGAAGAGGGCATCGTTTCGCCGGGGCCTGGCGAACGCGCCGAATTCGGCGAGGGATACGAGATTGCCGAGAATAATCTTGAGCGCGCCTTTTTGTCCTACGTGACCGAGCGCGCCGAACGCGAACAAGCGTTGCTCCGCAATCGCGCGGCATTTTTGCACGGACTGAGCGAGCGCGGATTTCCGGTCCATATGCCGAGCCATTCGATCAACGCGGCGGTCTTCGATCCCGGTCACGGCGATTCGTATACGGCGTTCCGGGAGTTGATGGCGACGAATAACATAGCAGTCTATCCGGGCATTTTGAACTTCTGCTTTAGCGATGCCCTGTTGCGAGTCACATATTCGCGGCGATGGGATGATCTGCAGACGGCGCTCGATCGATTGTCTCGAGACGCACGGTCGGCAGGGCTTGGCGTACGAAAAGAATCCATATTGGACCAAAGTCATTGCTCGTTACTTGATCGTTTTTGACCTGGATGATATTGTCGTTGAGCAAAATTTTTGATATGAATTGTGCAATAATACCTGGTCGCCGAACGAGAAAAACGTAAGCATGAATGCATGTCGCTCTAGATTTCAGTGAAGATAGCAAAAGGAGATACATGATGGCTTCTGACGCTCGTGCAGATGTTGTCGGCCTGATGGACGATCTGAATAAGTCGATGACCGATTTCCGCACTCACGAATCCAAGGTGAAGGGCCTCAAGGCGGGCATTGCCGCGCACAACGTGCGTATCGGCCTGACCGACTCGAAGCTTTCCTCGGCAGAACTTTCGCGACTCGTCGAACGTTACCTCGACGCGTGGTGAGCCGTGTCGGCTTCGATAGGCCGGTCAGCCGCCGGAGGATCGATAGTCGACCCTGAATGGGGCCGCCGCTATGGCTGGAAGCACTGAGTATCATTCTCGTTGCTCGATGCAGGCGGCGGACCTTTTTTCGCGCCTAAGTTGACCTCGGACGGAATCTGGATCGCAAGCTTCTCCTCACGCTTGGCAATGTAGCGACAGATATTGTCGATTTCGTTGCACGGCGCTGGCCGGCCACGGCGCTCGACCGGCCGGTGGCCGAGGGGGACATGGTCCTCGTCCTGTATGACCCGGACCGCACCGAGCCGAGTGACTTCTTTGCAGTTCTAGATAGGGTTGCCGCACAACGAGCGGGCCTGGGCGTTTTGCCCATTCGCTCAGGCGAAACGACGGCGGAGGGTGTTGCCCGATTCTTACGACGTGAGCCGATCTCGCTGTCATTAGCGGAATGCCGCTTTCGGCTCGGCAGCTCGCCGCTCTATTCAGATCCCCGCGCGCCGGCGGTATTACGCCGAGCACTCGAAGATACGATCGACGCAGCCGCTAGCGATGCGGGCGCACGTTTCCTTTTTCTGCAGGGACACTCAGGTCCGGTTGACGGCTCGTTCGGTCGCGCGATGACATTGTGCAGTCGCGAGGTTCACCTCCCCGGTGAAGCGATCTTCTTCCCTTGCGCCGGGACCAAAACTTGCTTTCGTCAATCGCCGATGGGCGAGCCGCCGAACCTGGTCGATCCACGCTCGCTTGCCGCCGACATCGTGGTGCTGGACGGTTGCGGCACGTTTCCCGTCCCAGGTTCGATCTATGCCTTCGACCAGAGCCTGTTACGCGGCTTCATGCTAGGTGACGCGATGGCCGCCGTCCTTTCGATCGGCGTCAGCGCGACGTCGCCTGGACTTCCCGTCCTGTTCATGGCGGCATTGGCGCAGGGTATGCCGCTGGGAGAAGTCGTTCGCCTCTGCAACGTGCTGCGGGCCCGCGCGAACAGCCCGACATCGAGCATGCAGGCCGGCGCATCGCCATGGATTCTGATCGGCGACCCCGCCCTACGCGTGACCGGGCTCGAATTGACTGAGGTCTCGCCGATACAGTGGAGCGAAAGCGGGTACCATGTCGCCCTGCCACCCGGCGACGATGGCGACACGGGGCGCATGATCGCGCTTCGCGGGTTCGACCGCTACGAGCCGCTTGAGATCGCGGAAACCTCCACCGCTTGGGCCGTGGGCGGAAACGACGGCGCCGGTTCGATCTATCTATGGACGGGATCGCATGACGACTCACCGGCGCCGCCACAGATTGTTCTTCGCGCCGCGACTGCCCGGCCACAGCCGTGGCGTGATAGCGTGCATTGGCTGCGCGCGAGTTGCGACTGGTTGTCGGGCCTGGCCGATACGGTCGCGACGCGGCGCCAGGACGCGGGTCCGATCAAACATCTGATCGGCTTGCGACAGCGCGCGGCCGACGCGCTCGAACTAGCTCTTCACGCGGCCACCCCGGCAAATGTCGTTGACGTTGCCCGCGGGTTTGGATCGGTCGAATCCGATTTGCGGAAATTGCTCGTAGCGTGCGACGAGCATGGCTGCGAGGTCGTCGCGGCGATGATACCCCATGCCGGTGCCCGGTTGTCGCATTTGTGCGCACCTGCGTGGCATTCGCAAGGAACTGTTGCTGTCGGCCGCAATTGTGTCTGCGGTACGCCGATATCCGGGCACATGAGGACGCATCCGCTATGGGGAATCGGCCGCATCGAACTGAGCTGTCCGGTTTGCAGCCTCATTGGCGATGTGGCCGCATCGCCGGAAGCGCCGAACGTGCCCGACGGCTTCGCCACTCTTGAATGCCGAGTCCTAGCGCGAGGCGAGGCGCTGGTTTGGCAAGTCGAGACTGGAGTGGACGGCCTTTCCGACGGTTTCGCTTGTGCCATCTTGTTCGATCCGTATCGCGAGCGGATACAACGGTCAGCGCTTATCGAGCTGGTCAAGGGTTGCCAGAAGGTGACCGCAGCGATCCCGCTCGATTGGCCCGAAGGCATGTCGTGGGCAACGTTGGTCACCGCGGTCGCCGGACGAATTTCTATGTTCGCCTTTGACATCGTGATCAGGGGCCGTGGCGTGTAAACTGCTATCTGTCACCGTCAGACCAAACGTACAGGGCCTTAGAAAATGACGGCAAGTTCGAAGTGAAGCGTCCCGGGTTTTCCGGCGACAGTCTCATGATCAATGCTTTGATAGGTTCAGTTCAGCCATGGGGAAGATGAGAACATGGGCCACTTCTCAGTGGAAATTACGCCCCTCCCGGGTTAACTCTCGATAGAAATCAACAATATGCGTTCACCACGGACGCGCTCGCCCTGCTCGAAGGCCGCGCGCTCGGCGGCCCGCACGCTCGCACGGATGGCAATCCGCGCGAGATAGCTGGACAGAGCGGGCCAGGAGTCGACCGAGATATCGTGAGCGCCGGTCCACATCGCGATCGTGTAGCAATGCGCGTCGGCGATCGTGAAGCCGCTGTTTGTAAGGTAGGCGCGGTCGCGGAGCTGCGCGTCGAGCCACGCCAGGCGACCATGAAGATAATGGCGCGCCACCGCGCGGTATGCGGGCGGCGTCACGGTCTTGAACAGCGGCATGAAACCACCTTTGTGCAGGTCCGCGCCGATGAAGCTCATCCATTCGAGGACGCGGTAACGCTCCATCGTTCCCGCGGGCGGCAACAGCCCGGCGGCCGGGCGCAGATCGGCAAGATATTGCATGATGACCGCGCCCTCACTCAGATGTTGCCCATCGTCGAGCGTCAGCATCGGAACGGTCCCCTTGGAATTGACCGCGAGATAGTCACTACCGTCCGCTAGCGTCTTGGTCGGCATATCCACCCACACGATTTCGAGCGGGATGCCCAATTCCCGCGCCACGATGTCGACCGCCAGCGAACATCCGCGAACTTCATGATAGAGTTTCACAATGTTCGCTCCGATAGCAGGCCGCATCCTGATGGTTGGACGCGGCTGGGGGACCAAGCGTCAGATGTCATCCTTGGGAGCGAAGCTGTGCGGTATGATAGCGGCGTTCGAAATAAAGCAGCGGGGAGCGATTCTTGCCGAGATGGATGGCGTCGACGGCGCCGATGAAGATCGAATGGGTCCCGACCTCGAGGACCTGATCGACCCGACAATCGAAACAGGCCAGCGCGTCGAGCAAAGCGGGTGCAGCGGTCGACAGGCGCTCCCACCGGGTGTCGATGTCCGAGAATTTTTCATCGGCGGTCAACGGCGCGCAGAAGCGATCCGCGTGATCGGATTGCTCGTCGGCGAGAACGTTGACGCAGAACACGCCGTTGGCTGCGATGATCGCGTTGGACCGAGTATTGCGGTTGACGCACACCAGCAGCGTCGGCGGGCTGTCGGTCACGCTGCTCACCGCGGACGCGACCATGCCATGCCGCCCGGCAGGCCCATCGGTCGTGACGATCGACACAGCCGCGCCAAGACGGGCCATCCCTGGGCGGAAGAGCTGCTCGGCCATACCGGCTATTGCTGCCGGGTGCCGCGCCGCAGCAGCGGCTGACCCCGCTGCCTCCGGTGCCCGATGAGATATGCCGCCATGCCGTCACTCCCGTCGGCGTTCGCTCAGCGCCCGAATGGAATGCGCAGCGTTGCGCCATAAGTGGCGGGCGGCGCATAGATCGATGTGGTGCCGAGAATCCCGAGATTGAGAGCGTAAGCGCGATAGGCCTTGTTGAAGATATTCTTGGCCCAGGCGGTCAACGCAATGCCGGTGCCGCGGTCGGTGAAGGTCAGCGAACCATTGGTGACGTTATAGGCCTTCTGCAACGAGGACGGCCCATTGGTCACTTCGAGATATTGGTCGTCGTACCACACGCCATCAACCTGGGCCGCGAGATTGCCGCCACCAATATCGACATTGTAGCGCAGCAGATAATTGAAGCTGAAACGCGGCGCGTTGGGGAACTTGGCGTTGTCGATCGTTTTCTGCGGGAAGTCGCAGATGAAATAGCCGCCCTGGTTGGTGCAATATTGCGTGTTGGGTGCGCCCGGGAAGAATTCGGGGCCGGTTTGGGTTCCGGTCGCCGGCACGCTTTTGACCTTCGAAACCTGCCAGGTGGCGCCGAACACCGCATCGAAGCGGCGCGAAGGGGACCAGAAAGTCTCGAGCTCGGCGCCGGTCGAGAGGGCGTCGCTATTGTAGATATGCGGCACGCCGCCGGCCAGCGAGAAGGCCTGATAGTCGCTATAGATATAATGGAACAATGTGCCATTGATCCGCAGCGTCCGGTCGAACAGCGAGGTCTTGAAGCCCGCTTCGAGGCTGTTGAGGGTTTCAGGCCGGTGCTTGAAATCAGCGGGATTGATGTTCGATGATAGCGACCAATTGCCGCCCTTGATACCACGGTTCCAGGACGCGAACAGCAAGGTGTCCGTCGTTGCCTGATAGTCGAGGGAAACCCGACCGGCCCAACCTTTGAAGACGTCGCGGTTCACCCCTGGCACGATTGCCGCCAGGCTTTTGTCGGTAAAGAGCGTGACAGTGTTGGGATTGATCGTCGGATCGCTCAAAAGGGCACGATAGTCGATCGACTTATGGTCAACGGAATAGCGGCCACCCAATGTCAGCTTCAGCTTGTCGGTGAGGGTGATGTCTCCCTGCGCGAAGAGCGACCAGTTGCGTGACGGGATCCGGTAGAGCTGATCGACGGTGGGAACGGCGAACGCGCCGTTATTAGCCACCGCCAGATCGATGACCGGCGCGCCGGTGACGGCGTGATGCCCATCGTAGAGCATGTCGAGATAATAAGCGCCGACCTGCCATTTTAGACCGGGCATATCGCCGGCGAGCCGCAGTTCCTGCGACAATTGATGGAAGCGGATGCCGGTATCGACATTGACGGTCAGGAGGGGCGTCGCATCCCCGTCCTCCGCATAGACCTTGTTCAGTTTTAGGTAGTTGGTGATCGACGTCAGCGTCACGCCGCCGCCAAGATTCCAGTCGAGCTTGCCCTGATAGCTATTCATGACGCGGTCGAGAAAGCCTTTGCGCTCCCCGAAATGCTCCCAAGGGGAAGCTGGCTGTCCGGTCAGGCCGTTGACCACGCCGCCAGTCCCGTCGCTAAGGCCCGCTGCGTTGGTGTGGCAATAGCCATTGGCCTCGAAATCGCAATTCTCAAAGACATAGCCGCCCGTCGCGACGTGATTGTCCTCGGAATGCTTGTACCAGAGGCTGATCGTAGCGTTGGACGAGACGTCGTATTGCAGATTGACGCGTGCAGCCCAACCATTGCGGCCGCCGAGATCCTGACCGCTGCCCTTGAGCACGGTTCCGTCGGCAAGGTTGGTGTCGCGCGACTTTATATAGCCATCGGCTTTCTCGATGCGGCCGGCCGCGCGGATACGCAGCCCCGGCGCGATACCGCCGCCGATCGCGCCCTCGAGCGAGCGTGAATTGAAGCGGCCATAATCGCCCTGGACATATCCGTTGAGCTTGTCGTCGCTCGCATCGTTGCTGAAATAATGGATGAGCCCGCCGGTGGCGTTGCGGCCGAACAGGGTCCCTTGCGGGCCGCGGAGCACCTCGACGCGCTTCATATCGAAGAGCTGCCCGGACAGCGCGTTCATTGACGCGATGTAGGCGTCGTCCTGATAGACCGCGACCGGCGCCTCGAGATTGTCGGTAAAGTTGTTCTGGGAAATGCCGCGCAGGCTGAAGATGGTGAGGTTTGGTGACCAGGCGTTGAAGTGAAGCGCCGGAATCTGCTGGGTGATCTGGGTGGTTTCGCGGATGCCCAGACGCTGGATTTGCTCACCCGAAAAAGCGCTGACCGAGATCGGTACTTTCTGAAGACTCTCGCCGCGCTTGTTGGCGGTCACGATGATATCGCCGAGCGCGCCCTGCGCAGGTGCCGGGGGCCCTTGCGACGAATCGGCGGCGGCCTGTGGTTGGGCGACGGCGCCCGCGCTTTGTGCTGCAGCCGGGCTCGCGCCGGCCAGAACGGTGCCGGCAAGCAAGCAGGCCAGAAAGCTGGTCCCAGAACGGCTGACGCGCTCCATGTCGATTTCTCCCCTTAATGTGCGGACGAAAGTCGGGGGGGTGGCCCCGCTCCGTTCCTGCCTGCGCCGCCCGAGACCGCCCCGATTTCCAAGGGTCTAGTATTTCAAACGATGGAACCATTTATACGTCGATTGTTTCTAATTGGCAACTCCATATTGCGCCCAGGATTGCGATTCAAAGAGACCCGAATCCGGCAGCGGTTGCTAGCCAATGAATTGGCATAAAAGACTGGTATGGCTGGCTATTATTTGGCATATCAGCTTGGAATTTTATGTTTCAAATATGCAACAATGTCGTCGTATTGCGCGTATTGTCACGACAGTGATGATGTTATAGTCTTGTTTGATAGACCTTAGTGCAAGGACGATTCGATGCTTGGAGAGGCCCTGGTCGCGGTGACCCAGTTGATCATACCGACAGAGGCGGAGTTGCTTGACCGGGCGCGTTCGCTCGTACCGGTCCTGCAGGCGCGCGAAGCGGCGGCAGCAGAGGCCCGCCAGGTGTCCGCCGAGACGATCCAGGATTTCACCGACGCCGGCTTCTTTCGTGTCCTTCAGCCCCAGCGATTCGGGGGCTATGAATTATCGCCCGACGTCTACTGCCGGATCGCGCGCACGTTGGCGGAGGGCTGTATGAGCAGCGCCTGGGTTTATGGCGTCATCGCCGTCCACAACTGGCAGCTTGCCTTGTTCGATCCGCGTGCGTCCGACGATGTCTGGGGCGAGAATAACGATGTTCGCATTAGCTCGTCCTATATGCCGTGCGGCAAGGTCGTACGCGTCGAGGGTGGCTATCGGTTGAGCGGACGATGGGCGTTTTCGAGCGGGTCGGCGCATTGCGACTGGGTCATCCTCGGCGTCCATGTTCCGCATCCCGAGGGCAATAGAGTGCCCGATCCCTGCAACTTCCTCGTCCCGCGCGGCGATTATGCGATTATCGACACCTGGGACGTTATGGGGCTGTGCGCCACAGGGAGCAACGACATCCTCGTCGACGATGTCTTCGTGCCGGACTATCGGGTCATTCGCGAGATGGATATGTTCGATCTGCGCTGCCCGGGGCACGAGGCGCATGACGCGAGTCTCTATCGCATTCCGTTCGCCCAATTGTTCAATCGGACGGTTGCGACGACGTCGCTCGGCAGCCTGCAGCGCGCGCTCGACGTCTTTCGTGCCGGCATGCGCGACAAGCGTGCTACCTATACCGGTCAGAAGCTCGCCAATGACGTCGCGATCCAGGAAGCGGTTGCCTCCGTCGCCTTGACGCTCGATGATCTCGACCTGCGGCTTGCCCGCGATCTCGCGGAGCTCTCGGCGCGTGCGGAGCGGCAGGACTGGCCGGTCGAGCGTCGGGCTGAGTTGGGCCTGTCGACAACGTCGATGGTCAGTCGCTGCGTTGCCGCCATTGATCAGCTCATGCAGTTCAGTGGCGGCAAGGCCATCTATCGAGGCAATGTCATCCAGCGCGCCTTCCTGGATATCCATTGCGCGCGCGCCCATGTCGCGAACAATCCCTATCCCTATGCGCGCAACTTCGGCGCGATGGCCTTTGGCGCGCCAAACGACTGCTACGATATCTGAGGGCGATGGGGAGGGGTGAGCTCGCTGTCCTTCACGTGACGGCCGCCAGGCCGATTCCCCTCTGCACCGGGGTCTCGCTATCGTCGCCAATCTCCTTGACCAGGAAATCGACGAAGGCGCGCACCTTGGCGAGCGAGTAATTTCCCTTTGGAAACATGAGGTAAAGTGGGATCTGTTCGGTCACCAGGTCGGGCAGGACGACTTCGAGACGTCCTGACGTGATATCCTCTTCGACGAGGAACGAGGGAAGATAGCTGATCCCAAGCCCTTCGAGCGTGACTTCGCGCGCCATGCGCACCGAGTTGGAGGTGAGCGGACCGCGATTGACCGCGACAGTGGTATCGCCTGAAAGCTTCCATTCGCCCACTCGCGATAAATGCGTCTCGAGGATGCAGATATGGTCCTTGAGGTCGCTGGCGACCGAAGGATAGCCATGGGTCGAGAGATAGGTTTTTGCGGCGACCAGGACCATCGGATATTTGCGGAGGCGGACCGCATCGAGATCACTGTCATAGGGTTCGCCCATCCAGAAGGCGACATCGAAGCGCCCCTTGAGAAGGTCGGCCCGGCTGTCCGACAGATTCACGAAGAGGCGCACATTGGGATAAGCCCGCAGGAATTGGGGGATGAGCTTTGTAAGGTCAAACAGCGACGAGACCACCGGGGCGTTGACCTTGAGTTCGCCACGTGGTCGCGACGTCATGCCGGTCACGATCGTATTGGCCTCGTTCACCTCGTCGACGATGCGAGCGCAGCGCACATACATTTCCCGGCCGGCCGAGGTCAGCGTCACGGCTCGCGTGTTGCGGTCGAGCAGCTTGACGCCGAGGCTCGCCTCCCAACGCGCGATCTGCCGGCTCACCGCCGCCTTCGAATAGCCCAATGCATTGGCCGCCGCCGAAAATCCGCCCGTGCTCACCACCGCAGCGAACGAGATCATTGCGATGACATTGTTGATTTCTGATTTGTCTTCCACGCTTTTCCATCTCCATTGTTTCCTATTTTGTCAATCGAAACGCGCCCGCCGCCGTCGGTGCGGCGCCACGCGACATTGTTTACTATTGACAACCATACTCCATAAAATAAGGTAACTGTTGTCACGATGAAGCCAATCCGGTTCGGTGAGGCGATCGATCTTGCGCGACGGCATCGTGCTGCCGCCGCGCGTTTTCATGAGCAGGAGAGCCAGATGACCCGCAGCGCGGCCGAGATCGCCCGGAAGGACCAGCAATCCGTCTTCCATCCCTTCACCGCCATTACCGACCTCATGGCGGAGGGGCCGACCGTGATGACCGGCGGACAGGGCATCCGCGTAACCGATGCCGAAGGCCGCGAATATCTCGATGGCATGGCCGGTTTGTGGTGCGTGAATTTGGGTTATGGCCGCCGCGAGATCACGCAAGCGATCGCCCAGCAGAGCGAGCGCCTGTCTTTTTTCCACAGCTTCAACGGAATGACGAGCGACGTCGTCGCGGAATGCGCCGATCTCCTGCTGCAAAAGGCGCCGGTTCCGATGGCACGGGTCTTCTTCGGAGCCTCGGGCAGCGACGCCAATGAAACCCAGATCAAGCTGATCTGGTATTATAACAATCTGCGAGGCCTGCCGCAGAAGAAGAAGATCATCGCGCGCTGGAACGGCTATCATGGTTCCGGCGTGGCAACGGCCAGCTTGACCGGACTGCCGAGCATGCATGCGCTGTTCGATCTGCCCAAGGGGCCTATCCTCCATGTCAGCACCCCGCATCATTATCGCAAGGCGCCGGCCGGGATGAGCGAACGCGATTTCTCCCGCTCGCTCGCCGCTGAATTGGAGGAGTTGATCGCGCGGGAAGGCGCCGACACGATCGCGGCCTTCTTCGCCGAACCGGTCATGGGTGCCGGCGGCCTCATCGCGCCGCCGGAAGGCTATTTCGAAGAGATCGTACCGATCCTCAAGCGGCACGACATTCTTCTGGTGCTCGACGAGGTCGTTTCGGGCTTTGGGCGTCTCGGCACCTATTGGGGCGCGCAGACCTATGGCCTCGAACCCGATCTTCTCACCGCGGCCAAGGGGCTCACCAGCGGCTATTTCCCGATGTCAGCCTGCTTCATCTCGCCCAAGATCTGGAGCGTGATTGAGGGTGAGGCGCAAAAGGCCGGTCTGTTCGGACATGGCTACACCTATTCGGCGCATCCGGTCGGTGCCGCCGCCGCGCTCGCGACGCTCAAGCTGATCGACGATCTCGCCGTCGTCGACAATGTCGCGCGGGTCGGCCCCTATCTCCATGAAGCGATGCATGAACGGCTCGGCCAGCATCATGCCGTCGGGGAAATCCGCGGCCGCGGGCTCATGATCGGGATCGAATTGGTCAAGGACCGCGCTACCAAGGAAGCGTTTCCCATGCAGGACCGCACGGGTCGCAAGGTCCTCAAGGCGGCGGCCCAGCGTGGGCTGATCACCCGCGCCCTGGGCGATACGCTGGTTTTTGCGCCGCCGCTGGTCATCAACGAGGCCGAGATCGACGAACTCGTCGACAAGTTCGCGGCGGCCGTCGGCGACGTAGTGGATTGACACCCGGCGAGCCATAGACCGGGGAGGATACGAGGGAGCGGAATCAATGGAAACGTCATCGCCGGTCGAAGGCCTGGCGCATTTCGCGACGCATGCGCCGCGTCTTTCGAAAGGCGGTATCGTCAGCGCGATCGTCATCGGGATCATTGGTGCGCTGGTCATCTTCATCACGCCCGGCTTTCTGGCGGTGATGGCGACGCACTCGGGCCTCGATGACGCCCATCTGGGCTATATTGCGGCCTGGGACATCAACGCGATGGCGGTTGCGATCGGCGGCAGCGCCTTTCTGCTCACCCGCTGCAATTGGCGGCTCGCGGTTGGCCTCGGTCTCGGCCTGATCGCGCTCGGCAATATCGGGACGGCTTTTGCATCCGGTTATGCCGGCATCGCGGTCGCGCGGATTGTGGCGGGAGCCGGCGAGGGCATCGCGGTGGGATTTGCCTTTGCAGCGCTCGGCCGGGCGCGCAACCCCGACCGGGCCTTCGCGATCTATCTCGTCGCAGGCGCACTTGTGAGTTCGCTCCTGCTTCTGCTTATCCCCACACTGCTGGCGCAGTTGGGAGCCCGCACCCTGTTCCTCTCAAACGCGCTGCTCACGATCGCAGCGCTCGCGAGCCTCTTATGGTTTCCGGACGGACGCGCCTCCGAGGACGACATATTCGCCGGCGGCGGGCGGATCGACTGGTCGCTGGCGGCTTATGCGCTGGTCGGGGTATTCCTCTATTTCTTCGCGACCGGCGCGATGTGGAGCTATGTCGAGCGGATCGGGCTAGGCAGCGGTCTTAGCCCTGCCGTCATAGCGCGCGGTTTGTCGCTCGGCACGCTCGCCGGCGTGGTCGGGGCGGGGCTTGCCGGCCTGGCGCCGGTTCGCTGGGGGCGCGGCCTGCCACTCCTCGCCAGCGGGGCGATCTCGATTGCGAGTTTCCAGCTGTTGCTGGGCGTCGTTCCCGCCCCCGCATTCATTGCAGCCTCGGTGATGCTGCTCCTGGGCTGGAATTTTGCGCAGCCCCTCTTGTCGGGTATCTGCGCGGAAGCCGACCAATGCGGCCGGGTCGTATGTGCGATGGGCGCGATCCAGACATTCGGTACGGGGCTCGGCCCCGCCGCCGCCGGCGCAACGCTCCGTGGCGGCGACTTCAGCATCGCCATCTGGTCGAGCTGCGCGATACTCGTCGTCAGCCTCGTGATTGTCGTGCTCGCCATTCGTCGCAGAGCGTCTCGCTGAGCGCTGCGTGCCACCGGGCGGTGCGGTGGCGGCAGGCGGATAACGGGCGCGCGGACCATTCGCGCGCGCCAATCTTCCGCGGGCTCGCCGCCAGCGGGGGCGGCGAGCGAAATTGCTAGAGGAAGACCGCGCGGGAGAGCCCGCCGTCGACGGCGATCGATTCGCCGGTGATGCCGCTTCCGGCAGCGGATGCCAGCAGGACGATGGGATCGGCCACCTCGCTGGCTTCGAGCATGCGCTTGAGCGCTGCCGGACCCGCGGCCTCGCGCTCGATGATCGCTTCGACGCTGACGCCCTCGTCGGCTGCCATTTGCGCGAACCATTCTTCGATATGCTCGGTGCGTGTCACGCCGGGATGGATGATGTTGACCGTGATCCCATCCCGCCCGACTTCGTCCGACAGCGTCTTAGTGAAATGGACGAGGGCTGTGTTGCGCATGCCGCTCAAGGCCTCGGTGCAGCGTGCAGTGAGGCCGCCCACATTGACGATCCGTCCCCAGCCGGCCCGGCGCATATGAGGAACGCAAGCCTTGCTCGTGCGGAAATAGCCCAGCAGCTTGGTATTGAGATCGAGCAGCAGCGCATCCTCATCCGCCTCCTCGATCGCATTGCGCACCAGGCCGCCGGGTGCCGCCGCGCAGTTGACGAGGATATGGACCGCGCCGAAAAGATCGGCGGTGCGATCGACCAGCGCCTGGACGGACGCCATGCTCGTCGTATCGACCCGTATCGGCACGACGGTCCCGCCGGTCGAGGCGGTGATCTCGGCCGCAGCTTCATCGAGCTTCGACTGCGTGCGGGCGGCGATCACCACCTTGGCCCCGGCCAGTGCCAGCTTGCGTGCCGTCTCCCTGCCGATGCCGACGCCGCCGCCCGTCACGATCGCGACCTTGTCTTTCAGTCCAAGTTCGATGCTCATCCCTATTCTCCGTCCGTCTTCAGGAAAACTCGATCGTCGCGCCCGCGACGCCCGCCAGATCGGCGGTGACGCGATCCCCGGGTCTGACCAGCGTCGCGCCCGTACAGGTCCCGCTGCTGACGAGCTGGCCCCGGCGCAAGCCCGTCCCGCGCCGGGCCAGATGGTTCGCGAGCCAGGTCACCGCGTCGATCGGATTGCCCATCACCGCGGCCGTCGAACCATGCACGATGTCCCCACCCGGACCATGCAGCGTCATCCCCAGATCGGCGAAGCGTTCGTCCCATTGCTCGGCCACCTTGTCGCCCACCAGCAGCCGGTCGGCCATGCAATTGTCCGCAATCAGGAGATCAAGCGGGAGATCGCTGGAGGAGAAGCGTGACTGAACCAGTTCGATACCGACATGGACGGCGCCGATAACTGAGGCAACGTCGCCGTGGCCGAACGGCGCCGATGACGCCGGGAGATCGGCGGCGATCTCGAGGACCAACTCGGCTTCGACATAATGCTCGCCGCCGTCGATCGCGGCCGAAACCGGTCCCCGCAAAATGTCGGCGGGCGCTAGCATGCCGGCGACCGGTTCGATCGCCCCCATCGCATCGCGAATCGCTTGTCCGGTCAGGCCGATCTTCCATCCTGCAAGGTCGACGCCCCTGGCGGCAAAGAGCGCGGCTTGGACCGCATAGGCCTGCGCCAGCGAGAGGCGCTCGTCGGGCACGGCTGCCTTGCGACCGGTCCGGCGCGCCTCGCCAAGGCTCGTCAAAACCGGATCGCTCACGGGCACGTGTTCCTTTCGCGCGGTTGATATTCCTTGTGCTCAAGCCTTGATCTTATTGTCTCGTTTACGCAACAGAGAATCACAAAAAGTTTCTATTGTTCGAAATTTGATGATCGGTTAAGAGTGAGTCCATGAAGCCGCGTCCTGGTCTCGTGTCGCAGCAAGGGAGATGTTGAACGATGCCGAGAGATGCCTTTGCCATCGCCGAACGGCTTTCCTCCGACCTCGCGGCGCGCCCGCAGCTGCTCCTGATCGATGGCCAGGCGGTGCCGGCTCGATCGGGCGAGACTTTCGCGACGATCAATCCCGCAACAGGAGAAGAGATCGCGCAGGTGGCGCGCGGTGGCGTGGAAGACGTCGCCCACGCGGTTGCCGCCGCACGGCGCGCGTTCGACAACCCTTCCTGGCGGCGCATGAGTGCAGTCGAACGCTCCAATTTGCTGCTGAAGCTCGCCGATCTCATTGAACGTGATGCTGAGGAACTCGCCGTCCTCGAATGCCTGGACAATGGCAAGCCGGCCAGCCTGACGCGCTGGGTCGAGGTGGAAGGAGCGATCCGTACCTTCCGTTATTTTGCCGGCTGGCCGACCAAATTCGGCGGCGAAACCCTTCCGGTGTCACCGCGTAGTGGCGCGCACATCCTCAATTATACGACCCGCGAACCGGTAGGGGTCGCGGCACTGATCGTTCCGTGGAACTATCCGCTCTCTATGGCGGCGTGGAAAGTGGCGCCGGCGTTGGCGGCGGGCTGCACGGTCATCCTCAAGCCGGCCGAGCAGACGCCGCTCACCGCCTTGCGCCTCGGTGAGCTGGCGCTCGAGGCCGGAATCCCGGCCGGCGTCTTGAATGTGGTGACGGGATTCGGTGATGCCGGCGCCGCGCTCGTCGATCATCCGGATGTCGACAAGGTCGCGTTTACTGGTTCGACCGAGGTCGGCAAGCTGATCGCGCGCGCCTCGACCGTCAATCTCAAGAAGGTGACGCTGGAGCTTGGCGGAAAATCGCCGCAGATCGTGCTGCCCGACGCCGATCTCGAGGCGGCAGCGGTGTCGATCGCGAGCGGGATATTCTTCAATCAGGGGCAGACCTGCACCGCGGGTTCGCGCCTTTACGCCCACGCGTCGATCCATGATCGTTTGCTGCAGCTGGTCGCCGATGAGGCGGCCAAGCTCAGGATCGGCAACGGCCTTGATCCCCAGACGACGTTCGGCCCGCTGGTGTCCGACGAGCAATGGGAAAGGGTCAACGGCTATGTCGAGATCGGCCGTGCCGAAGGCGCCGAGCTGGTGATCGGCGGCAAGCGCCCCGAAGGGCAAGAGAGGGGTTTTTTCTTCGAGCCGACCATTCTCGCCGGCGCCACCGGTTCGATGCGGGTCGTGCGCGAGGAAATTTTCGGGCCGGTGTTGAGCTCCTTGTCGTGGACGGACCCCGACGACCTCGTGCGTCAGGCCAATGACAGCGATTTCGGCCTTTCGGCCGGCATCTGGACCAATGACGTCAAGAGCGCCCATCGCCTCGCCGGCGCGGTCAGGGCAGGGACGGTTTGGGTGAACTGCTTCAACATGGTCGACAATGCGACGCCGTTTGGCGGTTTCAAGCAGTCGGGTTGGGGACGCGAGCACAGCCGCAGCGCGATGGAAAACTACAGCGAAATCAAAAGCGTGTGGATCAATCTCAGCTGATCTTCGGATCGGCGCGCGAAATGAAGGATGAGATGCAATGGATAACGAACGCACGCTGATCGTCGCAACGGACGGGCAGGCGATCATGCGCAGCCATGACGATGGCAAGCATTGGTACCGCATCAATGTCGGGCAAGATCTCGAATATGATGACAGGGTGCGCTGCCTTCTGGTCGATCCGGCCAATCCACGCGCGATCTTCGCCGGCGCCGAGCATGGTCTGTTCCGCAGTGAAGACTGCGGATCGCGCTGGGACCGGGTCGATTGCGCGCTCAACGGCTATGCCGTCTGGAAGCTCGCCGCCAGCCCGAGCGACCCGACGGTCCTTTATGCCGGCACAGGAGCGCCAAGCCGGTCGCTGCTGTTCCGCTCGCGCGATGGGGGGCGCAGCTGGGAACCGACCCCGCTCGAGATGCCCGAGCGCTGCGCCGGCGTCAGCCGGCCGCGGATGCTGGCGATCGCGGTCGATCCATACGATCCAATGGATGTCATGGCGGGCGTCGAGGAAGGGGGCTGTTTCCGCTCGCGCGACGGCGGCGACCATTGGGAGCGGATCGACACGACATGGGAAGAGCAACCAGGCAATTCGGATATCCATGATATCGTGATCCTGCCGGGGACGCCCAAGGTCATTCTCGTGCTGACGGTCATCTCGCTTTATCGCTCGACCGACGATGGCAAGAGCTGGACGCGCACCGGCGCGCGCGAGGCCTGGGGTCTGCGCTATTCCCGCTGCCTCCAGCGCAAGCCCGGCAGCGCCACCGACCTCGCGCTCGGCATCGGCGACGGGACGCCCGGAACGACCGCGGCCGTTCTGCTCTCGTCGGATGCCGGCGAGACCTGGGTCCGTTCGGAATTGTCCGAGCCGGGGAACAGTTGCATCTGGGCATTCGGTTCGAACGAGGCCGATCCGGATTTCATGCTGACCGCCACCAAGTTCGGCGATCTTTATCGAAGCCAGGACGGCGGGCGTCACTGGCAGAAGGAATGGCGCGAGTTCAATGAGATCACCGATCTCACCTGGGTCGACGCGGTTCCTCAGCACATGGAGCTGCCGCATGTCACAGGCTGATATCTCTCCCGTCAAGGTCGCCGCGATCGCCCATATCGTGCTGTTCGTGCGCGATCCGGAAGCATCTGCGCGCTGGTATTGCGACATTCTCAACATGTCGATCAGCGCAAGGGCCGGCGATGGACCCTATAAGGGCGGACTGTTCCTCACCTTTGGCGAGCACGATCACGATATCGCACTGTTCAAGTCAGACGATGGCACCGCGAAAGGGCGCGAGTTCGAGCATATCGGCCTCCGCCTAAAGGCGAACAGCGAAGAAGATTTGCGCCGCATCTACGCTTTCTTCCTCGATCGTGGTGTCAGGGTTCAGGAAGTGCTCGACCACGGCGTGTCCACCGGCATCTACTTCCTCGATCCCGATGGGCATATGCTCGAGGTCTTGCACCAGCATGTCGCGCCCGACGATGGCGCCGCGATTGCCGCACTACGTGCAAACGAGGGCCAGGCCGAGCCGGTATCGCTCGATCCGCTGCGCGGCTGAATCCGGCCGGAGCCCGAGCACCAATTCAGCGCCTCGCCGATCGCGGCGAGGGGCGCTTGCCTAAACAGGAAAGGGATTTCGATGAGCGACAATGATGGTCTTGGCGCATTCAAGATTCGCAAATGGTTCACTCAGATCGAGGAAATACGCGCGGGCGAAACCGGTGCTCCCGCCGATGGCGCACCGGTTTTCAAATATCTGATCGCGGCGTGCCTGCAGAACCCTTATGCGGGCGAATATGTCGAGGATCTCGGGCGCTGGATCGAGGCTTCCCCGGCGCTCGGCGTGGAGATCGGCCGCCGCCTCCAGCACGTCACCGACGGTGCGGCGATCGAGAGCTATGGCAAGGCGGTCCTGGTAGGGCTCGACGGTGAATATGAGCATGGCAATGCGCTGCTCACCAATCCCGCCGCCAATCCGGTGCGCGACGCTGTGGGCGGCGGCAAATCCTGGGTCCCCTCGACGGGCAAGCGCGGCGTTCCGGGCACGATCCTCGACGTTCCGCTGGCGCACAAGGACGCGCTCTACGTTCGCTCGCACTATGACACGATGAGCGTGTCGTTCGACGATGCGCCCAATCGCGACGAGGTTATCGTGTGCTGGGCGTTCGCCACACGCGGGCGGTTGCACGCGCGCCTGGGCGGCCTCAAGGCCTCCGAGATCCGCGGCGAAAACGGGTTGGTCTGAGCCGATGGTCTTGTTGGCAGGTCCGGTTGACGCCAATCCGCCCAAGGCCGCGCCAAGGCCGGCCGGCGAACGGGACGGGTTCTTTCAGACACGCGACGGGCTGTCGCTGCGCGTCCGGGAATGGGGTGAGCCGGATGGCGATCCGATGGTATTGCTGCATGGCCTGCGCGGCTATTCCGGCACGTGGCGGGGCCTGGCGGCGGCACTCGGGCACGGGCGACGGCTGATCGCCATCGATCAGCGCGGGCGGGGCGACAGCGATTGGGACCCCGACTGCAATTATTACACCGACGCCTATCTGGCGGATCTCGAACAGCTGGTCGATCACCTCCGGCTCGATCGGTTCACGCTGCTCGGTCATTCCATGGGCGGTACGACCGCTTACGTTTATGCCGCGCGCCACGCGGATCGTCTCGACGCACTGATCATCGAGGATATTGCGCCGGGTTCATCGGCGAGCGGCGCGGGTGCCGAGCGGATCAGGGCCGAGATGGCGGCGTTGCCGTTCGATTTCGCCGATTGGGCGGCGGCGCGCAGCTATTGGCGAGCGGCGCGGCCGAGTGTCGGGGACGAGGCGCTCGAGCAGCGTCTGGCGGAGAGTCTGCGCGAGCAGGCCGACGGCCGGATCGGATGGCGCTATGACGCGCGGGGGATCAGCCGCACGAGGCTGGAGCCCGATCCGGCCCGCGTCGTCGACCTGTGGCCCATCGTCGAGGCGATCCGGACGCCGGCCTTTGTGATCCGTGGCGGGCGTTCGGACTTCTGTCGGCTTGAAACCGTACGCGAGATGGAACGCCGCAATCCATGCTTCACGCATGCGACCGTCGAATCGGCCAGTCATTATGTCCATGACGATGCGCCGGATCTGTTTTGGGGACTGATCGAAGGCTGGCAGGCGGGCGTGCGATCATCGGCCGTGGCCCGTCATGTCGGAGAGGGACGATCTTGAGCAATATCAAGGGAAATGGCGCGGTTGCCTTGCTGAAGGCCTTGCATGCGGGTGGCGCACAGATCTGCTTCGCCAATCCCGGGACGACCGAATTGACCCTGGTTGACGCGCTTGCGGCCGTGCCCGGGATCCGGCCCGTCCTGTGCCTTTTCGAGGGCGTGTGCACCGGCGCGGCCGATGGCTATGTCCGCGTGTCCGGCGCGGCGCCGCTGACGCTCCTCCATCTCGGCCCGGGCTTCGCAAATGGCATCGCCAATCTCCACAACGCGCGCCGCGCAGGGTCGGGGATCATCAACCTGATCGGCGATCATGCGCGCTGGCATTTGCCGTATGATGCACCGTTGACCTCTGACATAGAATCGCTCGCTGCGCCGGTATCCGTAGAGGTCATTCGCCTTCACGATGCCGACGCGATCGCGCCGGAGGCGACGCGCGCGCTCGCCGCCGCCGCCGCGCCGGCTGCCGGGCCAGTGACGATGATCCTGCCGGCCGACATCATGGACGCGGAGGTCGCAGCCGGGCCGGACCCGGTCACGGCTCCGCCGAGCCGGCGCGCGGTCGATGCGGCGCGGATCGTCGTCGCAGCGACGGTAACGGAGCGGGGAACCGGCACCATTTTGTTATTGGGCGGGGATGCGCTTGCCGAACGCGGCCAACGCGCGGCCGCGGCCATCGCCTTGAAGATCGGCGGCCGCGTGCTGATGGAGCCATATCCTGCGATCGTCCCGCTTGGCGGCGACCTGCCGCCGATCGAGCGGCAGGCCTATTTTCCCGATGACGTCATGCAGCAGATGGGCAGTGCCGATGTCCTTCTGGTCGGCGCGCGGCCACCGATCAGTTATTTTGGCTATGCTGGCTATCCCAGCCAGCTGGTCCCAGACGACCGGCTGTTCTGCCTCACCACGCCCGAAGAGGATGGCGTGGCCGCCCTTGAAAGTTTGGCCGTGCGCCTTGGCGCCGCTGGCCATGCCGCGAGTGCGAACCCGTCCAAGCCCGAGAAGCCGGCGCCCGCCGCCCTCTTGTCTCCGGACGGTATTGTCTCCTGTTTGATCGAGCGCCTGCCTGAAGAGGCGATCATTTCGCTAGAAGGTTCGACGCTCGGCGGGCCATGGCTGCGCAACGCCCGTCACGCGCGGCGTCATCGCGTCATGACCAACACCGGCGGCGCGATCGGCCAGGGCCTTCCTTGCGCCCTCGGGGCCGCGCTCGCCGCACCGGGCGCGCGCGTCATTGCCCTCCAATCGGATGGCAGCGGACATTATACGCCCCAGGCGCTGTGGACGATGGCGCGCGAGAAGCTGCCGGTGACAATCATCCTGGCGGCCAATCATCGCTACGGCATCCTCCAGACCGAACTCGACCGCGCCGCGGCGCCGCTCGAAGACCCCGTCATCGCCTCGCTGACGCGGCTCGACAATCCGCGCGCGGACTGGACGGCGCTGGCAGCGGGTTATGGCGTGCCGGCGGTGCGCGCCACGACCGTCGCGGAATTCGATGCCGCGTTGGAACGCGCTTTGGCTATGGATGAGCCATTCCTTATCCAGGCCGAGCTGCCATGAACGGGATTGGGGTTGCCCCGGTGGCCATCATCACGGGCGGCAGCGGGGGATTGGCGCCGGGCATCGCCCGCGTCCTTGGGCAGCATGGCTATGATCTCATCCTGGCAGCCCGGGATGTTGGGAAGCTGCGGGAGACCGCGGAGGCGCTCGGGCACCAGACCCAGGCGCATATCGAAATCGTCCCCTGCGATGTCACCAGGACCGCGTCCGTAGGGGCGATGGCCCTGACGGTGGTGGACCGGCTGGGACGTATCGATCTTCTCGTGAACGCCGCCGCCAGCAGCACGCCTATCGGAGGCCCGGTCGAGCGCCTGGATGTGGAGGCGCTGATTGCGGACTTCGACACCAAGGTCGGGGGGTATCTGCGCTGCATTCAGGCAGTTTCCCCGGTCATGAAGCGCCAGGGGCAGGGACGGATCGTCAATGTCGGCGGCCTCACCGGCCGCTCGAGCGACACGCTCAGCGGGTTGCGCAATGCCGCCATCTCGCACCTGACCAAAGTCATGGCAGACCAGCTCGGGCCGTATGGCATCACGGTGAATGCCGTGCATCCCGGGCTCACCCAGACGCCACACCTGGCCGAGCTCTTCGCCGAGATGGCAGATGCGCGCGGCGTAACGTCAGAGGCGGTCGAAGCCGAGTTCATCAGCCAGGTCCCGATCCGGCGTTTTTCCACGCCAGACGAGATCGGCGATACGATCGCCTTTCTTTCTGACCGCCGGGGGGCAGCCATCAACGGGGAATCGATCAGCATCGATGGCGGCTATTCCCGTGGCATCTATTTATAGGAGGAAAGAGCATGGGCGACTCCCCGGGCGTGGTGAACAGATATCCCCTCGCCCTGCGCCTTCTGCATTGGATCAGGGCGGCGCTCATCCTCGGCCTGCTGGGTTTGGGGCTCATCATGGTCTCGCTCCCCGACGCGGCGCCAGCCAAGTTCGCGACTCTTTATCCCCTTCACAAGGAGTTCGGCGTTCTCCTCTTCTGTGTCGCGGTCGCACAGATGCTGGTCCGCTCTCGTTCGGTTCTTCCAGGCTTACCCAAAGGGCTTTCCAGTTGGGAGGCGGTCCTCTCGAAAACGGTCCACCGTGCAATGATCGCGCTCATCGTGATCGTCCCGCTCATGGGCTATTCGATGTCGAGCAGCTTCACGCAAAGCGATGGAGTCCCTTTCTTCGGTGTGGAATTGCCTGAGCTTCTTCCCAAGAATGACGATGCCTTCGCTGTTTTCCAGGCTCTTCACAAATATCTTGCTTATACCCTGATCGTATTGATCGCGCTTCACGTGGCGGGTGCAGTCAAACATCGCCTGTTTGATAGGGGCGGTGACACGGATGTCCTGCAGCGCATGCTCTAGTATTTCGGAAAAAATCCCTCATGACGTCCTATATTCTCGCGCAGATCAGTAACAGCCTCCGCGAAAGCGGCGGCATCGCCGTTTGCGATCCCGCCAACGGCCGGCTTTTGGCCAACGTGCATAGCTATGACCGTGACGAGGTCTCCTCGATCATTGACCGCGCGGATGCTGCGCGACCGGTGTGGCAGAGGCTCACCGCGCAGGAGCGCGCCAACATCCTGCGGCGCTGGCATAATTTGATCCTGCGACATTTGGAGGATCTCGCCAATCTCATCACCTGGGAGAGCGGCAAGCCGCTGCGCGAAGCCAAGGGGGAAGTCGCCTACGGCGCCGCCTATGTCGAATGGTTCGCCGAAGAAGGCAAACGCGCTTATGGCGAAGTAATCCCGGGCTTTTCCGCGCGCAGCCGCATCCTCACCTTGCGGCAGGCGGTCGGCACCTGCGCCGCGATCACGCCGTGGAACTTTCCGCTCGCGATGATCACGCGCAAGGTCGCACCGGCCCTGGCCGCCGGGTGCGCGATCGTCCTGAAGCCGGCCGAAGCGACGCCGCTGACCGCTCTCGCACTGGAGAAGCTCGCGCATCTGGCGGGCGTTCCCACCAACCTGTTCCGGGTCGTTCCGACCGCGGATGCGGCCGGGATCGGCTCGCTCTTCTGCTCGCATCCTTTGGTCCGAAAACTCAGCTTCACGGGCTCCACGCGGGTCGGCAAGATCCTGATGGCGCAGGCTGCCCAGCAGGTCACGCGGCTCAGCCTCGAACTCGGCGGCAATGCGCCCTTCATCGTATTCGAGGACGCCGATCTCGATGCTGCCGTCGAAGGTGCGCTCCAGTCCAAATTCCGCAATGCCGGGCAGACCTGCGTCTGCACCAACCGGCTGCTGGTGCAGGACACCATCCACGATGCCTTTGTCGAGCGGTTGGTCGCACGCGTGAAGCAATTGCGCATGGGGGAGGGGATGAACCCGGAGGTCGATTTGGGTCCGCTGATCGATGGCCGCGAGGCCGAACGCGTGGCGATGCTTACACGGGAGGCCGTCTCCGGAGGGTGTGTGGTTCGCACGGGCGGCACGGGAGCGGAAGGAGCGTTCTACCCCGCGACCGTGCTGACCGGCGTCACTTCCGACATGCCCCTGGTGCGCGACGAGATCTTTGGTCCGGTGGCGCCGGTCATTGCCTTTTCCGATGAAACGGAGGCTGTCAAAATCGCCAATGACACCAGCTACGGTCTGGCCGCTTACCTTTACAGCCGCGATATCGGCCGGATCTGGCGCGTCCTGGAAGCGCTGGAATATGGCATGGTCGCGGTCAATGAAGGGATATTGTCGTCCGAAACCGCTCCTTTCGGCGGCGTGAAACAATCGGGCATGGGCCGGGAAGGCTCGGCCCATGGCCTGAATGAATATCTCGACATCAAATATGGTTTGTTGGGCGGTATCGCGGCCTGACCTGGTCCCCGCCGGCCGGACCTCGGCCGTGGTGACGGCCGGGCGGCGGATATGATAGTCATGCGTCATGCCTGGTCGTCGCCATTCCCGATCCGTTACGCGGCGCTTGTGCCCGCGCCTTTGGTGAGCGAACCGCTGGAACCGATCGCGGGGCTCGCCGAGGAAGGCGCACGGGTTCGCCATGCGCTCGTCTCGAAAAGGTCGGACACGCTGCTCCGCCTGTTCGATTTCCTACTCGATCGCTCGGTCGCGGGGCAACGTCCGAAAGAGCAGGAAATCGCGCAGGCGGTGTTCGGCGATGCGTCGGTCACGTCGGACGGCGCGACCGTTCGGGTCTGCGTCCATCGGCTGCGCCGAAAACTCGACGACTATTATGCCGATCGCCCGGGCCCACGGCTTGTGATCGCCCGTGGGGAATATCGACTGTCTTTGTCGTCCGATGCGCCGGCAGCAAAGAGCGGTGGACCGGCACCCGCCAAGCCCGCGTGGCGAAGCGGCCGCATCCGGGCGCGAATCGCGGCGGCAGCGGTCATTCTGGGCGCGCTCGTGTGCGCCGCCGTCGTCACGCGGCTCGGCTCCGCCTCCGCGCCGGCGCACGAGCCCATTGGGTTCCTATGGGCGCCGATCGGTGGCGCCGGGCGAAACGCGACCGTGGCGATCGGGGATTATTACCTGGTGACGGAGACGCGCACCGATGGCCAGCCCGAACGGTTGCTCCGCGACCTCTGGATCCGATCGCGAGAGGATTTCGACGTCTATCGGATGCGTCATCCGGAGACCACCGAACGGGCAGGTGAGCGCGATCTTCGTTATGTTTCGTCGAGCGCGGCGATCGCGTTGCGCGATGTGACGGTCGGCATGGCAGCGACGGAGCGGCAGGGCGCCGGCTGGCCCGGACTGGTCCTGGCCTCGGCGCTGACGACCGCCAATCTGAAGTCGGACGACATCGTCTATGTCGGCGCGTTCGAAGGGCTCAGTCCGCTCTTGCGCCATCCCCTGTTCCAGGCGTCGGGTTTCAAGATCGGGGCGAGCTATGACGAGTTGATCGACAAGGCGTCGGGTCAGCGGTTCGTGTCGGACGGCGCAATGCTGGCTGATGGCCGGATCGCGCGACGGGATTACGGCTATATCGCCAGCCTGCCCGGACCTTCGGGCAATCACATCCTGTTCGTGTCCGGAATGCGCGACCCGGCGGTGCTGCAGATGGCCGAACTGGTCCGGGATGTGGGGCGGTTGGCGGCCCTGCACAAGCGCCTCAACGGGCATGACCAGGCGTTCGAGGCGTTGTTCCGCGTCCGTACTCTGGGCAGCACCAATCTTGGAAGCCAATTGGTCATCGCGCGCGCGCTTGACGTGACGGGTATCTGGGACCGCGCCCAACCCAGTCAGCGCTTTCCCAACGAGATGTTGGAGGCCGACCCGCAATAGGCGCGTCGCGCGTTCCGAGCGTTCTTCCGCCGCGAGGGATGACGAACACTTGGACGAACTGCAAAACCAAAACAAATCCCGGATTGTCGCTGACCCGCGGAGCGATCGAATTTTGAGGTAGAGGGATGGACGCTGTTTCCAAGGGCCCCGATCTGCTGCAGGCTACCTTCGACGATGCGCTGATCCGGCGAGCACGTTGACGTGCTCCTCTTTTTCACCCGTCTGAGTGAGAGTCTTCCGGTCCTCCGGAGCCTTCGGCCGAGGAACCGGGACACGAAGCAGTGGCGCTACACGGAAGAGCAAAGTAAGCTTATGCCGGGTACCGCGGGCGAGAACTCGATATGTCATGAATTCCCGGCCGGCGGCGGCATGGCCCAAGTCGCCGGCGGGTCATTCCTGAGCGCCGGGTTCCACCTCGGCAAGCCATCTGTCCGCCTCTTCGTAAGTCCCGAATATCTCGCATTCATCGAAGTCTGCCAGTGTCCTGCGCACCTGCATCTGGATCAGCACACTGGGGATGATCATGGCGTTGCGCTGTATCTTGAAGTCACGACAGATGTCGACGAACCGCTTGGCAATTTCATTCACGTCCCGCGATTGCGGTTGCCAGTCGCGGCAATCATCCAGCAGCGTGAGGGGCCGCACGTCGGCACGCGCCGTTAGCAACGCTGCCCGAAACGCGTTCAATACATCATGCGCCACGTCTGCGCTCCAAAACCCGGTGTAGCGCATGTGGATCCGCCGTCTCACGCGATCGAAATCGTAGCGAAAGAAGGCAGCCAATGCTGCGACTTCGGGGTTCATTCACGGCCTCGCAGACTCGCAATGTTCATCATGATCGTCGCCTGCGCCATCGGGCATCGGGCATCGGCTAGAAGTCGCTCGGCCGCGCGACCGGCGCAAGCCTCCTGGCGTCTGTGGGCAGCAGAAAGCCTTGGGCGACTGCCTCCTTCTTCGCCGCATCGAACCGGCGGGCGTAGGCACGATAGGTGCCGTAGAGCCGGCGCAACCGGGCGCGGTCATACACCCACTTCGTGTCGTAGATCATGCCGCAACCGGTTTCCTGATCGGTCATATAAGCAGCGGCCGGAACGGCTATCCATGGCGGCCGGACGCCGCCCATCATATTGCCCGTCCTCGCATCCCGCGCCACGCCTTTGCCGCGCCGTGCGATCCGCGGCGCATGCGGCATCGGTTTGCCATCGCGGACCCAGCGATCCATCGCGTCGAGCAGCGCCGAGACCACCATTTCGGACGGCTCGTCATAGAGTGTCCGGCACCGCGGATCGTCCTGTTTGCCGATGTCCGACGGCAGTGTTTCGACTTCCTCCGTCCCGAGATCGGCCAGACGCAGATGGGGCATGCCGGTGACCTCGTAATAACGCAGCCGCGGCGTATCGCTGTCCGCCGGCAACGCGATACCCTCGATCGCATCATGCATCGCTTCCGATTCGCTATAGACGGTGACAAACGGGGCGTCTGCCGGCATTCCGCGCGGCACACGAATGGCATCGCCGCCGACCTCGCCGAACGACATTTTGCCGGTCATATAGGCATCGATCAGCGGCCGACCATCGGGCATGCGCCATTGCTGGTGTCGTCCCTGGTCGAGATAATCCATCCAAACCTGCGCGGTGACTGCCCAACTGTTCACATAGACCCGCTCGACCTTGAGCCCCGCCAGCGGCCCGTCTTCCCGGTTCGATTTCAACAATAATGCGAGTTGGGCGCCGATGCCCTGTGATTGCGGGACAAAGGGATCGGCATGACCACCGCGCTGGAATCGCGTCGGATCATAATAGCTGCCAAGTGGCGCATAGCGCGCATAGTCGAAACGGCGCATGAAATCGAAATTGAGGTTGGCGGGTTCCGGATCGGGCTGCCACTCGGGATCGGTGCGGGTCTTGGGATCGTTTGCCGGCTTGTTGATCGACAGCGTGTAGCCGACGAACGCATAGCCCCGGCGCAGCAGGTAGTCGCGGGTCAGGATCCAACCCGCCCCCCGCTCGCCGATCCAGCTGAACGGTTCGATCACGACGGTTCCGTTGAATCTCGCCGGATCCTTCGGACGGCGGACCAGGATGCGTGTGATATAGGGCAGGGAGAATAAAACCTTACCCTCCGCCGTAATGGCCGGCGCGATGCCCGAGAGATAATATTCCTCCTCGACATAACCGGCGCGGGCGAGATCGGCATATTCCGTTCCCGGATTGTCGGCGCGGCGTGCCGAGGAAAGGGGAAGCTGACTGCTCGGCGGCACAGGTGTCGCGACGGGCATTGCCGGCACTTCAGCGTAGAGCGGTATCGGCGAGGCGGCGAGGAACAGCGCCGCGATCACGCAGGTGACAACGGCGCGAATGCCGCCGGCCGGGCGGGCGAGATCGGTCATCGTCCTAATGTGCCTTGGCTGCGGGCTTGGCGGGTACCGGCGCATCTTCCAATTGCATATCGAGGCTGCCGTCGGCGCCGACGCTCGCGTGCTGATTGTCGCAGACATATTCACCGATCTTGTACGAAGCCGGCTCACGCTTGTAAGAAAAGGTGAAGCGATAGGGTCGGGTCAGGAATTTCGGATCCTCGATCGTAAAATCATCGACAAGAATATCATTATTTTTCAGGTAGATGTGCTCGGTGATCTGCATGTCATCAGAGTGCGGAATATCCTCATAAAGGACATCTTCCCGAATTCCCCGTGTGGTGACCGCGAGCGTGTCACCGCTCCATTTCGCGACCGAGCGACCGAAATAGCCCGGATCGACATCACCGCGCGGCGGCATCGCCTCGCCCAGGTAGATGCGGCGGATCTGTGACATGAATTCGGCGAGCACGGTGATCTGGCGGACGTCCGGATCCTGGAGGATCTGCAGCGCGTAGTGCGCGCCCATGATGCCGGGCATTCCCTCCGGCTTGCACATCGAACTGGGCGTCGGCAGCGGCTTGCCGGCAGCATCGGCATCCTCGCGCTTCTTCCGAAAGGCCCGCCACTCGGTTAGATAGGGTTCACGCAGCGGCGGCTCGACGAGCGCCAGTTCGGGCGGATCGGGCTGATTGGAAAATGTATCCGCATAGGGCGGATAGCGGTTCCATATCCCGCTGATGTTCGGCGTGTCGGCCAGCACCGGCACCGACCATGCGCTGAAGGCGAGCAGAAGGGCGTAACGCCACCAGGAGTGGTTCATTGATCTCGTTCCCACGGAAAAAGACGCCAGGGCGTGCTGCGGTTCATCGGCGCAAGGTCGCGGTGAAGCCGATCGTGCGCGGGCGCAGTGTGCCTGCGCGATACCAGACCGAGTCGAGCGAATCGTGATAGAGGCTCAGCACCGGATGACTGTTCGTTACATTGTTGACGAACAGACTGAGATCGAGCTGGTCGAATCGGACGCCGGCGCGAAGATCGAGTTGCGACCAGGCGGGCGGGCGCGGCAGGTTGGGGTCGACCAGCGGCGAGGCCAGATCGAGCGGCTTGTCGTTATGGCTGCTGTAGGAGAAATCGGCACGGCCATATAGCTCGGCGCTGTCCAGCTTGCGGGCATATTCGCCGTTGATCTGGACCGACCAGGGCGCGCCGCTCAACGGCTCGCCCGCGCGGCGGATGGTCGTGCCGTCCGGGCCCGGGACATTCGAGGTATACCGGGCGTTCGTATAGGACACCGATGCACCGAGCGTCAGGCCCCGGGCTGGACGCAGGCCGAGCGCGACATCGAACCCATCGATCTTGGCATTGCCGAGATTCAGTGTGGTGTAGAGCTGGCATTTGGGCAACGCGAACAGCGTTTGCACCTGCTTCCAATCGACATGGTAGACCGATGCGTCGATCGTCAATCGCCCGCCGAACAGACGATTTTTCGTGCCTGCCTCGTAGCTCCAGATCGTGTCGGGCCGGACGTTCTGCGGGGAGAGGGGATCGAACCCGATCGCCGCTGCGTCGCTGGCGCAGCTCGCCCCGACGGGTGGTGAGATGCCGCTGCCGCGCACACCCTTGGCTGCGTTCAGATAGAACAGGTTGTCGCGGTTCGCCTGGAAGGCGAGGCCGACCTTGGGCGTAACCGGATCGCCCTTCACATTCAGCCGGTTGCTCGTGCCGTCGGTGGCGTAGAGCGGCCCGGCGATAAAACCGTCATAGACATAATCGGCATGGGTGTAGCGCAATCCGACCGTCACTTTCAGCCGCGGCACGATCGTGTAATCGATCTGCGCGAAGGCAGCGTATTGCTTGTCCCGGTGCGTATTGCGCGCCGCGTTGCTGTATTGCCCCTGATAGAGGCCGGTGCCGAACGCATCGGCGATCGATGCAAAAGGTGGTTGGCCTGCCAGCGATTGGCCGAGATTGAGCACATCGAGCAATTGCGGGTCGAACGAGTTGAACACGTCGCGCACGGTGGTGTTCGAATAGAATAGTCCGGCGACCCAGTTGAAACGATCGTTGGGATTGGCGTTCTGCAGCCGCAGTTCCTGGGTGAATGCGGCCTGGCGGGTACGCGACCGGGTCCCCGACAGATAATTCTCAAACCCGGCCGGGAAGGGACCCGAATAACCGCCGAACACCGCTAGGCTCAGCGTGGTGTCGTCGCTTACCGTGTCGGTCGTCCGCGTAAAATAGGAGGAGTTCGACACCAAGCTCATGCTGCCGAGATCGAGGTTCATCTTGAGCGCGGGCAGATAGAAAGTGTCATGATGGCTCTCGGGCAATTTCGACAGGCTGGTGCGGAACTGCTCGCGCGCCGGATCGGACGTGGCGAGCTCATAGCGAGAGCCATCGGCGATGCTCAGCCGCTGGAAAAACAGCGACGGCGTCAGCGTCAGCGTGTCGGTGACTTTCCAGCCGAGGGCGACGCGGCCCGAGAGGCTGTCCTGGTGATTGATGTCCTTCTCGACCAGCCTCTTCGAATAGCGCTCGAGCCGGTCGAGATAGCCGCCGTCGTGGCGATACCAGACGCTGGCGCGAAATCCCAACTGGTCCTCGACGATCGGCGCGCCAACGGCGACACCCGCTTCGTAGCTCGGCGCGCCGTTCTGGGTGCCGGCGATCTCGCTGCGCGCATAGACATGAACGTCGTCATAGGACGGGTCGGGCGTGATGAACCGGATCGCGCCGCCCACCGAGCCGGTCCCGAACAGCGTGCCCTGAGGTCCGCGCAGCACCTCGAGTCGCTCGAGGTCGAAAACCTGCGGGTAGGCGTTGGTTAGCGACGGGCTGACCCCGGTGCGGGTCTGGATAGGAGTGTCGTCGATATAGACGCCGGTCGTCGGGATCCCCGAATCGGATTGCACGCCACGGATCGCGATGACGCTCTGTCCGGTACCATAATAGAGCGCCGACTGACCGAATGTGATGCTGGGGGTCACGCGCGCGATATCGGCGATCGAGCGAACGCCCTGCTTGTCCAGCGCCGCTTGATCTTTCGCGACAATGCTGAGCGCCACCCGGCTAAGCACCTGCGACTGGCGGGTCGAGGTGACGACAATGTCGCCGCTCTGATCCTGCCCCTGGGTCGTTGGGGCGGGCTGGGCCTGGCGGGTTGCATTCGTCCTTCCGGTTTGGCCCGCTTGGCCGGCGGATGGTGAGGGGGAGCTGGTCTGGGCCGCAACCGGCAGCGCGGTTGTCGTCATGACGATCGCCAGAAAGCTTTTGACACCCATCTTTTGCCGCGGCGTGCGGTTACAGAGCTTGCGTATGTCCACCATTTTTTGTCCTCCCTGGTAACAACACGGAAAACCGGGACCGAGAGTCCATGTTGCTGATGTGTTGGGGTGGTGCTCCGCACCTTGCCCCCTTGTCGCCGCCGCATCTCGGCCACTTGTTGTGTATTTGCAACGAAGGGCATTATATGGCAGCATTAATTGCATAATGTGAACGGAGGGCGAGGATTGTGAACTGTTCGAAACCGTTACAGCATTGAATGTTACCCCGCCTTCTGCGCCTGCCGAGCGCGCGACTGATGACCGAATCGGCATTGAGGCGGAGCGTTTCCGCGCGGCGTTGACGGAGAGTCGATCGGGCAATTTTGTCCAGTTATTCGACTATTTGCTCGAACGGTCGCGTGCCTCGCGCGCGCCGAAAGAGATCGAGATCGCCCTGGCGGTGTTCGGAAAAGAGGGCGCGTTCGATACGTCGCAGGACTCGACGGTGCGCGTCCACGTTCACCGTCTGCGCAAGCGCCTCGACGATTTCTATGCGAGCCGCGAAGGGCCGCGCCTCGCGATTCCCAGCGGCGAATATCGCGTCATTCTCGTCGACGGGCCGGACCGCGGGCCCGCTGGCGCCGAGCCCGCCTGGTGGCGCCGTTGGCCGGTCGATCCCTGGTGGATCGCGGCGGTGCTCGCGGTGATCGCCGCATTCGTGTGGAGCATGTGGACGCTGATCCCCAACCGGCGTGCCGACAAACCATCGCCGCTCGCCAGCGCGCTCTTCTGGCGGCCGCTCTCCACAAGCGGAAATCCGATCATCGTGGCGACCGGCGATTCATATCTCTTCGCCGAGACCGAGAATCGCAAGGACGTCAAGCGCTTGATCATGCAGCCGGGCATCGGGTCGCGGCAGGACCTCGACACCTATTTGGTCGCCCATCCCCAGGAATTCTATCGTTTCTACGATCTCGACATCCATTACATGTCGGCGGAGACCGCCGATGCGCTATGGACGATGTTGCCATTGATCCAGATGCTGCGTCCCCAAGGCGGCGTGCCCGTGGCGGTGCCGGTATCGCGACTGGGGGACGCGGCGCCGCAGGGCAGCGATATCGTCTATATCGGCCTGTTGGACGACATGGGGCCGCTCAAAGCGGCGATGCTCCGCGCCTCCGGCTTCGAGCCAGGCGCGTCCGCGGTCGAACTGATCGACCGGGCCTCGGGTAAACACTATATCGCCGGGGCCGAACCTTCGGCGGACAATTCTGCGACCGCTCGCAGCGCGCCCTACACTTATGACTATGGTTATCTGGCGCGGATGCCAGGGCCTTATGGCCGGCCGATGCTGGTCGTGGCGGGCATGACCGATACCGCGCTATCGCGGATGGTCGATCTGGCGTCGCAGCGCGACCAGCTCGATCAGCTGGCGCAGCGAGTTGGGGGCAGCGCGGGGTTCGAAGCGCTATACGAAGTGCGTACGTCGGGCACCCTGAACGTCAGCACCACCCTTCAAGTCGCGCGCCCGCTCGGAAACGACGGGCGTGATCATGTTGCCGGGCCTGGCTAGACATTACCGCTTATCGTCTTCGACCTTCATCGAAACCGTGCCGTCCGGGCTGATCAGGTCCTTCTTGGCGTCGCAGATATACTCCATAATGCGGTAATCGTCCTTGCGCCGATAACCGATGGTGAAAGCATAGGGTTTCTTCAGATAGGCAGGGTCGTCGATCACCACCTTGTTCTCGAGGAGCTTGGGTCCGACCAATCGAAGGTGCTCGGTGATCGTCATCTGATCGCTGTGCGGTATCTCGAAGAACTCGACCTCCTTGCGGACGCCGCGGGTGATGACGTCCAGCGTGTCGCCGCTCCAATGGCCTGAAGAGAAGCCGTAATAGGATGGCGCGATTTCCTCGACCGGCGGCATTGGCTTGTCCAGATAGATGCGCCGCGTCTGCGTCAGGAACTCCGCGAGCACCGTGACTTGGCGCGGCGTCTGGAGGATCTCGATGGGAAAGATCGCCCCCATGATGGTCGGCATCCCCTCGGGTAAGCAGAGCGTGCTGGAATCAACCAGCGGCTTCCCGGCCTTCAGCGCCGCGAGCCGTTTGGCGCGCTGTGCCTTCCAAGCGCTGGCATAGGGCTCCTTGAGGTCCGGACCGCCCTCGGGCACCGGCAGGTCCATGAACACACTGGCGTCGCTGGCGAATGGATCGGGATAGCGTTCCCATATGCCGGTGATGTCGGGTGCGGTAGTCGTCTGGGCCGCCGCGGCGATGGGCATGGCGATCGCCGCCGGTAGGCTGGCAAGTGTGACGACGATGATCCTGAGGGCAGTCATGATGCGCTCCATGTCAGTGTCCCTGCGAGGGGGTGGGCGAGGGGCCGAGCGTCGAGGCCGGATACCAGAAGGTGGTGTGGCACGCCTCGCACCGCTGATCGATATCGCCGCCTATCTTGAACAATGCCTTGGCGTCCTTGCGATCGATTGCAGCGAGCGCGTTCACCGCCTCGTCGCGGGCGCTCGTGGCGAATTGGTCGAACTCGTCGCGGTTGACGGCGATCAGCGCGTCGATCTTCGCGGGCGTCAACTCTCCGAGATTGGGTCTGGTGCCGGGCGGGGCGGCGCGCCGCCCCTCGATCATCACGAGATTCATGGCCTCCGCCAGCGTCACGGCATGGCGCCGTACTGCCTGCCATTCGGCCTCGGTACGCGGCTCGCGCCGATCGACGCCGTTCTCTGACGAGATCGTGGCGACCGAATCCCACAGGCCGTCGGCCGACGGATCGACGATGGAATCCATCAACTCCTTGATTGACGCGACCGGCTTGATCGATGTTCCCGCTGTAGGGCTCGAAACGGGGATCGTGTCGCGATCCGAGGCCTTGTCGCTCTGCGATCCGCAACCGGCGAGCGCCGCAGCGAGGAGAATTCCGGCGGCAGCAATTGACCGGCTTCCGGCATGGTGGAGCCATGACGGCGACGAGCGGTTGGGCGTCACCATGCGCTCAGGGTCGTGCCGTTGGGCAGCACCACCGTCTTGAGCATTCCGCCCGGTTTGCCGTTGCGAAGCGGATAGAAGACGATGTTGACCTGATCACCGGTCTTTAGGCTATTATATTTCCACCCTTGATGAGTCATCAGATTGGGGCTGCTGCATTCGAGCGTGTAGATCGTCCCATTGTCCTTCACGATCACGAACGAATGCGGATTGGTCCATTCGAAGCGCGTGACCGTCACACTTTTGAGCGCGACCTGCTTGGTCTGGTCGAACATTGCGAACGAATGATGCGCAGCAGCGGGTGGCACTGTGACGAGACTGAGCCCGAGTGCCAGTACCAGCTTTGCGGATGTCTTCATTTAAGATTCTCCTGATCCTTATGCGGGTCTTCCGAGCCGGACCCCTGCCTTTGGGAAGGTCGAAATGCTGAAATGGCGCCGTGCGTCGGCCTCGGCTTCCCGATGGATTTTCCGTGTAACAGGCGAGGCGGCGGGGCGGTGGAGATTGCGGTTGCGAAACTGTTACAGTCGCATTGTAACGACGCGGGGTTCATTCCGGACCGCGCCGCGCCCGCTCACCCGAAGATCGAAAGGGTAAATCCGATCCAACGACCGAGGACGATCACAAGGATCCAGAGCGCCAGCGACGTGGCTCCCGCGATTCGCGCGGCGCGCGGTGGGGGGAGGTCCTTGTCCCAGTCGACGATCCGCCGGTGCGCCGTCATGTGGAAGAAGACCATGTTGAGGCCAGCGGCAAGGATCGCCAGCATCTTCCATTGGAACTGGGCGTTGTGAGCATAAGCGACCGCGTTCGACGCGAACATCAGCAGACCGGTCGCCACCGCCAGCGCGAAGGCGCCCCAGGTGAAGGGCAGGAGGTCGATGATCAGCTGGCGCGCCCCACGCCGGTGGGACCGATAGCCGAGCAGCCGCAGGTCGACGATACTGATCGTGCCGAATACGGCGACGATTGCGAGGACGTGGAAGGATTCGATCCACGGAAAGGCGTTGTTGTTCTCGCGGATCGCCGCGGAAAGCTGCAAATCGTAAATCTGCTGCAGCAACATATCTAGGGTCACGGTCGGCCCTCCTTCCATAAAGTGCGTAGTCGGGTTAAATGCGGAGCGAGAGCGCTCAGGCGTAAGCAATCCAGCGACCACAGAAGATCACGGCGACCCAGACTGCCAGCGACAGCCATGAAGCCGGCTTGATTGCCTCTCGCCAGCGCGCATGTTCGGCCTCGAACGCGGGGTCGAGCAGGGGCCTGCGAAAGAAAAGGGTGAGCGTGAATGCCACCAGGACCAGCGCCATCTTGCTCCAGAAAACTGCATTGCCCAATGTGCGGCCCGGTTCCGCCAGCACCATGAGCAGCCCGGTGAGCAGCAGGACGGCCAGTGCCGTCCACATCCAGGGCAGATAGCGACGGACGACCGTAGCCGGCGTTTCTTCTGTTGCCAACACGCCCGCCAGCCGCAGGTCGGAGATCAGCGCCGAACCGAACACCACCCCGATCGCCAGGATATGGATGCTCTGCACGGTGGGAATGACCCAGTCGGTGTCGCGTAGCGTCGTGCTGAACGTCGTTTGGTAAAGCCAGTCGCTGATTGTTTCGACGGACATCTCTCAGTTTCTCCCTAGTCGATCGGGCCATCGCTTGCGCTCGCACCCTGTCGCGACCGACGCTAATGGCCATGGCGGCCGGCCGACATTCTGAAACGGTTCGATACGGCAACAGCGACGTCACCAGGTGGCGGTCATGGTCAGACGCAGCGAGCGCGGTTCGAGCGGATGAAATTGGAGATCGTCGACCCCTTGTGCCGGCTCGCCAGGAAGCCTTGTCGTATAAAAATAGTCGGCGGCGTTCTGTCGGCTGTTGGCGACATTGTAGAGGTCGGCGCGCAGGTCGAGCTGGGGCGTCAGGCGAAAGCTGATATTGGCGTTGAGCTCGCTATAGCCGGGTGAGCGGATGCGATTGTCGTCCACCAGGGGATGAGCACCGAGCGCACGCCACACGAGCGCTCCGGACAAGCGTCCGAGGTTGCTGATCGAGAGACCTGCGGAGCCGATGAAGTCGGGCGCGTCCTCGATGTATCGCGATGCTGGTGCGCCATCGCGATAGCGCGAACGGCTGAACGCCAGATTGGCATTCAGCTCCAGCCAGCGGAGCGGCCGATATTGGCCGCTGAATTCGAAGCCGCGCCGCCGGCTTGGTCGTCCCGCTACGGTCTGGCCGTTATCCGCGTCATAGGTCAGCTCGGACGCGAAATCGATCTGGAACGCGGTCGCCGCGAGGGTCAGGCCGGGGATCAGGTTGCTGCGAACCCCCGCCTCGACGCTGTCCGCACGGACCAGCAGGGGCGGGCGGCCCAACCTCAGCGTACCTTCGTCTGTCGCCATCGGGCCGGCGCGACCGTCGTTCGAATGGAAACCCCGACCCGCGGCGAGATAGAATTCAGTCCTCGCCCATGGGCCTAGTACCAGACTGCCTTTGGGTTGAAGCAGCGAGGCGCTCTCTCGCTGGATCGTCGCATCGAGAAGATTGGCGTCACGAACGCCGAAATGATCGATGCGCAGCCCGATCGTGGTCCGCAGCCAGGGCGCCCAGCGTATCTCATCCTCGGCGAAGGCGGCGATGCTCGCCTCGTCGACAAGGTCGTCGCGATCGAGCGAGAGCCGTGCGCGGCGTTCGGTATGGGCGAGATCGACCCGGATCGCGTCGTAGCGCGACTGGATGCCCAGCCGCACGGCGTGCTGGGTGCGCCCTAACGCAACAGTGCGCGATACCGCCAATTCGCCGCCGAGGATCCAGCGCCGGTCGTTCTGCGCATGCTGATCCCCGCGTTGAGGATCGTCGAGATAATGGGTGAAGTTGCTCCACAGGGTTAGAAGCTGACGGACGGCATACAGATTCGCGTGCAGCTGCCAGTTGCCGAGCCTTGCCGCGCCTCGCGCCGACAGCGAATAGCGGAACGAACGACCCCCATCGCTCGGATCGAGGGTGCCGAACCGGCCGATCAATCCTTGGTCGACCGCACGGCTAGGCTGGTCCGTGGTCGCGTTCCAATGGCCGCTATAGCCCATCGCGGTGAGCGACATCCCGTCGGTGGCGCTGCCCGTGCTCCACCGCAGCACACCATTGTAGCGGCGAAAGTCATCGGGATGGTCCCAGGGACCATCGAGATGGAAAATCTCGCCCGCGCCGAGCAACATACCGCCGCCGACGCGGATCGATCCGCCCGCGAACAGGCGCCGGTCCCCGACCGTGCCTGCCCCCAGCGACACGGTTGGCCGTAGCGTATCGACGATGCCAAGATGCGCCGACCCGACGGCGGAGAAATCTCCGGCCGTCGCGAAATAGGTGCCCTTGGTGAAATCGATCCCGCCCACCAGTTCGGGCAGCAGGAAGTTGAGGTCGGTATAGCCCTGTCCATGCGCATGGGTGCGCTGGTTGACCGGCATTCCATCGACAAAGGTGGCAAAGTCGGTGCCGTGGTCGAGATTGAAGCCGCGCAGCAAATACTGGTTCGCCTTGCCCTCGCCGCTATGCGCGGTGACGGTCAGCCCTGGCACCGTCTCCAGCAATTGCCCGGTGCGGTAGACCGGGCGCCGCTCGATCTCCTGGCGCGTGATCGACCCCTGGCTAGACGTCCGTGCGGCACCGAGCAGGTCGAGCGTCGAGGCCGTCACGACGATGTCGCCGGTTTGTGCCTCGTCAGTGGCGGACGAAGGTGCTGGTCGCCGCTTGGGCTGGGATTGGTCTTCCGGCGCGGACGAGACCGAATCCGCATGGGCCATTGCGGGCGCGACGGACAGAACGAGGACCATCATGCCAATCGGCAATTGCCGTGTTGCGATCATTTTTTCCTCCCCCGTTGTTTGTCTTGCATGTGAAACAACAGGATGCCGGCAGAAGGGGCGGACGAAAGTTACGAACGGTGCGGCGCCTAACGCGGGTGTTACGAAACCGTATCTCTTGCGGGCGTACGGCTCTGGGCGATGCCCTCCTTGCGGCACAGCTCGGCACTGCTGTGATCGCCACGCTGGGCTTCGAGCACGATGCGAATCTGGTCCTCGGCCGAAAAGTGGCGCCGTGTCTGGCGCCGGACGGTGTGCATGGGCCACCGCGACGCGTCGCTTGTCGGCTTTGTCTAGGTGATGGGAACTCTGCCTGATAGCCGCAACAGCCCGCACAGCGCTGCTCAGCGCCGTGTAGTTTCGAGGCGCTTTGCGGGAGTCTTCCGCCGTCGGGAATCGTCCCGGCGGGAGCCTGTTCGTGACACCCACCAAGCTGCTGATCGGCCAGATCCTCATCGTCTTCGCGATCGTTCTCGCGGGGCTATGTGCCGCCACCCAATGGGCGGCAGCCATGCTGGCCTACCAACCCGAATTGGGGACGCCGTGGCTGATCGTCGGCCACGTTCCGCTCTATCGGCCATGGGCGCTGTTTTGGTGGTGGTACCACTATGACGCCTATGCGCCACACGTCTTCGACAAGGCAGGCATGCTGGCTGGCGCCT